>TARA_R110001606_G_scaffold167381_1_pt1 | contig 33984 bp, 35 predicted proteins | sample TARA_R110001606 | Tara Oceans TARA_R110001606 (sample SAMEA4398315) | marine metagenome | biome: Polar Biome; feature: [SRF] surface water layer (ENVO:00010504); material: water (ENVO:00002006), including particulate matter (ENVO:01000060) such as... | depth 5 m
GGCGCATGCGAAGTTTGCAGAAGTTCGTTTCAATCCATTCGTCAGTGCACAATCACTTCAACTTCGAAAGGCACTTAAACTCCCGAGTTCGGTTCAAACAAAAACGCGACGCCGCTCTTCGTGAATGGCGCGACCTTCTCGTGGCTTAGGACCTGCTCGTCCGCGAATAACGGAGACGGGTTCGCATTAGACTGACACCACCCTCCATAAAACGTTCATCAGCCATACTATTCCGCTTAACTTACAAGCGTGCAGGTAACGAGATGGAAATCTCTATCCTCTAGAGTTTATAGTATGTCTATGACTAAATCACTCTTGCTTGCCGTCTCCGCACCGCTTATCGCTCTTTCGAGCGGATTGGGTGCGATCGCTCAGGATGACATCAGTTTTAACTTAAGTGCGATCGTCCAAAGCAGCTGCAACGTCGAGAATGTTGAGGCATTGACAAATGCTCCTGGTTCTATTTTGCGGGTCACGACGATCTGCAATTCACCCAGCTTTACCTTGAACTTTGGAGGCGTCGAAAACCTGAATGTTTCCACCGCACAATCGGCTCAGAACGAAGACAATAATATAATCCTGTCTTCAGATGTTGTCCAAATCAGTCCGGCAAGACCGGGAGTTCAAACTGTCGATATTGCATTCGGCAATGAATTGAACGAGCTCTCTGATCTGACAATAGACGTTTTTGCCAACCAATTCTGAACATATCAGTCAGTTGTAAAACTCAGTGTAAGGATATCAGCGTACTCTCCCGCCACTGGAATACCGATATCTCCCAGACGCAATCTGACTGACCCCATGTTTCGGGCGCCAAAATTTCCGTCCAATTCCAAGGACTGATTGCCGTCCACTGCGATCGCATTGTCATTGATGAATGCCGAATAGGGAACGGCGTAAATGCTGGCGCCATCTTCATGCGCCAACGTTCCTTGATTCAGAGAGTAAGCCGTTACTGTCAGCTTCGCGTTTGATTGATAGATAAAGCTGGATGCGACCTCTTCATTACTTTCGAGAGCCCCAAAGTCGACTTGGCCATACCCATTCGCCATATCACTGAACAAGCGCATCGCCGGAAATACTGTAATTTCAGGCTCTACCGATGTGACTTCATTACCGTTGACCGTAATATCTAGAACATTCGTGTAAAGACCAGATGGGTAGTACGCGCCAGCCTTTATCCAGGCATACTCAAAGACCAGCCGCCCAGTAGAAACCAGCTGGTCAACAGCCTCAGGCGATAGCCTTATTTTTGTATCAGTGTGTGATGCGAACGCAGACTGGCCGGGAGGTATAACGCCAGGAATGATTGTGCTGCCGTCAGAGAGATCCCTTACCCCATTTACCGTGCGGCTCTTTATCTCGACTACATGCGACGCGCAGGACCGTTCGGCGGGGCCATCAATCAGAAAAAGTTCAATTTGCAAGGAAACGGGCGACAGACTGTTTGGATTATATCCCTCTGGCTCTACGGGCTGCGCAGCAAGATTGAACTCTGAACAAGCTTGAGCCGTTAGCGGGGCACCGATTGCGCAGAGCACAGAAGCGACCAGTGCATCTATTCTCATTGCGAGTTTCCTGTCGTGAGATCGATTTTGCCGAGATTGGAAAATGCTTCGCTATCCTTATCAATCGTGAAGTTGAAACTATAGTCCATGCCAGAAAATACAAGCCGATACTCCCCGGGGCTCAGGTTCGAGAGTAAGGCCCTTCCTGAGCTATTCGTGAATGTCATCTGGCTAACATCTATATCGACATTTGTCAGCGTTCCGACGGCGAGCCTGAGAGGCTCACCTTCCGCCACAAATGTTGCGACCACACTGCGGAAGGCATCATTACCAACCGTAATTTTGATGCCAGAGCGTGCCCCGGGGACGCTATAATAGGATCCCTCTCCAACATTGTATCCTATGGGAGCGTTAGCGACATCCACATGTGTCGTCATGGGCACGTAAGGAGAGCTGACGGCCGCAATTGCGGGACCGAAGGCACCCGATTGCGCCTTCAGGCCCTGGCGCCCGCGTGACTTGATTTCAACGCGTGCGTCCGAAAGGCTTTTGTGTCGATCCACCATGACAAAGCCACGACCGGGATCGCGACCTATTCCAAATTTGCCATCAGCGAAAGCAATGCCGGTTTGAATGCGTGCGGCCAGACTCGTGTTGCCATCCAGTTGCGCATCTTCGCTTCCCTGTATCAACGATACGCGAGAACGATAGCGGTTTGCGGTATATTCGACAGCGCTGCTGAGTGTAAGGTCTTGATCCCTGCTGCTCAACTCTGACTGGAAGCCAAAACTACTAACTTCGTTGCGCGACGGACGGCGGTAACGCAGGCTGCTTCGGTTATTCTGCGTGTCATAACGCGCATTCACAGAACTGCGCTTTCCCAAACGGCGCGTCAAAGTAAAATATGCCCCTACTTCATCATCGCGTCCCGGCGTTGATCCGAGACGCGCTCCGGCGCCAAGAAAATAATTGCCGAGCTGATAGCTGGAGCCAACCGAGATCGATTCCGCTGCTCCACCAGATACGTAATCTTCGGTATAGCTCCCGGCAATATTGACCCTCAAATTGTCGCTCAATTGGCGCTCGTAGAAAGCAGATGCGTCAATTTTCGTCGACGCGCCAAACTGCGAACCAGCTGTCGTGAAAGTTTCATCTCGAAAATTCAAAGAAAAGGCAAAGCTCTGGGAGCGTCTGGACGAGACCGAGCCATTCCAGCGATATCTGGCCGATGCCGACATGCCGCCACCCAAGCTTGCCGAGTCTGAATAGGCCAATTCGAACTGTGCAAGGCCATTGAAGACGCCAAATACGGATTGTGACCCAAAGATGGATAAGTCTTCAGAATAATGGCCGAATGCGCCCAATGTGAGGCTTGGGGCAACGCCAAATTGAAAGCTTCCTGTGGCTATTGTTTCATCGGTGTATGAGAATCCGCTCGCGTTACGATCGCGTTGCTGGCCTATCCCGAACGAGTATTCGGACAAACCTGGCGCAAGCAACAAAGCGTCAGAAGCGATATTGAAATTTTCGGTCTCACGACGCCCGAACTGGTCTTCGGCAATGATAGTCACTCTGTTCGAAATATTTGCTAGCGGAATATCGCTGAGGTTCACCTCGCCAGCCTTGGCATCAAAGCGCGAAACGACCTGTCCATCGACGAGGACCGTCACTTCACTTGGTCGGCCGAGCAGAAAGGCGCGTTGCCCTAGCGGACGCACTACGCGCGTTGGCTGTAGCTGCTGGTAGGATTTCGTCACGCCTATGCCGAGATAGTCACTATCGCCCACAATATCGGAAAGGGGGGTGTACAGCGTACCCGCCTGGAATCTCAATGCCCGCTCCGGTCGGTCCAAGAACAGAACGGTCCTATCTGCATCGAAACGGCTGCCCCCATTGCCGTCATCAATGGTGACGATGCCGCCGTAGTCTAAGTTGAGGCCCTTGATGCCACCAAAATTGACAAACCCTGACAATGCTGAAGATAGCGCTGCATCTCCATCTTCACCAAAGTTCTCATTGACCAGAAAAGTCGACGTGAGGCCGGCGGCAAAATTAGCCGGACTTGCAGTCTCGGCGCCTTCCGGGATGTCACGCCCACCCAAGCTTAGCTTTAGGGGGCTGTTGGGCCTTGACCTGCTTCCATAAACTTGGACCGCTGACTATGGGAAAACTCTCGTTTAGCTTTAGGGGCTGCGGAGCGAGGATGACAGATGAGGAAGTCGAAGTTCACGGACGCGCAGATCGCGTTCATTTTGCGCCAGGCGGAGGAAGGAACGAAGGTTGAAGAGGTGTGCCGAAAGGCCGGCATCTCACAGCAGACGTTCTATCGATGGAAGAAGCTCTATGGCGGACTGATGCCATCGGAAATGAAGAGGCTGAAGCAGTTGGAAGAGGAGAACTCCCGACTGAAGCGGATCGTTGCTGACCTGTCGCTTGATAAGGAGATGCTCCAGGACGTTATTCGCCGAAAGCTCTAAAGCCTGCGCGACGTCGAGAGCTGGTGGACGATCTCAGAGTGATCTGGAAGGTCAGCATACGGCGAGCCTGCGATGTATTGCAGGCGGGCCGATCGACCTATCACTATGTGTCCCGCAGTTCGTCGCAGGCGGATCTGAGACAGAGGATCAGAGAGATCGCAGAAACGCGCGTGCGCTATGGTTACAGGCGTATTCACGTCCTTCTGAAGCGGGAGGGCTGGGAGGTAAATGCCAAGCGTGTTTATCGGCTCTATCGTGACGAGGGCCTGCAGCTGCGCAACAAAACGCCGAAGCGTAAGGTGAAGGCCAAGCTTCGGGAAGGTCGCACGGATCCGGTTCATCGTAACGATGTATGGGCCATGGATTTTGTTCATGATCAGCTCTACGACGGCCGCAAGATCAGGATATTGAACATCATCGATGCCTTCACCAGATTTGTTCCCGCTATTGATGTTCGAGGGACCTACACTGGCGCCGATGTCGTTGAGACACTCGAGCGGGTCTGCTCAATACTCGGCTACCCGAAGTCCATCAGGGTCGATCAGGGCCCCGAGTTCATCTCGAAAGATCTCGATCTTTGGGCATATGCAAAGGGCGTGGAACTGGACTTCAGTCGCCCCGGAAAGCCTACCGACAACGCTTTCATTGAAAGCCTGAATGGCAAGTTCAGAGCCGAGTGCCTGAACGCACACTGGTTCATGAACCTTGCTGACGCGCGCCGAAAATGCGAGTCTTGGCGGGTCGAGTACAATAACCATCGGCCGCACAGCTCGATTGGCTATCAAGTGCCGGCGACATTAATGATGAGCTCGGGGCACGGCAGCCCGCCCTGAGTAATCAGCCGAGATTTTCTCGGATCAGATGGTCCAGGAATGGGGTCAAGTTCACTAATCGAGAGAGTCTGCAAAATCATGGCCGGAATTCAGGGGGCTGGGTCAAAACCGAGACATCTCACTTACCGTTCAGAAGGCGAGAGCGAGCGCTGTCTCGGTTCAGGCGGATGCGAAGTCTACAGAAGTTCGTTTCAATTCATTCGTCAGTACACAATCACTTCAACTTCGAAAGGCATATGAACTCTCGAGTGCGATTTATACAGAAACGAGACGCCGCCCTTCGCGAAGGGCGCGACCTTCTCATCGCCTAGGATCTGCTCATTCGCGAATAATGGAGACTGGTTTGCATTAGACTGACAGCGCCGACGTCCGACCAAGGACTTTGGTGTTACGGAAAGAGCATCTCTGAGATTCGAGTTTTGAAATGTTTCCAAGGCACACTTCTGAATCTTCTATGCCATCGGCTAGGGCGCCCCAAGCTTAATGAAATCTGCTAATCTCGAGGCGCCAAGCATACCTTACTTTGGCCTGCAGGCCGTTTGCGCGAAAGCCCTCTAGCGAATGCCTGGAGCATTAATATTGCGCTAAATAGCGGCGGCACTTGTCGCATAAGGCATTTCGCTACGCATGCGCTCGAGCCCACGCCGGATCCAGCTCTTCACAGTATGGGGAGACTGGTTCAGCTGGTCGCCGATTTCACGGCACGTATAACCATGAACGACCTGTAGCATGATCGCGGCCTCCATGTTGGGGGGCAAATTTCCGATCATTTCGGTCAGTAACCTACCCACTTGCTCAAACCGGGCAGACGCTTCAGGCCGCAACCCATCGTCCTCAACGGCCTCGTCCAGTTCTTCCGTGACGTGGAAGCGTGCGCGGGCCCGCAGCGCATCGATAGCCCGGTTTCGCATGATGACGAGCATCCAGGTAAAAGGGTTCGCCTGTTGGGCGTCATACTTTCCCGCGTTCTGCCAGATCGAAAGATACGCCCGCTGAAGCACATCACTCGTCGTTTCTTCGCAGCTTACGATACTCATTACGATCGCCGACAATCGGGGCGCCGTAAGCTCATAGACTCTTGAGAATGCCTGTTTGTCCCCCTCGGCCGAACGCAATAATGCGTTCTTGAGGACTTCGTTTTCACGTTCGCGCTCGGCGTCCATCTCCACAATTCCCACTATATTTTATTCTATGTGGTATATTATACGAGCAGAGTGGCCGACTGGATGACTGAAACTCGAAATTTCTCCCATTTCGTAACGAAAAAGGGTGCGTGACGTCCCTAATAAATCTTGTCGACGCCGATCACGCGAGGCGATTTGTTCCCGCTTATCAGGAGGCTTTCGCGATTTTCCAGTGAGGCTGATGCCTTGTTTAAATCCTCAATCCGATCAGCGGCCAATTGGTCGAGTTCCTCGCGGCTACGGATGATCGTCGGCCGCAAAAACACGAACAGCGTTCGGCGGGTCCCACTTTCGGTCGTATTCTTGAACAGGTTGCCGACGAGGGGAACGTCACCTAGCAAAGGCACCTTGCTTTCGGCCGAGATCCTGTCGTCCGTTATCAACCCACCGAGCACGACCACACTGCCATTGTCTGCAAGAACGGTCGTCTGGATACTGCGCCGGTTTGTAATCAGGTCAGAAGCGCCCGGGACCACAGAATTAACAAGGGATGAGACTTCCTGGCTGACATCAAGGCGCACGACATCTCCATCATAGATTCGTGGAGAAACACGCAATGTGATGCCGACATCTTCCCGCTCAATTGTGGTGAATGGGTTTGTCGAGTTGCCCGTCGTGGTGAAAGAGCCGGTGCGGAATGGAACATTCTGTCCGACGACAATCTCTGCAGGCTGGTTGTCCAGGGTTGTAATGCTAGGGGTCGAAAGGAGGTTCGCCTTGGTTGACGATCCAAACGCCTGAACGAGAAGACCGAAATCATCGTTCACGCCGATCCCGGCGCTCAACCCGTCTTCCGTCAAGCCGGTCGCAACCGGGGCACCCAGAATGGACAGAATACGTCTAAGGGACAGTCCCTGATCAGAGAATGAAACAGCCGCAGCACCGCCTCCGGGCGCAGCGTCGCCTATGCCCAGCTGTACGCCAAACTGTTCAGCTGCATCCCCGGTGATTTCGACAATGGCTGCCTCGATCACGACCTGTGGGCGCCGAACATCTAGGTCCTCGACCAGCCCTTCTACTTCGGCAATTTGTCCGGATGTGCCGCGCACCACGATTGCGTTTATATCTGTTGCGGCCTGCAGGCTGAGTTCGCTGTCGCCTCGCCCGATGCCAAACCCGGTTGCCGTTTGGTTTGCTTCGGAACCGAAACGGCTTGGAGCCTGTGCGCCCCCAGTTGCGGGATTGGACGCGAGCGTCGCATAGCCAGACCCAATGACCGGTTTATCATTGTCCACGAGGCTTCGGGCTACAGGGTTAGTGACCGGCGCGCCTGCACCGACTGCGCCACGCAGAACCTCGACCACTGCTTCTGCGTCACTGTTGCTGAGACGGAAAACACGCGTGGTAATGGCCGCGCCGCCTCCCTTGTCCAGATCCGCTGCCAGTCGGCGCGCCTCTTCGAGCTCTTTCTGATTGCCCCGCACGAACAACTGGTTGCTCCGGACGTCAGCAGCAATGCTTGGTCCCTTCCCGGCTCCACCGAGCAGGCGTTCAAGCATCGCGGCCGCATCAGGTGCGCTGGCGTTCGACAATTGGATAACCGCCATGGAATCGCTTGCACCGCCATCGAGTTGCCTGACCAGCGCTTCAACGCGCGAAATATCATCGGCATATCCCGTTATGATCAGCGAATTGGGCCGACTGAAAGGCTCAACAGAGCCCGAAGCCGACAGGAATGGCTTCAGCGCTGTCGCGGCCTCTGTCGCGGCAAGATTATCCAGACGGATCAGGCGCGTTACGAGGTCAGCATCGCGCGCGCCCGCAGAACCCGCAATCGGCCCCCCTTGCCGTGCCTCTGCCTGCGGTATGATCCGCCATGAATCACCAGACCGAATGGCGGCAAACCCCTGTACGCGCAGAACAGACTGAAACAGCGTCCACACGCCGTCTGCATCTAGTGGTTCCTGCGAAATGACCGTGACCTTACCACGAACAGCCGGGTCAAGGATCAGAGTCCGACCGGTGACCGTCGCGACGTCATCAGCAAAGACTGCGATGTCCACGTCGCGCGCATTCAGAAGAAATGTAGATCCCGGGCCGGTCTCAACCTTGGCCTGTTGCAGCAGGTCTTCCGCATGCGCCGCTGCGATAGGCACCAGAAGCATAACAAATATCAAAAGGGTCAGTCGACGGCTCATCAGATTATCCCTATTGAAGCGGAAAGGTAAGAATGATTGCTCGACCGTTCCGGTCGATCTCGACGCGCGCACGGCCCGATGCAATCACGGTTTCAAACAGGCGACTGTCAGACGACACGTTTCCAACGGGCGCCCCGTTCACCCGCGTTACCCGGTCGCCCGGCTGCAGTCCGGCTGCGAGCAGAACTACCGGGGGATTTTCCCCGACGACATAGCCTTGAGGTGATGGCTGCAAGCTGAAACGGCGCACTAGGCCTGCCGGATCAGACGCAATCTGCTGGCGGTATGCATCGATGATCTCTTCCGGCGCAGGTGCGGGTGAAATTGTTCTTTGGAGCCGTTGCCCTGAGGCATCAGCATCGACCTGCAGGATGTTGGCACGCTCCGGCCCCCCTATCATCTCGAAACCGAGATCTGCGGATTTTCCGTTTACATCGAGCACCACACCGCGCTGCATGACCTGATCGAGACGGATGCCATGGCTCACAGTGTCACCGGACCGAAAAATTTCTGCCGGGCGCCCTTCCACCGATATCGTAGCGGTTGACTGGAACGCGCCTTCAGACACACGGACGGCAAGCAATTTCAGAGACTTGATATTGAGGCTTGTCTGTGACGCCCCGCTGCTGGCGAGTTCGACACGTCGCCCGAAAGGTGCCCAGGCCAATATCGGCGCAATATCGGGCGTCTCATGCGACGAGCTGTATGGACCTGCAGCGATCATAGCTTTGCTTGCAGGCAGGTTGACGTAACCCAAGGCGTGCCATGTCAACTCGGATAGGTTGTAGAGCGCAAACATCATGCCCGCTCCGCCTGCCATCCATATAGCCCAAAGAAATGGCGAGGGTTTCATGACGGACCGGCCGTGTCGACGAATGCATCGAGTAGCGATGCCGCGCCGGTTCCCCCGTCTTCGGAGACCGAGATACTGACTTCGGCGAGATCGGGATCGCTGGAGCCTTTGGATTTGACCGTTACGCGCCAGCTGCGATCAGCCATATGCACAAGCGATGGCGCAGCGGTTATGCGTGAAGGATCTAGCCGAAGTTCCACGAGCGTATTCTGCGCCACGATATCAGAGATCATTCGCACTTCGAGACGATCCACCGTTTCGATGTGATTTTGCGCGACACGAATGAAGGCGACACCGGCGATTGAGAGCACGATCAATGCGACCAACACTTCGATGAGGCTGAACCCAGCATTCGCAGGCACATCAACTGGTGCAGGGGACGGTCGGTACCGCACGGCTATCGCGCCCCATCCTGAATAAGGATATCGGCGTTTTGGCCATCGCCGCCCACTTTTCCATCTGCCCCGAACGAGAGAAGATCAAAGCCCCCTTTGTCGCCAGGCGACCTGTACTCGTAAAAGTTCCCCCAAGGGTCTTTAGGGGCCTCGTCCAAGTACCCTTCCGGGTGCCAGTTGGCAGGCTGAGGGGAACCCGAGGGACGCTGGACCAGCGCTGACAACCCCTGGGCTGTTGATGGATAAGCGCGGTTGTCGAGCCGATACATTTTCAAGGCTGATGCAATGACCGCGATATCGTTGCGCGCGACGGTTATCCGGGCTTCGTCCGGCCGGCCAATTACTTTGGGCACGATCATCGCCGACACGAGTCCGATGATGACCAATACGATCAATGTCTCAATGAGGGACAGCCCCGCATCCTTCGGACGCAGCGTCTGTACATGGGTCGCTTGGGGTCGCATCGTTACGCTGATCTCCATCGTATCTAGTCTGAAATCCTCTTGATGGAACAGATACGGTGGAAGGTCAGCTCAGGATGCAAAGCTCGGACATCGTTGCAAAACCAACGGACCACAGCGAGTTCGCAGAGCTTGCGGGTTTACGGTCATACGAATTGAATCTCGCGATCATGTCCGATCCCGATATCGTCTTCGTCCCGACCGAGCGCGTGAGGCTTACGGCCGTTGCCCTTCCACTAAAGCGCGCTGAGCAACGGAAAGCCAGCCTGCCGTTTGCGATGGAGCCTTTGCTGGGCGAACCGATTGAGCAGACTCATTTCGCGCTTGGAAGCAGGCTCGAAGACGGGCGATACCTCGCCTGCGCGGTCAATGCCGAGCGCGTGGCAGAATGGGTTTCGACCTACGCAAGTGCGCGTCAGGTCATGATAGTTCCTGATGTCCTGATCCTACCAATCCCCCCCCAGGATGTCTGGCACGTCGCGAGCCTCGCCGATCGCGTGCTTGTTCGCCTCCCCGATGGCTCCGGATTTGCCACGGTAAAAGGGCTGTTGCCTGTCTTTGCGTTGGCGGAGGGTTCGCCGGAATGCCGGATCATTATAGACGAAAGCGGCCGGGCTGACGCGCTCACCTCCGCTGAGAGTTTAGTTTGGCCAGACCGTAGCACTCTTCTTGACCTGCGGCAGGGAGCGTTTGCGCCTGACGCTAGCAACACGGTTCGAACCATCCGCGCAGCGACAGCGCTGACACTCGCAATCGTCTCCGCCACTACAGCCATCTCCGGTGCAGATGCGCTCGCGCTGCAACATGTTGCTCACACAAGAGAAGCCAGACTGATTGACGACTTTCGAATCCGGTTTCCCAATGCGCCAGCTGGAACAGCCCTGATGGGGACGATCGATTCACTGAGCAGCAATGCCCTTGGCCGACCAGTGGATACATTCATCTCGACCCTGTCTGCCACAAGCATGACGCTCAAGAACGAAACAACGATGTCTGTCCAGGACATGGCCTTTGAGCAGGCTGGGAACCGCCTCGATCTCCATGTCGAGACAGATAGTCTCGACACGTTTCAGTCGCTTAGTTCCCGGCTCGCCCAATCAGGCATCACGGCAGAACTGGGTGCGGCGACCGTTGTACCTGGTGGCGCCGAAGGCCTCCTTTCCATCATGGCAAAAGACGGAATCCAATGAGCGTGAACACTAGCCTCTCTCAAATGACGGCCTGGTGGCGCACGAAGTCGACCAGAGACCAATGGCTGCTCGCGTCTGCTGCCGGTCTTTTGGCTGTTGTAACTTGGTGGACCCTTGTCTGGTCACCCCTGCAGACTGCACGAGCCGATACGATCACACGCATCGCCCGCATTGAATCTGCCCGCTCAACGCTCTCCGCTCTTCCCGTCGAAATTGGTCTTCCTTCTGCCGGTGGTGTCCATACCTCAAGCCTGCGCGAGATCGTTTCCGCGACGGCGTCGGCGCGAAAACTGCCCATTCAGAGGATCGAGCAGTCCGCCAATCAAGTCGTCGTCGAATTTGAGCTGGCAGATTTCGCACCGTTGATGTCCTGGCTGGAAACCCTTTCACGTGACCATTCAATCAGGGTCATTGACGCCGAAGTCTCACGCCTGCCGGAGCCTGGCACGGTCTCAGCGCAAATGACTCTGGAGGGCCCATGACGCAAGAATATACGCGCCTTCCCTATGCTTTTGCGCTCCAGTCTGGTGCCATTCTCTCAGGTGATCGGACTTCTGGCATTACATTGCTTCACCGCGACAAGATGAGTCTGGCAACATTGCTCGAATGCCAGAGGCTCTCTGGGCGGATCGATGCTTTCAAGCAGCTGAGCGCTTCAGATTTCGAGCAGGCTCTTGCAGAAACCTACAAATCAAGCGCCAGCCGGGCGGCAGACCTTGCCGCAGAATCCAACTCCGATCTCGCAGCGCTCGCCGATGATGCGGCTGCGTCTGAAGATATTCTGGATGACCGAGCGAATGCCCCTGTTGTGCAGCTCATAAATGCGCTCCTCTCCGAAGCGATCCGCGAGAAGGCATCCGACATTCATATCGAGCCGCACGAGACACGGCTTGTCATACGCTTCAGGATAGACGGTGTGCTTCGCGACCGTATCGAACCGAAACGCAACCTGGCGCCCATGCTCGTGAGCCGCATCAAGGTAATGGCCGGTCTGGATATCGCGGAGAAGCGCAAGCCTCATGATGGCCGCGTAACCCTGAATGTCGGCGGACATGAAGTTGATGTACGCGTTTCCACAATTCCCTCCCAGTACGGGGAACGTGTGGTTTTGCGATTACTCGATAGGACCACGGCAAAGTTCAATCTTACCCAATTGGGAATGACGCATCGCGATCACTCCGTCACCGAACGCCTTCTGGCGAAGCCAGGCGGCATGATACTTGTGACTGGGCCGACCGGATCAGGCAAGACGACAACGCTCTATTCCGCAATCACATACCTCAATGATCGCTCACGAAATATCATGACGGTCGAAGATCCGATTGAGTATGCCTTTGATGGCATCGGCCAGATGCAGGTCAATCCTCACAAGGGAGTGACTTTCGCGGAAGGCGTTCGCGTTCTTATGCGACAGGATCCTAACGTTATCCTGATCGGTGAGATCCGGGATCCCGAAACCGCATCCGCGGCCGTCAGGGCGACGACATCCGGTCACCTTGTCTTGTCCACGCTGCACACGACAAGCGCGATCGCTAGTATCACGCGTCTCGTCGATATGGGTGTCGATCGATACCTTCTCGCCACGATTTTGTCAGGCCTTATTGCCCAAAGGCTCGTGAGACGGCTTTGCGATACCTGCAAGCTCGCCGATGAACTTACTGAATCCGAGGCGTCGCGACTTGGAAAAGGTGCGGAGATTGGCATGCCGGTATTTCGCGCCGTTGGCTGCCCTGCCTGTGCGGGTCACGGATATCGGGGCAGGACTGCTATCTACGAGGTGGTCGAGGTCGACGGCGAACTTGAGAAACTCATTCATTCAGGTGCGGCGGAATCCGAACTGACCGCACTTGCACGGCTGAGCGGACCTAGCCTGTCCATGGACGGCGCCGCTCGCATCCGGGAAGGCATCACGACTGTCGAGGAAATCCTGAGCGCAGCCGACGTCGGAAAAGCGCCATGATGCAATTTCGCTACAATGCCGTCGACAGCACCGGAAAGGCCTGTAGCGGAACTCTGACTGCCGGAACCCTTGTCGAAGCGCGGCAAGTATTGAGAAGCAAGGCGCTTTTGCCAGTGCAGATCACACTCGCATCCGGAAAAGCGTCTGCGCCCACAAGCAAGAAACGGAACCGAACATTCCGGAGCGCTATCACCAGCAAGACATTGACGCTGATCACACGACAGCTCGCCTCGCTGATTGCAAACTCGATCCGGATCGAGGAAGCGCTGGCTGCCATCGCCCGGCAGGACTTGCCTGCCCGCGCGAAGACCGTCCTTATAGAAATCCGCCATCAAATCATTGACGGCAGCAGCCTGGCGAAAGCCTTGTCCGCACAAGGCAACGTTTTTCCCCGACAGTATATTTCCTCCGTTGCCGCTGGAGAGTCCTCCGGACGCCTGGATATCGTTCTGGAGCACTTGGCCGACTACACAGAGACACGGCAGGAAAACCGCCAGACCCTGCAGCTCGCCCTCATTTACCCGGCGTTTCTTGCGCTTGTTTCAGGCGCGGTGATTGTCCTTCTTCTCACGAAAGTCGTTCCAGACGTCGTCTCGGTCTACCAGAGGAGAGGCGCGGACCTGCCGCTCTCTACCGACTTGCTGATTGCCGTTTCGGATTTCCTCAGGCAGTTCGGAGTAGGTATTCTTTTTGCGCTTACGCTGCTCTATGCGGCGCTGGCGTGGGCTGTGCGACGACAAGCAGGCCGCCAGGCCTGGGGGAGATGGTCTTTGAAGGCGCCCTTGTTTGGGCCGTTCAATCTCCGCCGTCAGGCTGCTGAAATATCGGGCACCCTCGCCATACTTATCCAATCCGGCGTTCCCCTGGTTGAGGCGCTGAAAACCGCCGCCGGTGTGGCGAGCAACGACTATGTCAGCAATCGCATGCATATGGCAGCAAATGACGTTGGCGAAGGCACTGCGCTTGATCTGGCGCTTTCAAGAACCGGCGTCATGCCGCCCATGATGCTGGCAATTGTTGCCAGCGCGATACGATCCGGCGAACTTGGACCAGCCTTGGCGCGGACAGCTAGGGATCAACAGAAAGAACTCGGGGCCCAGACCAAGGCGTTGGTTGCGCTGATGGAACCTATGGTCCTTCTGGTCATGGGCGGCATTGTACTGTTCATCGTCCTCGCGATCCTGACTCCAATCGTCAACCTGAATACATTGTCAGGAGTTTGATGGCATGAGACGCGGGCCAAATTCCAAAACTGTATCTGACGTCGTGATACGATCGAGGAAGAGCACTGAACCTGCCGGCGAGACGGTCAAGACGGTGCGGCCTTCTTTGTCGAGCGTTACGCGTGCGAGCTGGGCGTTCCCTCCAGCGCCGGCAGCATTGACCACGATCTCACTCGACCCGCCGATCGGCTCGGATACAACCTGCAAGTCAGGTACATCACGTCCGGAGCATCTGCCTTCGCCAATCATCGCCTTCCCTTCCAGCAAGAGCGCTTGGTTTCTTAGCGACAGGCGGACCGATGAAAGCTGCACAGACAGGTCACAAGGCCCAAAGTCGGTATTCGCGAAGTGGCTCAATTCTGCAATCGAGACAACGCCATCAACATCATCAAGCTCAACACCACTGGTCAATCGCATCCTGCCCTTCAGGCTCGAATCCACGCCTTCCAGAGTCCAATCTGCCGCGAGACTTGCCGTCGTCAGCGAGCGCATTGGAGACAGCGTCCAGTCAGCATTCAATCCCTGCGGAAACATGGCCACGCCTTTCCAGACGGACCCAGAGACATGCGCCTCGCGCGTCCCGGGCACGAAAGCCTTGAGGATTTCCGCCGGAGCGGTGGCTAGCAGCATCGCGGCGAGAGCGATGCCGGCAACGCCCGCGAAAAGCCCCTGCAGCATCCAGCAGCGAGGGGATGATGATGATGCGTAAAGTGGCCCGCCATGAGCCTCACGGGTTTGCGACATGGTTCCGTCTCCGTCGTCTGAGTCCAGATACGCAGCCCAGATGCCCTTCAGGTGCAGCGACGCTGTCGCGCGATGATGAAAGTGGCTTCTCATTAATCGAAGTTATCGTCTCGCTGGCCATCATCAGCCTTGTGAGCCTTGCGGGATTTACGCTCGTAGACACATTGGCGAGTCTGCAATCGCGGATTGATGCTCGGTATGACGCCATTCAAGAACTTCAACTGTTGCTGTCGGACCTGTCTGACGATTTCGCCCAGGCTGACCCGGCATCCTTGACGCTTGCTTCGGGCACACTGAAAATGCGGACACAAGTGTGCAATGCGTCTGGAACGGTAAGCCTGAGTGTTGTGGACCGCTCGTTCCGCCGGACTTCAGGCGAGTGCATAAGTGGCACGTCCAGTTATTCAGAAATAGAGACCGCCCGTTTCACAGTGATCGACTCCGAGAGGGCCGAATGGGATACATGGCCGACTGATGAAGCGCTTCACGCCCAGGCCGTGCGCGTCGATATACGCATGCCAGATCAACCGGGCGCCCTTACCGGGTCGATCGAGGGACTGTTCGACATGCCGGACACGTACGCCAAATGAAACAGTCTGAATCAGGAATTGTCCTTGTCCAGGTGCTTGTCATTGTCGCCTTCGCCAGCGCCATGACGCTGACACTCATGATTGTTCAGGATCAGGCGGTCGCCTTCGAGCAGAAGTCAGGGGACCGGTTGCAGGCGCAAGCTCTCTTGCGCGGCGCTGAATCATCCGTCGTGTCCGCTTTCAGGCGTGACGGCCAGTTGGGATCAAGCGTCGATCACTATGGCGAAGCGTGGTACCTGGCGTCTCAGGTCCCAATCGATCTGCCGCAGGGAGCGTTCTCGGTATCTGTTCGCGACGAGCAATCCAGGTTCAACATCAATAATCTGGCAAATGGTAATCTCGCGGCCAAAGCGATGTTCGCCAGAATCGTCGCTGCCGCAAAGGGCGACGCCTCGTGGAATGATAGGCTGGTCGCCGCCATCGCCCTCGGCGGGCCTGTTAGCGATATGTCGGACCTCGCCGCCTTCGGCTTCGACGAAACGGAAATCACCGCGCTGACATCAATTGGTTGCACATTACCTGACACGACCACGATCAATCTCAATACAGCAAGTGATACGCTCGTTCGCGCTCTGTTCGACAACCCTCTCTCGGCCGGGAAGTTGCTCGCCTTGCGGAGCCGCGGGGGCTACGTGACCCGTGAGGATCTCAGCGATGCTTCCCTGCTGGCCCCAGCGGGGACGGGCCTGACCACCCAGTTCATTAGTGTCGAAGCAAATATAAACTGGAGCAGCGCCGACATGTATTCCAGAACCCTTCTCGCGCGGCACACATATGGCGGCGGAGTAAACGTTCAGACGATTCGCCGAGTCACCCACAAACAGTAACGGCGGCGAACCCGAGAGGTTCGCCGCCGTTGTTTTGAGATGGGCTGTCGTGCTCAGGAGGGGTCGGGCACATCCACCGGATCTGCCGTCTTGTCGACGTCAATCACATCTCCTGCAGCAACAGGATTTGGATCATCGGTTGTCATCTTTCCGAAAGCAGCGGCAAATCCTGCTCCGAATTGGTCCTCAATATTGGCCGGTGCTGGTGGTGGCGGAGGCGGTGGTGGCATGAAGACGTCATTGCCGCCTCCGCCTTTTCCGCAGGCGACCAGTACTGTGCTGGCCGCGCCAGCTATCATCACCAACCGCAAAGGTTTCCATATGTTCTTGGTCATATATTTTATCCTCAGTTGTTTGGCGAACCTGCAAGCGGGTCGTTCAGGTATGGGAACGCATTCTTCAGCTCAGTCGCGCTGATCGGCGCCCCGTCAGTGAAGGCAACATTACCAACCGGCGCGTCATCCGACGTGCAAAAGCCCAGATCCGTCGGTGTCCCATTGATCGGCACCGGATAGCAAAGGGCTCCCATGACAACGCGCAACGCGATATCAACCGTGTCGTCACCCGGGCGACGTCCGTTCGGGAAGCCGGCAAGATCATCACCCGCAACGCCAAAGGGGCTTTGAGTTGCGCGCGGCGTCGGAGCAATCCCGGTATTCAACCGCATCATTTCAGACGGAGTCACAATCGACTGCTGGTTCAGCGTCGGGATCCCGGTGAGGAAGGCCGCGACAAGATCATCCCGCGGAATATTTGTGGGAGCGAGATTGGCGATACTCGTACCGAGCGTCTGGTTGACTGCATCACGAAACAAGAGGTCCAGGATGGCGGGCAAAGTAGGGTTGGTAACATAATCAGCCAATGCACCGTCTTGAGTTGGCTCGGCCGCATTGAACAGGTCCTTTTGCGGCAAACCGATCACCACTTCGTTTACCAATGGCGCAGAGAGACGCGACTGCTGCACGTAGGCGCCGCCATAAAGAGACGTTTGCTTGTATGTTGGCAGCGGGTCTTCGATGTTTGCCTGAGGCAGGCTTGCTGTCGTCCACGCACCGATGGTTCCGTTGCCGGCACCAACAAGGCAGTCCACCGGAACTTCGATTGCCAACGACGTCACATTGGCCTTGCCGACGAGATCATCATTTGCTCGGTCTTGGGTGATGCCGCCGGGAAATCCACCGCCGTCACCCGCTCCAGGGGCGCTGTCACCTTCAATAGGGACTAAATTCACCAGATCGAATATCTCGCCCAGATTGACGGCAAAGGCTTCCGCGCGCTGACCGACAAAGACACGACCAGGCGTCGAGCAATTCGGGATCGTAATGTCATAGACGAACTGTCCCGCGTAAGTCGGATAGTCCGCGATAGTCTTGTTGCCAACATTATCCAGAGGCTTGACGAATTCCGCCGAGCCATCAGCAGCATTCGTGATGGCGTCGCGCGTTCCCGACCTGCGATCGCCAGACACGAGCGTAAGCGAATAGTATTCGTTTTCGCCGAGTGCCGCATCTTCAGGCGCACTGACTGGTCCCGCCGCGCGCAACGCAATCGGGATATCCTTGCCGGCAATATCCAGCGTCACGCCGGTGTCGTTGACGAGGCGATTGTCGAAGTCGAATTGGAACGTCAGATCTTCCACCGCGTCGCCGTCGCTGTCGACGTGGATTTCATAGAGCGCGTCAGGATCCATCGTGAAATAGTTGGGGCCGCCGTATGGGTCCTGCAGGGGTTGATAGTTGGCGATAAAGGTCACGAACTGGTCACGGCCCGGCTCATAACTTTTGAACATATAAAAGTCTGTTCCATCGATCTTGGGCTGTTCGGTGGTGCCAGGCGCTTCGCGGTGACTGGACGCCCAGCTCGGAATGGCCACAGCGCAAAGGGCACCGATAGCCGCGCTTGATATCAGTAGGGAGCGCTTCAATTGCATTGGTAATCTCCAGATTGGCCTACCGCTCAAAGCCCCTCATGAGTGTTGTAAGGACGCTGGTAGCGTAAAAAGGCGGGTTGTAACTGCGCCATTGAAGGATCAGACGCATCAGAGATACGTAGCGCTGGCATCGTATGGTGCAGGCAATCCAAAACAATCGGCGTGTCGGTTAGAAAAGGTTAGTCTGCGAACTAACTGCGATGATCAGAACTGATATCGCAACGATCCAGGATCCCGCTATTCGAACCGCGATTGACCGCCACGCTGGCGCGCGTTCTGAATTCATAATCACCACAAGCTGCGAAAGGCATATGATGGCGCCGGCGCCTGCGATCACGTTTACAGCCATAAGACTCAAAGCCTGTGGGAATTCCCCATTTGCCGGAACACTCGCTGCCGTCAACGCAGAGCCAATCAGGAAAATGATGATGGAAGCAGTCGCAGTATTTGCGCTAAACCGCATCGCGGTGAGTACGCCCAGCACGACTGCAAAGCCAATCACGAGTGCAGGCGGACCGTTCAGCTGACCGAAATGCAATAAAGCCACAGTACCCACGGCAACGCCCCCGCAGAATGCGACAGATGCCCGTTTGATACCCGCTTTGGACAGACAGTGAATCGACAGGCCTGAAGCGATAACCAGTACCACCTGCGCAACTTTCAGATCAGCAGGAATGTACCCTGCCCGGACATCGCCAAATTGGGAAAGAACAGCCGCAAGCAGATATAGCGAGTTCATTGGGCGCCCTTCCCCATCAGATTATGCCTAGCAGAAATGCAGCGCCAGCCGCCGTGATCAATCCTCCGACAGCGCGGACAAAGACCTCTCCTCTCGGTATCGCTGTAACCAGTCCAAGCGCTATACCAGCGAGATGGAGCAAACCCGTCGCCACAACGAACCCGACCGCGAATGAAACCGGATTGGCCGCTGTTGGTAATTCAATACCGTGTGCGTAACCGTGAAAGATCGCAAATACTCCGACAACGATCGCCGCGCCCCACAATGGCATGCGAACCTTCCCCAAAATCAATCCCCCAAGGACGACTGACGAAAGCGCAATGCCTGTCTCCACACCGGGCAAAGGCAGACCCATTACCCCCACCGCGCCGCCCAATGCCATTACGAGGGGAAACACGACTGGGAGAACCCATATGGCTGGTCGGCCAAGAAAGGTGCCCCATAATCCCACGGCGACCATGGCCGCGACGTGGTCCCAACCACGAACCGGATGGACGAACCCGCTCAATAATCCTCCAGTGAGCCCCTCGCCTGTATGGGCTATCGCCGCAGGTGCAGCCGCAACCAGAAAGCTGTATAATATTAGGGCTTTGCGTGTTTGTAGCGATGTAAAAATCAAAGCGCAGGTCCTCTTCCTGGTATCGTCTCAGCACTGGCATGTGGATGTAATCCGAGTTCAACCGACAGAGCGGGGATGGATAACCCATTCTCGGCCACCCACGACTTGACCATTTGTTCGGCCGCTACGTCTTCAGCCGCTCTCCCTGCCCGCAGCAAGATATCAGCATCTTCAAACTCTCGCTGCAGCGTCCAGTTCAGCCGTGCCCGTTCCACCGCCTCAGAGGGTTTGCCTTCGACGTCCAGCAGATAGCGCGCTTCTTCTCGCGCATGAGCGAAGCTTCCGATTTTTTTCTCTGCAAGTAGGTGCGCTTGGAGGGTCCTACGCGATCTGAGAAGGCAGCCGGATTTCTTCAGCTGACTGCAGATAATGGCCCTTCGAACCAGCACCGCGTCGGTTGGCGGTTTACCCTGCAACGCTTTGAGCGCTGCTTCATACTCTGAACGACTTATGAGGAAATCAGCGTAGAGCGCTGCAGACCGAATGCTCGAAGGATCTGCCTTGATGGCCTGGACAAAATGTCCGGCAGCCAGATCTGTCCAGTCATGATACATAGCAATTTCTGCCAAAACGCTGTGTGCATATCCACGCAATGCAGGCTCCATAACCGGCTTCAACTCCATATAACGGCTCAGTTTCGCGTAAGCTGCATCAGCGTCAGGCGAGAGCATATCGGTCGTGGCGGCGCAAATCAGCGCGAGATCCAACGCGCCAGCTTTTGCAAGGCCCCGGCAATCCGGACGCGCTTTTAGTGTCTGACCCTGAACAACAAGAATATTCGCGCGCGTAAGCAGCAGAGTCGGGTTCCGCGGCTGTAGGGTTTCCGCCTGGCCGAGCAATTCCAGTGCGCCATCAAAATCGTGAAGGTATTGCTTGCCGACTGCGGCGAGTATGAGCGGACGCGCATCAGGCCGTCTATTAAGGGCGGGCTGCAGAGCAGAGAGGCCAGATTTAACCAGGCTTGCATCACCAATCCTGCGTCCAGTGTTGATGAACAAGCGTGCCGCCTGAATCGCGATCTCCTGATCATCCGGATCTGCGATAATCTGCGACGCGGCGACCTGCACCGCTTCAGGATAACACGCCGCTTTCGGGCCCAGCAGGCCCGGATTGCCGCGCAGTGAAGATGACGTGAGCATCGCCACACACAGCGCAAAGCCTGTCGCCAAAGACAGAGTCAGAAAACGGTTCATTTGACACTAACTGTATAAACTGATGTCAGAGATACGTATCCTGCACCAAAATCGATGCAGTGGTCTTCAGCAGTGTATTGATTGGGGACTTAAACAGAAACGGACCGCCGCGCTTCTCTAGAGATGCGACCCTATTGTCGCCTGGCACCTGCTCGTCCGCGGGTCGTGGGCACTGGTCCACATTAGACTGACAGCACCTTCGCCAAAATTCGAAGCCAGCGCCTCCTGATAATTCCTCAGGCAGAACTCGTCGCCGGCCGCCACCTCGCGTTCTCCTTCCCTGATCGAGAAGCAAGCCGGAGTATCGTGAAGCCCAGAATACCCGACGCCACGGATCCCATCAGCACGCCCAATCTGACCTGATCGACCTGAGCTGCGCTAACGAAGGCTAGTCCACCGATGAAAAGGCTCATCGTGAAGCCAACACCGGTAAGACAAGCGACGCCATAGATCTGTACCCAGCTGACACCGCTCGGTAGGCGCGCCAGTCTCAGTTTGACAGCACCATAGGTCAAGCCAAACACACCAAGCTGTTTTCCAAGAAATAGGCCAAGCGCGATGCCAAGCGGAATGGGGCCAGCCAAAGCGTTTAGATTCACGCCTCGAAGGTCCACTCCAGCATTCGCAAAAGCGAAAACTGGAAGGATCAGATATGCAGCCCACGGATGTAGTCCGTGTTCTAGTTTATGCAGGGGTGACTGACCTGTTTCGGCACGCGCCGCCAGCGGGATGGCAAGCGCCGTCAGCACACCTGCTAGCGTGGCATGCACACCCGACTTCAGAACGCATACCCACATAAACAAGCCGACGAGGACAAAAGGCGCAATGCGTTTCACGCCAAGCCGGTTCATCAGGATCAAGGCCACAAAACCCGCTCCCGCAAGCCCAAGGGCATTAAACGAAAGCTGATCTGTATAAAACAGGGCGATAATGAGGATGGCGCCAAGATCATCGATGATTGCAATAGCAAGCAGGAATATCTTCAGCGCAACCGGCGCACGCGTGCCGAGCAGCGCCAGGATACCAAGGGCAAACGCAATATCTGTCGCAGCAGGAATTGCCCAACCCCGGAGCGTTTCAGGATCAGACCAGTTCAGCGCCAGATAGATGAATGCCGGACCCGCCATACCCCCGATGGCGGCAAGCATCGGCAGGACCGCCTTGTCAAAGGACGAAAGTTCTCCTTCCAAGATCTCCCGCTTTATCTCAAGCCCCACCAGAAGGAAGAATACGGCCATGAGGCCATCATTGATCCAGAGCAAAAGCGGTTTGGCGATTTCCAGCGCGCCAAGCTGTACCGCGACCGGCGTCGCCAGTAAGGCTCCATACCAATGGCTGAGCACCGTGTTATTTGCCGCAATAGCAAGCAAGGCCGCCGCCATAAGAATAAGGCCGGCAGAACTCTCAAGTCTCAGGAAGTCCTGAATACGCGAAACAACTTTAGTCATTTCGGGCGTCCACGTAAGCCAGATGCGCTGGCTGAACGGAACGTTGAACCTGCGGGTTAGTCTCCGCACACAAGACGCGCCGGACTGTGTCCTTCAAATGAATCTTCTGACGTTTAAGCTTTGACAAGCGCAGGAAGTCTGGCACCGGGCGCTTCTGTTCTTCACCGATCTCGCGCTTGATACCGGCTATCCTGATGTCAATTGCCCTGATGTGGTTCGCCTCGCCCAAGGCGCGGCGCATTCGAGAATGAGCGTCTTTCATGTTGGATCTCTTTTTAAGCTGTGTTTCGGTCCGCTAACGGACCTGTTGCGAGGGGTCTCGCTGACGCCGTCAGCGTTCGTTGGAATATGTGAAATCTGCCATCGCCATTGAATCAGTGCCCATGAGGCGCTGTGGTTGGCAAGGGCTGAAACCCGCAGATTACACCTTCCGCGGCATTGCCTTGTGCGCCACACGCCGGACAGCGTAAGCATTCGCGTTTGGCAGGAGGGCATTGCTGTCTGCGGATGGAATCAGCCGTCGAAGAAATTAAACCTCTCCTTACGACGTTTGTGGCGACCACCCTCACCCTTCCGGCGTTTAATCGAGTCTGCGTCGTCACCATCTCGTTGATGCACCGCGCTGTATTTGCGACGCTCGGACCGGCCTCGTGGCTCATCACGCTCTCCAAATCCGAGTGTGTCGTCGAGAAAGTTTGAAATCAGATCGTTGAACCTGGACACGTGTTGTTTCCTTTTCAGATTCTATTGGCACTAAGAGATCGAGCGGCGCGCGCGACGCCGACGGCTGCGCTTGAGGAACGGTGTGTCGTCGCGTCCAATCTGTGCTTTTTCCGCGGTCTGACCGGTCTGATGGATATCATTCACACAGTCCTGACGGCTCGGCTCAAATCGGCCGTTGAGTGGCTGCAAGAGGGCTGCGTCAATTAGGCGGAACATTGTTTGTCTCCTGAAGGGCTTGTGATGAAGCCAATATCGACCGATATGTGCCTTCGTTCAAATCGTATGTAACGACACTTATGATAGGTTTTTCCGAATTATGAGACCCACCCTTCGCCAAATGCAATACATCGTCGCGGTCGCAGACACCGGTCGATTTCGCGATGCCGCCGAGCTCCTGAACGTCAGTCAACCAAGCCTATCGGAGCAGATTTCCGATGCGGAGGCCCAGTTGGGCGTCACACTGATTGAGCGCTCGCGCACCGGGGCGGTCATCACACCGGTTGGCGCCGAAGTTGTTCGCCGCGCTCGCATCATCCTCACGCAGGTCGAAGATATGAAAACAGTCGCCCGCCAATCTGCCGGTGATGTCGTAGGGCGCTACAGACTTGGAACGCTGCCAACCATCGGCCCTTATCTTCTTCCCAGCGCGGTACGTGAACTGCACCGACTTTACCCCGAATTGAGAATGAGTGTCCGGGAGGAGCGCACCATTGATCTTGACGAGAAGCTGAACGATGGACGTCTTGATCTCGTGATCTCGACCGCCGAAGATCACGTCCACTCCGAATCCATGCAACTCTTTGATGAACAACTTTACGCCTGCGCAGCCACCGACGACCCCCTGTCTGACAGCAGCGGCGCGATACAATTATCAGCACTCAAAGGCCGGGAGTTTCTGAGTCTTGGCTATGGACACCGTCTCAGCATGATTGTCCAGAATTTGGCCGAAGCTGCAGGAGCTCACGTTTCCACGGAATATGAAGGCACATCGCTTGATGCCCTGCGCCAGATGGCGGGGATGGGTGCTGGAATTGCGATCTTGCCAAGTCTCTACGCACTAGTGGAGGCTCAAAAAGATCCCTCTCAGGTCGTCCGTCCGATTGATCACCCGCTTGCACGCAGGCAAATCAGCCTGGTATGGCGCGCGGGATCACCGCTTGAAGCAAATATCCAGAAACTTGGGCTCGTTTTCCGCGACGTTGCGGCAGAGCTGCTGACGCCCCTGCCCGCCAAAACGAAAAGAAAGGAAAAACCTAAGCAGAAGTAAGTCACAATCGATTTTACTTAACCACCTTTCTTTCTGATAATCTGCTCACAGAATTTATTGAAAGATGTGTATTGATGGAAATGATACTTACTCGTATTGGCCCGGTCCAAGACAAGAGGCCTCCCCCTACCCCTTTTGCCGTAATAGCCTCCAAAGCGAGGGTGGTAGATTCCCGAACCTACGAATTTTTTTGCTTATGGACCGGCGACCCCTTCGCACTTCAGGAGCTGATAACGGCCCGGGTCGACTGGGGACCGTTCGAAATTCATTGTGAACGCAATGACAGGTCCCGCAGTGATCATTGCCGTTGCAAAGTCCGCTACAATGGCGTGATGCGAGAGCAAGAATATCTCATGAGAAGTTTCTGGGGTTTGATGGAGAGATTCCCGCCATTCGAATAACCTGCTGTACAAGGGTCGCTTAGCGTTGCGTGCTAACATCCTGGGTCATGTGACCTTGATCTCGACCATTGCGCGCCAGACTTATTGCTCAAGCAACGCCCTAAGTGCTGGATTGGGGAATTTCTGCTTCAGTGTTAGCGCCGCGAAGGTCTCGTTTATCCCGGGCAATTTGCACGCCTCAAGCAGCCGCCCGTTCGTCAATTCATCGGTCACCACGATTGGCGGAAGAACAGCAAGACCGATATCCTCTCTCGCGAGCACTCGCATCATCGCCATATCATCAACCTCAGCTATGATTTCGGGCCGGACTCTCAGTCGCTCGGCGAGTGCATCAAAGCTGTTTCTGAAACCGACCTCAGCGGTCGGCAGGATAATGGGATGGTCCCGCAGCAGGTCGACCATATTTCGTGCTTTGCCTACACGCTGCGGCGTCCCAACGATGCTCACTTCCTGCTGGTCGAGGATATGGGCCGTCCAGCTTGTAGCTGCATCCCTCAGAGGAACCTGATTTACCAGGATCACGTCAAGGCGGTGTGTTTCCAGTGCGGGGATCAATTCACCAAGGCTTCCTGACCGCACCACAATTTCAACGCTTGCCGATTCCAGCACGGGTCGCAGGAATGATATCTGGAAGTTGCGGGACAGTGTCGCCAAGGCTCCAACGCGGAGCACGGTGCGCACATGGCCCGTTTTCCGGCTTAGCCGGTTTAGAAGCTCGTCGCCCGTGGAGAATATTTCATTGGCGTGATCGAAGGCGATCTGTCCGGCCTCGGTCAATACCAGGCCGCGTCCGCGTCTCTCGAACAGGTCGTGACCGAGCTGGTGCTCGAGTTTCTGGACCTGCGCCGAGACAGATGATTGGGACACATGGAGGAGCTCTGCGGCGCGAGTCAGATGCCCCTCCCGAGCAACCACCCAGAAATACCTCAAATGATTATAGTTCAGCACGATTATCGTTCTCTTTTTATGATCATTTCGTTTCTTATAATCTATTTTCGAGAACATCCGCAAGCTGGTATCCCGCGCTCCATATCGTGTTTGGAGGTTCTCATGAATGAGTGGATTGGGCCTGGATTGGCCGTCATGTCTGCAAGCCTTGTCGGTTTTGCAGCAGTTTCGTTTCTTGGGCCGGAGCGGCGCCCTGCCTCGAGGGGCTTTATTCCGCTACTGGGCATGATCCTTGTGGCAACCGCGCTCCTGGCGGTCGGCACAGTCGTGCAGAGTGGATCGCAGACACTTTTGCTGCCGCTTCACGATCAGACCGGCTTCAGCCTGCGTCTCGACTATATCAGCACCCTGCTATTCATTCTGGTCGGTTTTGTCGGGACTATCGTTCTCAATTTTTCCAGGATCTATCTCGACGGAGAATCTCGTCAGGGTGCCTTTTTAGGCTGGATGAGCCTGACACTTGGTTCGGTCATTCTCCTTGTCCTTTCCAACAGCCTGGTCCTTCTGGCGTTCGCATGGTTCGCGACCAGCCTCTTCCTGCACAGACTTCTACTTTTCTATCCCGGGCGGCCGCGCGCACGGCAAGCTGCGATGAAGAAATTCCTTTTCGCCAGGATGGGTGACGTGGTCTTGGTGGGCGGCGCAATCTGCTTATTCTATCAGACTGGCACGACGGACATCACAGCCATCAATTCAATTGCCCGCGAAGCGAATGGATCCATGCTTCTGACGGGATCCGCCATTCTGCTTGCGGCTGCAGCCATACTCAAATCAGCCCAATTCCCCTTCCACGGTTGGCTTGTTGAAGTCATGGAAGCGCCTACGCCGGTCTCGGCGCTTCTCCACGCAGGTGTCATCAATGCGGGGGGATTTTTGCTAATCCGCTTTTCCGACGTCATGATCGGGGCGCCGGGCGTGCTTGCTGTCCTGGTCCTCATCGGCGGGTTCACAGCCCTCTTCGCAAGCATCGTGATGCTGACACAGCCTGCGGTCAAAACATCGCTTGCCTGGTCAACGATCGCGCAGATGGGATTCATGATCCTGCAATGCGGCTTGGCCCTTTTCTCGATAGCGCTACTGCACATCCTTGCCCATTCTCTCTACAAGGCACACGCTTTCCTGAGTTCCGGATCTGCGGTGGAAAAAGTGGCGCAGGCCCGTCGGCCAGGATTGGTGGCAATCCCGGATCTGATGGCCATAGCCAGGTCCTTCCTCGTTGCAATCGCAATATATCTGGGGATTGGCGCGGCCTTCGGGTTTGAACATAAATCGATACAGGCAATCGCTCTGGGAGCAATCCTCATCTTCGGTGTCGCATACCTGGTTGCGCAGGGCTTTGCAGACAAGGCTCCGAGAACCCTTACAGTCTATACGGTCCTGTTCTCGGTCGGCGCAGCGCTAGGCTATTTCTTCCTACAACGCGGTATTGAAGCCCTCCTGAAACATGACATTCCGGCAACGCCAGCACCGGGACCGCTCGAATGGGCTCTGATCATTCTAGCGCTTGCGAGTTTTGGATTTGTCGCGTTTGCGCAGGCAAGTTTCCCGCTGTGGTCCTCACATCCCGCCTTTGCCGGCCTCCGCGTTCACCTCGCCAATGGCTTCTATGTGAATGCATTGATGGACCGATTGATCGCCGCGGGTCGTCGAAGCCAGGCAACTTCAGCAACGCCTCAGAACTGAACACCAGGAGACAGCAATGCTACAGATGATGCAGACGCCCCTTGCAGAGAAGACAATGATAGAGCGCGCACGTGAGCAGGCGATAAAGGCGATACCTCCCCTCTGGCCGCTCACCCACAGTGTCGCGGTCAATCCCTTTCTCGGCCAGTCGCACCTTACTTTCTTGGATGCGGCTGCAATGCTGGCCCGTATCTCAGGAAACAGGCTCACGCTGTCGCGCACATGGTATCGCGACAAGATCAGCTCCGGTCATATCACCGAAGAAGATTTAAAAGCCGCAATGCTAGAACCTGCTCATGCCGGATCGGCCGTGACACGGGCACAACTTGACAGTGATACGTCGAGCTTCAAAGCGTGCGAACACATGCGGGTAACGCTCGCGAGCCTTGCCACAGAGCAAAGCGGACTATGCTGGAATGCTTTGATTGAGGATCGGTTTGGCGCCTGGGCAAGTGCATACTTCGATCAAGGTCAGGCGCTTTGGCCAATAACTTCAGGCAAAGGAGCGTGGGCGTCGTGGATAAGCTGGGCCCAACATGATCTGACGCCGGAAGTCTTTGGCCTGAAGAATTTCGCAAAGCGGGTTCAGACCTTGCCCGAAGACCCGGACGTTTTCCTTTATCAAGCGCGTAGCGCCCTGCAAATTCCGTCGGCGCATCTGGGCGATTATTTTCATCAGCTCCTCCTGGGACTCGGAGGCTGGAGCCAGTTTGCAAGATACCAGCTGTGGCAGGCAGAACTTGACGAAGGCGACGATCAAACACTGCGCGACCTGCTTGCCATTCGCCTCGTGTGGGATGTGGCGCTCTACGAACAATATGAAAGTCACATAGGCGGGAAATGGTCTGCCATCTGGGCCGCTGGCAGTCATTCTGACACGCTACCTGAAGGCCTGCTAGGAGATCTCGTTCTCCACTCTGCCTTTGAGCAATCGAAAATCCGGCGCCTCGACCAGGTCTTGCGTAGTCCGCAACCTGGCAAGCGGGAAACCGAAACGCTTGTTCAAGCCGTGTTTTGCATTGACGTGCGCTCCGAGGTGTTCCGGCGTTCGCTGGAACGGGTCAGCGGAAAGATCGAGACTCGCGGATTTGCCGGCTTTTTCGGTATTCCCTTGCAGCTCGAGGGATTCGCATCCGACATAGAGGAGAGCCGGCTGCCTGTGCTATTGAAGCCAAGCGTACGGGCCAGCGCCCTTCCGACGAAGGGGGCTCGTGATGATAATTCCGAACGGTATCGCGCCAGAGCGCTCCGCGCCTGGGGTCGTTTCCGCATGGCCGCTGTCTCCTCATTTGCTTTTGTAGAATCTTCCGGACCCATTTATGCGTGGCGCCTCGCAAGGGATGGTCTGGCAGGCCTCAAAAAGAAGCCGGACAAAAATCATTCCCTGCAACTGGACACTGCTCTCGATACGGCTAGCCGCGTGAACATGGCAAAATCCATTCTCACGGCAATGTCGATGACTGACGGTTTTGCACCGATTGTCCTACTCGTTGGGCATGGCGCAAAAGTCACCAACAACCCGCATGCCAGCGCGCTTCATTGCGGCGCTTGTGGCGGCCATGCCGGAGACGTCAATGCAAGACTGCTCGCTCAAATCCTCAATGATCCCGTCGTGAGATCCGGACTTGTAGCGCACGATATTTTCATTCCCGACGAGACCCTCTTCATGGGCGCGCTGCATACGACGACGAGTGACGAGGTCGAGGTATTTGAAGATACGATCTCGCCGGATCACCACACGTCTGTCGCATTGTTGAAGACATGGCTGATACATGCCGGGCGGCTTGCAAGGCGCGAGCGGTCAAAGACATTGCCACGCGCAAATCGGGGAAAAGGTATGATCAAGCGCACCCGGGACTGGGCCGAAACCCGGCCTGAATGGGGCCTTGCCAATTGCGGTGCCTTTATCGCTGCACCGCGCGAGCGCACACGCGACCGCAACCTGTCCGGCACGGCCTTCCTGCACGAATATGACTGGAAGAAAGATCCGGAGTTTGCAACGCTTGAACTTATCCTGACTGCTCCGATTGTCGTGGCGAGCTGGATCAGCCTGCAATATTTTGGATCCGTTGTCGCTCCTGAGCTCTTTGGTTCAGGCAACAAGCTCTTGCACAATGTTGTCGGGGGGATTGGCGTCCTGGAGGGCAATGGCGGCCAGTTGCGGACGGGGTTGCCCCACCAGTCGGTTCATGATGGCGACAAATATGTCCATGAGCCCACCCGTCTGGCTGTCTGTATCGAAGCGCCTTGCGAGGCCATCGCCGATATCCTTGAAAGGCACGAAAATGTCCGGGACCTGTTTGATAATGCCTGGCTTCGCTTGTTTACTCTTGATGAGAGCGGCGGGCTTTCATCTGAATATGTCGGCAATCTCGGTTGGCGGACATTCGAGAGATCAGGATCTGAAGACCGGCTTGAAGCCGTAGCGACATGAGCGAGTTCGGCTACCTCGATAGCCTGGAAAGCGAGGCGATACAGATCCTGAGAGACGGCGTCGCGGAGGCCGAACACCCCGTCATCCTGTTCTCCGGCGGCAAGGACTCAACCGTTCTGGCGCACCTTGCTCTTAAGGCCTTCTATCCATCTGCGCCCCCGCTGCCGCTTCTTCACGTTGATTCGACGTGGGAATTCCGGGAAGTTATCACCTTCCGTAACCGCTTTGCCTTCGAGAACGGGTTTGAACTTGTCCTTCATCACAATGAAGGTGGGCGTCAGCAGGGCCTGAACCCGATCGAGCATGGCGACCTTTATACGTCCACAATGCGCACTGACGCCCTGAAACAGGCCCTCGACCTCGCTGGATATGATGTCATTTTCGGGGGTGCGCGTCGCGATGAAGAAATTACCCGCGCAAAGGAACGCGTGGTTTCGCTGCGCAACTCTGCGCATACCTGGGACCCGAAAAACCAGCGCCCCGAGATCTGGGCGAATTTTAATTGGCGCAAGAAATCCGGCGAGACGCTGAGAGTCTACCCGCTATCGAACTGGACCGAGTTTGACCTCTGGGCTTATATTCTCTCAAGGCATGTTTCGCTGTGCCCTCTCTATTTTGCAGCCCTGCGCGCGGTAGTTGACCGTGATGGCAAGTTGATTGTCATCGACGATGAAAAACGCGCGGCTTCGCTCGGCTTTGGCCCCCCTAGAATGGAGAAAGTCCGTTTCCGCTCGCTTGGATGCTGGCCGGTTACAGCGGCCCTTCGCTCGGAAGCCCATGATCTCGGAGGCGTGGTTCGCGAAACCTTCTCCTCCTCCTACTCTGAGCGAAGCGGGCGCGTTAGTGATGACGGGTCGCTCGAACGCCAGAAGCGCGAGGGATACTTTTGATTTGGCTTGGCGAGACGCGCTACGCAGGGCGGACGTCTTCCTCGCTGGGATGCGGGTCAGGTCGCTGCGCTTCACAATCACCGACGTCTTCCATGTCGGCTAGCGTCTGGATGCCGTAAGACTTCAATGAACGACACAGTCCCGTTCGAACTATTTCGAGCGCAGCGGCCACGCTGTGAGGGCGAGCCCATGCTCCTGGATAACGATAGGGTGACCGACATGAGTGCCCAATGGATGCGGTTTCCACTATCTCGCAATGGTTCTCGCCATCAGCCATGCTGCAGAGGCAGTATTTGGATCAATCGCCGCGACGAACGATCGCCCCCGTCGCGACAAGGTCAGACAGAAGCGCAAGCGTCGCCTTACCAGACGTTTCGAACGGATCGAGGTTGGGGCGCTTGAAGTATTTCAGTAACATGCTTGGATTGAGTTTGGAGATACTGACGTGCCCCATGGTCCAGTTTCCGAACATGCGCTCGTCAATCTCCGCATAGTCCAGAAGGCGGACATGGGTGTGGCGTGAATCACGGACAATTGCGTTGAACAATTCACAGACCTCATCGCGACCGCCCTCCAGGACCTGAATGAACAGATCGTCCGACACGCACAGCAGTCCTGTAATGCCGAGCGCAGGATTGTTCGTCCGCGACTGGTTGAGGATATTATCAAGAAACGTACCCTTCAGGGCGTCGGCAGGTCGGCTCGCGTACAGGCACCTAACAATCATCTCAATCTCGCTTTCTCAAGTTTAGCAGCGCCAGGAACTCACTACGAAGGGTATGATCCTTGAGGAATGAGCCGCGCATTGCGCTATTGATCATGACCGCCTCGTCCTTCACGCCGCGCCAATGCATGCAGAAATGGTCGGCCTCCATGACGACGGCGAGGCCGTCAGGACTGACCTTGCTCATCAGTATTTCCGCTATTTGGGCAATCGCTTCTTCCTGTATCTGCGGCCGCGACATGATCCATTCGGCAAGCCGGGCATACTTTGACAAGCCGATCAGGTTCGAGTGCTCATTCGGCATGAGCCCGATCCATAGCCGTCCCATGATCGGACAGAAATGATGGCTGCACGCGCTCCGAACCGTGATCGGGCCGACAATCATCAACTCATTGAGGGATTCCGCGTTTGGAAATTCGGTCACCGCCGGCGGCGCCACATAGCGGCCAGCAAAAACTTCGGTAAGATACATCTTCGCAACCCGGCGCGCCGTGTCACGAGTGTTGTGATCATTGTCGATATCGATCACCAAGCTTTGAAGGACCGTCTTCATTCCCTCTTCAACTTCGGCCAACAGCGCATCGAGATCTCCCGGTTCAAGGAAATCAGCAATATTGTCATTAGCGTGAAAACGTTTCCGCGCGCGCTCGATGCGCTGACGGATCCGGACAGATGCCGGCGCGTGCTCGGCGGGAATCGCATTGTCTTCTTTGTCAGCCATCTTCCGTATTTCTGCTTTTCAATTTGATTGCGTTAGCACACTTAAGGCAATCAGGGCATGTTATCCCATCTGGGAGCGGGTGCAGTCCCCAAGGTCGACAGTGTTGAGTTTTGTGGATCAGGAGAGCCGTGGCCCTCAGTTAGACACGAAATGAACTAGACGCGCGCCCATGCAGTTCAAGACTTCACCTGAAATCTTCTCGCCCCGCCATCAGACTGAGGCCAAGGTTTTCGATAAAGCGAGATGTGATGAAGGCTCATCCGGCTCGAAAGGCACATCAACTCCCAAATAAGGTTCAAACAGAAACGAGATGCGGCGCTTCGCGAGTAGCGCGACCTCCTCGTTGCCAAATACCTGTTCGTCCGCAAATAATAGAGATGGGATCGCATTAGACTGACACACCGCCGCACACGCTACATAATACATTGTTCTATAATGAGATAATGTACTTTGGACTACATGATCCCACGATTTACACCGCTGCATACCACTTCCACTTGGACGTCGCGGCTCAGGGCATGCTTCCGATGACACTACTTGCCCCGGCGCCATGTGTTCCCCTCGGTGAGCTTGCGTGTATGATCGTTCAAAATCATTGGGAAGAAACATGCATTACGCCGAATTGTTGAAAGCTCGTGAAGAGCTGACCGGGCCGGGTGGCGACTTTGAAATCATTGAAGCCGAGGTGCTTGGCAACCGGATCCGGACCTACAAGAATGCCCCTCCTAGCGTGCGGGAATTCTGGCTGTCGACCGCTGAGTTCGCTGACCGCCCCTATCTCGTCTATGGCGACGAGCGACTCACATATGCTCAATCACATGAGCAGGTGAACGCCGTCGCGGCCTGGCTCGCTGACCAAGGCGTCACGGCTGGCGACCGCGTCGCCATTGCCATGCGCAACTATCCCGAATGGATGCTGATATACTGGGCCTGCGCCTGCAGCGGGATTGCCGTTGTCGGCATGAACGCCTGGTGGACCGCCGAAGAGATGGCCTATGCCCTGACCGACTCGGCGCCCAAGGTGGTATTTCTCGATGCGGAACGCCTTGATCGACTACGTGAACGCCCCGAAACGGCTGACAAGATGAAGATCGTCGGCGTGCGTATCCCTGACGCCAGCGCAGACGTCACCCCATGGGCTGAGGTCATCGCCCATGGCGGCACGATGCCGGATATAACCGTTGGCCCGGATTCCGATTGCTGCATTTTCTATACATCCGGCACGACAGGCCACCCGAAAGGCGCGCAGCTAACGCACCGAGGCTGCATCGCGAACCTGTTCAACATGGTCTACGCCGCCACCTCGGCCTCGCTTGCGACACAGCGGGCCACAGGCGTGGCACCTCCTGAAGATCCACCGATCCCCGTGACCCTGATCACGACGCCCCTCTTCCACGTCACCGCCAACAATTGCGGCGCCTATGCGGTCACCGCCGGCGGCGGCACGCTCGTGCTGATGTATCGCTGGGAGGCTGGCGAGGCGCTCCGCCTTATCGCACGCGAAGGCGTAACCGCCATGAGCGGCGTACCCGTCATGGCGCGCGAACTGATCAACCATCCCGACTTTGCCACAACCGACACGTCCAGCCTCACGTCCCTGGCGGGTGGAGGGGCGCAAGTGCCGCCTGACCTCGTCAAGAAGATCGAATCCCAGGTCGCAACCGCGCGCCCAGGAACAGGCTACGGCATGACCGAGACATGCGGCATCATCACGTCGGTCTCCGGCGACTTCTTCGTCGACAAGCCGGACAGCGCCGGCCCAGCCATGCCCAATTTCGAAGCCAAGTGCGTGGACGACATGGGTGAGACCGTCCCCGCCGGCCAAACCGGCGAGCTCTGGGTCCGCGGCTCTTCCGTCATCAAGGGCTATATCAACCGCCC
>TARA_R110001606_G_scaffold12666_5_pt1 | contig 33955 bp, 29 predicted proteins | sample TARA_R110001606 | Tara Oceans TARA_R110001606 (sample SAMEA4398315) | marine metagenome | biome: Polar Biome; feature: [SRF] surface water layer (ENVO:00010504); material: water (ENVO:00002006), including particulate matter (ENVO:01000060) such as... | depth 5 m
GTTGACACCGGAACGTCTCGTTCCCTCTATCGAGGAAATGATGATGTCTCTCGGTACCGCAGCCTGCCCGCCCTATCATCTTGCGGTCGTGATCGGCGGCACTTCTGCCGAGGATACGATGAAAACGGTCAAGCTTGCCTCGACAAAGTATTATGACGAGCTGCCAACAAGCGGCAATGAACATGGCCGCGCTTTCCGTGACTTGGAAATGGAAAAGGAAATCCATAAAATCTCCCAGAATATTGGCATCGGCGCCCAGTTCGGCGGCAAATATTTCTGCCACGACGTGCGGGTTATCCGCATGCCGCGTCACGGCGCCAGTGTACCCATCGGTATCGGAGTTTCCTGTTCCGCCGACCGGCAGGTGAAAGGAAAGATCACCAAAGATGGCGTCTTTATCGAGCAGTTAGAAACGAATCCGGCTAAATATCTTCCCGAGGTTACTGATACTGATCTCGACAGCAAAGTCGTCAAGGTCGATCTGAACGCGCCAATGAAGGAGATTCTGACAAAACTCTCTCAATATCCAATCAAAACACGGCTAAGCCTGAGCGGAACAATCATTGTCGCTCGTGATCTCGCCCACAGGAAGCTGCGGGAGTTGCTGGAGAATGGCGAAGGGCTCCCACAGTACTTCAAGGATCATATTATTTACTACGCTGGACCCGCCAAAACGCCCGCAGGATATGCCTCCGGCTCATTCGGTCCGACAACGGCTGGCCGTATGGACGGGTATGTAGATCAGTTCATGGCAGAAGGCGGAAGTATGGTCATGCTGGCCAAAGGCAACCGGAGTAAGGTCGTTGTCGACGCCTGCAATAAGCACGGCGGCTTTTACCTCGGCTCCATTGGCGGCCCCGCGGCAATCCTTGCTCAAAACAACATCAAGAAGGTTGAAGTGCAGGCTTTTGAAGAATTTGGCATGGAAGCGATCTGGCGGATCGAGGTGGAGGATTTCCCGGCCTTTATCGTAACGGATGATAAAGGAAATGATTTCTTCGCTCGGAAAAAAGATGGCGCCAACGCCTGATATTTCAAAAGTGGCGCCAGCACAGCTCGTCAAGCATTCGGTTAGCATCGCAGGGCACCGTACCAGTATTTCACTTGAGAAGAAATTCTGGGACCTGATCCGGGCGAGCGCACAGCGTCAGCAAATGAGCATCAATGAACTGCTTACAGAGATAGACGCAACGCGGATCGGCAACCTTTCCAGTTCGATCCGCCTCTATGTGCTCGAAGAACTGTTGGAAAAAGACAATGAACAAGGAGAGTATCCAAAAATATCCCTTTGAGAACTGCTCATTGCGACCCTATATAAAGTCTCAAGAAATTAACCAGCATAGGGTCGACGGCGATATGGGTGATGTTGTCAATCTGAACCAGTTTCGGAAAAAGCAGGGCCGGAAAAAGGCTGAAGAGCTGGCTCGGAACAATCGAGTGCGCTTTGGCAGGACATCCCAGCAGAAAAAACAGGAAAAAGATCAGATACAGCGCGGAAAAACCACACTTGATCAGAAAAAGCTGTCTCCTACCCACGATGAGGACGAAACAACTCCGCCCAAAAATTAGCGCTTTATTTACACATTTGGTTTAAGAAAAACAGATTAGTGTCATAGAAATGACTCAACCTTCTTCTAATTAGAGATCGCGCCCGGCGAAGGCAGGGCAAAAGGAGGTAGTAAATGGAAACCGGTGTGCAGAAATACCCTGAGCCTGCGTTAAAAGACCTGTTGTCGGATCCAGTCATGCTCGCGGTCCTTAAGCGTGACGGACTGTCAATAGATGACCTAAAAAAGGTTGTGACAACCTATCGGGAAAAATTCGACTCCTCCTTTCCCGATTCTGTTTAACGCGCTGATCAAGAGCCTCTATTAGGTCGCAACTTCTTTTGTTGCGCAATTTTACCCCCTCGCGTTATTATCCGGCCAATGCTTTATTGCTCCATCTCATTCAAGGTGCAATCAGGGAGACCGGCATAATATGACGACAGCAAGCAGATATAAAAAGAAATCGGCGACGATCCGAGGTCTTAAAATGTCTTACATCGAGGAGGGTGAGGGCGACCCGATTGTGTTCCTGCACGGGAATCCGACATCCTCCTATTTATGGCGCAATGTCATGCCGCATCTCGAAGGACGCGGACGCCTGATTGCGCCCGACCTGATCGGTATGGGCGATTCAGAAAAATTGCCGGAGAGTGGACCGGATAGTTATACGTTCAAAGAGCATCGCGCATTCCTGCAGGACCTTCTCGCATACCTGATGGTCGACAAGAATGTGACCCTGGTCGTTCATGACTGGGGATCTGCCTTGGGTTTTGACTGGGCGTATCAGAATCAGTCGGCAATGAAAGGCATTGCCTATATGGAGGCGATTGTCCAGCCAATCCCAAGTTGGGATAATTGGCCCGAAGCCGCGCGGAATATTTTTCAGGCATTTCGTAGTCCAGCCGGAGAAGAATTAGTCCTTGAGAAAAATATCTTTGTTGAAAGGGTTCTCCCGACTTCTATCATCCGGACACTGGAGGAAGAGGAACAGCGTGAATATACCCGCCCGTTCCGAAATGCCGGGGAAGACAGGCGGCCAACCCTGACCTGGCCAAGACAGATTCCCATCGCCGGGGAGCCCGATGACGTTGTTAAAATAGTTGATGACTATTCAAGCTGGCTCAGCTCAACGGATTTACCCAAGCTCTTTGTGAACGCTGACCCGGGCTCAATCCTCGTCGGACCTCAGCGGGAATTCTGCCGCACTTGGCCTAATCAAACAGAAGTAACTGTAAAGGGGCTGCATTTCATTCAGGAAGACAGTCCGGATGAGATTGGCCAGGCAATCGCCGAATTTCTCGCAAAAATATAATTTAGGTAGCATAGGTCAGGCAATATCGTGGTTGAAAAACGGATTAAATTGAACGCTTTGCAAAGCAAAACGCTGACCCTTTTACAGATCCTGGCACGCGATCCAGACAGTTCAAGTCCCGAAGGTGATGACGGAGATGTTCATATTACCCGCCTCCCGCATGCACACGGAGATCACATGCATGTTGGTGAATATGTCGTTGGAACCCGCGATGCCAGCGGATTGAACAATAAATCTGTCTGGACCGCGCTCTGCCGAAAAGGCCTTGTAAAAGATAACTGGGAAGACAAGATAGTTCTAACTCCGAAAGGTCTCTCGCATTCTACGGGGCTTGAGAAAAAATTTGTCTCGGCGTCAGACCATTAAGTGCCATCCCTGAATTGAACTGGAGATAGAAACCCCATGAACTCCAGGACCGAGAGGAAACTGACTACGATCCTCTGTGCAGATGTTGCGGGCTACAGCCGCCTCATGAATAAGAATGAAGGGGAAACTCTCGACAGATTAAAAGCCACACGAGAGATTTTCAGCAACTTCATTGCCCAGTACGGCGGACGGATCGTCAACATGACCGGCGATGGGCTTGTATGTGATTTTACCAGCGTGGTAAATGCCGTGCAATGCGCCGTTGAGGTCCAAAACAAGATAAATGAGGATAATGTATCCTTATCCCCCGCAGATCAAATGCTCTATCGTATCGGCATTAATCTTGGTGATGTCCTGATTGAGGGTGACGACATCTTTGGTGAAGGAGTGAATGTGGCCGCCAGATTGGAGTCAATGGCGCCCGTTGGCGGAATCTGCATATCGGGTTCAGTTTTCGAACAGGTCAAAAACAAACTGCCGAAACAGTTTAAATTCCTAGGAAATAAAGCTGTCAAAAATATCGCTGAGCCGGTTCCTGTTTATTCACTCATGCTTACTGAGATGCCAAACGTCCATATGGAAATTCCGGCTTCCCGCCCTGATTCTACCGATACCTCACAGGAAGAAACCGAAGATGACAGGAAAATTCGCGCCTATGTCAAACGGCAAGCTGCCTTCTACCGGCGGGCCACTGCTTTTGGAGCAATTACCCTACTGCTTTTCATCATAAATATGGCGACATCTCCCGATTACTGGTGGTTTCTCTGGCCCGCAGCAGGTTTTACCATTTCCCTGTTAATGGAAGGGATTCGGGTTTTTACCGGAATCCATCATGGAAAAGAATGGCAAGAACGGAAGATAACCGAGCTTAAATCACGCCAGCACAAATCCCGTTCCTAGGATTCGTCAACAACAATCCGCGCTGCGATATCTTCCAATGCCTGCACATCGGGATTTACATAATTATCGATCGTAATGGTGGGTCCATTGGCGACCAGGAATGTCAGGGTTGCCCTTCCGTCAGCTTCCGCCAACTGCCACGCATCCCCGGCGCTTCGATTTTCAGCCAGAATGCCAAGATCATCGAAAATCTGGTCGAGATTAATCACATCTTCCGACGAGTCAAAGTCAGTTATGGTTACGGCCCCGTTATCCGCGCCCGTAAAGACATAAATATCCGCGCCCTGCCCACCGGTCAGAATGTCATCTCCGCCGTTGCCCTGAAGAAGGTCATCGCCGCTTTGGCCAATAATTGTCTCGCCAGCGCTCGTTCCAAAAAGTGCAAGATTTTCGTCATTGATCACGAATGAACTTGCAGCCGGCGTGAATGCCGAGAACGCAGCAAAGGCACCTTCTCCATCTTCCACGAAGGTAAAGGACAGAATCGCGCTGCTTGTATCATTATCCCCGTCGGTCAGGACATATTCGAAACTTTCCATTTCGCCGGGATTTGCCTGAGAGGGGGCGGTGTAGGTGTAGTTACCTTCCGCATCAATGGAGAGCATCCCACCGAGCGTGGTCTCAATGATAAGTGGATCGCCATTTTGCGGAATATCGTACTCAGCGCCATTGTAGATCAGCGAGGTGAGTGTTCCGTCGTCCGCCCCCAGGCGATCGACAGACCCGGAACTGACCACGTTATCAATCTCCACAACCGGAACCGTATCAACGAGGACTGTCTCCAGATCATTAGGATCAACAACCAGCGTCGGCGCATCGCCAGCGTTTTCGACCTTGGCAAGCTCTGTTGTACTGATTCCAGCGCCCAGGCCAACGGCAATAACTTCGATATCATTGCTGTCGACAAATTCCTGCCACTCATTGCCGCCCGCTGTCGGGACCTCAAGATTCGCGCTTGGCTCACCATCCGAGATAAAATAGACATTTGACGCATATCCTGAAAGCGACGGATCCGCGAGCTGTGCCTCAAGAATTCCCTGTGCCCCATCTTCAGTATTACTAACGGCTGCGGCATAGTTTGTCGTGCCGCTTGGAACAAGGTTGGCCGGATTGTTAATGAAATCCTGTGCGGCCGCGACCGACTCCCCTTGAAACACCACCGACGACGCGGCAGCAAAGGCGATAATAGAAATATTCAGATTGCTTGAAACCTGATTATACTCAGTAAGCACATTGCTGACGGCTTCTCGCAAAACCTCGATGCGGGTTTGTGAGCTTCCCAACACCGCCTCGTTCATCGAACCCGACGTATCCAGGACAAAGACAAGATTATAGGTCGGTAATGTCGGTGCGGGTAAATCCACCGCATCCGGGGCGGCAATCGGCACGTCATCCATTATCGAGGCAACAAAGGATCCACTGACGCTCGAGCCGTCCTGATCCACAACATCATAGCCAAAAGGAAGGTCCAGCGCGTCTTGGCCCCCGCCCGCATGATCGACAACATCGTTCAGGGTAAGTGTATATCCATAGTCATCGCTCGATCCTGTTGGCCCGAATTCGAGGACGAAAACCGAACGCGGCGCACCACCGTCAGGAAAGGCCGTTGCTGTAACCTGTTGGGTAACGCCATTAGCAAGAGTAATAACCTCATAAAAAACGGGATCGCCGCCAGACATAATTTCCGGCAACCCGCTAATATCGAGAGTAACCGTCCCCGCACCATCAAGTCCGAAATCTATTTCCGCCGTACCGCTTGCGCTTGTCGCGTCCGGGGTCAGGTCACTTCCGTTCGGCAAGTCATCTTCGTCAACACTGATAGCCAATGCAGCACCCAGTATCGGCGCGCTATCCTCAACTTCAATTGTTATGGCGCCTGACGCCGATGAACTGTTTACATCAAGTACGGTTATCGCAAGGCTGAACGCAAGAGTGGAGAGATTTCCGCCTGCACCGTCAATATGATCAATCGGGCCGTCCAGTGACACATCATATGTCCCGTCCGTATTCAGCGTAACCGTAAAAACCGTCTCCCCGCCGGCCGTGCCGACAACAACATTCGTGCCAAGCCCGCTGAGAGAGACTGGATTGCCTTGGGAAGTCAGGTTCGCCGCATCGAAATCCAGTTGTGCAGTGTCGAAAGTAACAGACGCAATTTCTCCGCTGCCTCCCCCAATTCCGATAGTGGCTCCTTCAATGCCATCCCCATCGACAGCCTCCACCAGGTTCGCAGAGGTTCCTTCATCAACAATCACTGGATCATCATTGTCTTCTATGGTCAGTGTGACGGAATTATCAGTTCCATCTATAACCGCATTACTTGACGCACCCACAAGGGTAAGCGTCAGGGTTTCCGTTCCTTCAAACTGATTGTCATCAATTATCGGGATATTGACAGTCACGGTTGATCCCGGCGCGAGTCCGGTGGTCCCGCCATTAAACGTAATTCTTTGCACACCGTCGACCAGGTAGTCGCTGCCAGCCGTCGTACTGCCGGTAATCGCGTAGTCGACGCTTACCGTCACACCTGGTGCAACAGCTTTATCAAGTGTAAGGGCGAAGGAGAGAACACCTGCACCCTCCCCGACAGTAATTTCACCCCCGCCGACTGGCGTACCGCCAACGGTCACATCGGAGAGCGTGACAACGCCAATATCATCATCCGTGATAACGACAAGCGCCTGCCCGGACGTGACATCAATATCCGCATTGTCGGCCCCTGTCAGCGCGACAATAAAGAATTCCAGATTTTCAATTACATCGTCATCGATCACCTCAACTGTGAACACAGCCTGGGTTGAACCGGGCGGAATCACAATGGTGCCATTCCCGTTGCTGACGAAATCCACGTCACCGGGAAGCCCCGAATCCGATTGAGAAGCAGATCCGCCCCTGATCTCGTAAGTAATCGTAACGGGGAGGTCGGTTGGTTCATTCAACGTTATGACAATTTGGAAACTGCTGAGATTCCCGGATTCCGGATCGACAACCGAAACAACGCTCAGACTCGTTTGCGGACCCAGCCCCACAATTTCATCATCTTCACTGAAATCGCGAAACCTGAGATCTGTCCCATCCAGTAATCCACCCGCCTTCAACAGATCACCAATAGAGAGCCCCCCATCAATTCCACCCTCACTGTATTGCTGGAAGTTGGCGCCGCCGCCTGATTGCGCCCGGCGACCTGCTTCGGGGTTGATTTCATCAGGATCGAAATCATCCTCTTCATTAAACCAGTCCGGATTCACCAGCCTTAGCGCTTCGCCATAAATATTGAAAAGCTGCTCACCCGTCAGGATAAAAGGCACGCTTGGCAAGGTGGAAAAACTTGTGACGACAACAGTTTGGTTAGCCACGTTCAGGACTTGTGAGCCCGCCTCGTTCGTAATCACAATGGCGCCGGTAAAGAGCGTGAAAATTGATTCTTCACCAATGCTCTTTACGTTGCCCGACCAGCTTGTACCCCGAATGCCAATCGTGCCAACGGGGGTTCGCACGTCGACATTTTCAGGGTCGTCCTTGGCAATCTGGCCACTGACGAGGGAGAAAACGCCCTGTAGAAGGGAGACACCAAATTTCCCGCTCCCGGCTGACGGGTCGTATATCATTTCATCGAGAACCGCGCGCCCGTTTTCGCCCATCGTAAATTGCGTGTCATCAGCAAATACGATGATAAAAGACGAGCCCGATTCCGTCTCAATCACATCGCCCTGGAAAACCGTTGCCCCCTGGACCAACTCTTCACCGGTCCCATCTGTATGGCGCGTTGTTACGGTGCCGGTCAAGGCCGTTACTTCACCGATCGGTCCTCCGGCGTCGCTCAGCGTTCCAGAAGATTGTGCGATTGGTCCCGGGCCAGCCAGCTTGCTAACCAGATCCGCCGGTATTCGCGCACCGCCCGCGGTTAAAAGGTCCGCGCCCGGCCCAGACACAAAATAATCATGTATAATAATGTAGTTGCCGACATCGTCCGTCAGGGTCAGGTCGACGCCATCACGACCAAAAACCGCAATAAGCGGTTTGATCTCATCACCAATCTGGATCGCCCCATGGTCAGGCGCCTGATATTCGGCAAGTGCCTTGGTGTCGAGGTCTACTGAAAATCCCTGTTTCATCTCACACGCCCCAACAATAAAAATGTTCACCATATGGTCTGAATTTGCAAATCCATTTCACCAGGCGACCAAGTAATAATCATAAAAAAAGCTGCGCAAACTATTGTCGAAAAAAAACTTATCTGGCAAACAGCGAAGTAATGTAAGCTTTATAGAAGAACTATGCCATATTTTGGACAAATTTCATAAAATTTTTCTCAATCATAGTTAATGCAACTATTTGTTATGGTTTACGATCTGCTTAGTTTAATGAACCAAGAAAAAGGCCAATCCCTGTATGGCGCCAACCACCCCGGCAAAAAAAGCTGAAAAAAGGAATGGAGCCTTCAAATGGCTCTCGTTCGCCAGAGGAGGGCGAGTGCCCGCCTTCATGCTGTTAATGGCGGCCTTGTTTCTTCAGGTTTCCGACCCGCCTTTTCTCTCCAATTTCCGGGATCGGATCTTTGACGTATATCAACAAACCCAACCACGGGAGGTGCAATATCCACGTCCCGTTGCTGTTATCGATATCGATGAAAACAGCCTTTTAAATCTTGGCCAATGGCCCTGGCCCCGCACCTACCTTGCAAAGCTCGTAGAAAATGCGACCAAAAGCGGAGCGGCTGTAATTGGTTTTGATATGCTTTTTGCCGAATCGGATCGATTGTCGCCAACGGAAATGGCGCAAAATATATCCGGACTCCCGCCCGAGGTTAAAGATCAACTTGCGAACTTGCCGTCCTTCGATGATGAATTCGCAAGCGAAATTAGTGAGAGCAGAGTGGTTCTCGGAATATCCGTAAGCCCGGAAAGTGAAGGCGCAAACAACCTTGGTCTTGAACGTATTCCCTCCTTTGCCATGCTTGGGCAAGATCCAAAAAAATTCCTGAAAAATTATCCAGCCTTGATCGGCAATATTGATAAGCTGGACGAAGCCGCCGCAGGGCGAGGAATGATCAGCTTGGATCAGGATTTCGATGGTATTGTCCGGCGTATTCCCCTCGCTAACCAGATCAACGGAAAGATTATACCTTCGCTGGCGCTTGATATGCTGCGAGTGGCGACGGGTCGCAACGTTATCATCCAGACCAATGAAAACGGAATCATCGGCTTCAAAATCGCCGGAACACTTATCCCGACTGATACGCGCGGGCGTGTTTGGGTCAAGTATGCGGAATACGATCCGACACTTTATGTTTCGGCCCTTGATGTCATCAACGGCAAGATTGATGACAAAGCATTTGAGGGAAAACTGGTTCTGGTCGGTACATCTGCAACAGGCCTCAAGGATTTAAGGGCCTCCCCGCTTACATCCAATCTGCCGGGAGTGGAGATGCATTTGCAATTGCTGGAAAATGTATGGATGCAATCATATCTTTTCCGGCCTGAATTCATTGCCATTTTTGAATGGATGGGCACATTGTTGACGGGGTTGGCGCTGATTGTACTGGTGCCCCTAGCCGGGGCCCGAACGACATTGGGACTATTGGTTTTTATTTCGGTAACTGCCATCGGCTCCTCAATATATTTCTTTGTCTATAATTCCGTCCTTATTGATGTCAGCTATACCCTCGCGGTCTCCATCCTTGTCTATATCACGATGGTGTATTCCAATTATCGCGGGACCGAACAGGAACGCACCCGCATTCGGACAGCTTTTGCCCATTACCTCTCGCCGGAACTCGTCAAGCGTCTATCCGCCTCGCCGGATAGCCTTGTCTTGGGAGGTGAGGAACGGGAGATGACGTTTATGTTCTGTGATGTACGGGAATTCACCGTTATTTCAGAAGGTTACAAGCATGACCCACAAGGGCTAACCCATCTTATCAATCGCTTCCTGACTCCCATGACGGGGGAAATTCTTGCGCACAATGGCACAATTGACAAGTATATGGGCGATTCCATTATGGCCTTCTGGAATGCCCCGCTTGACAACCCGCAGCATCCAAAAGATAGCGTCGATGCCGCCCTGAAAATGATTACCCGTTTAGCGGCGCTGAATAAGGAGCTGGAGGCGGAAGCCGTTGCGGACGGTCGCCCCTTCAAGGCACTGCGTGTCGGCATTGGCCTGAACACAGGCGTATGCATCGTTGGAAACCTTGGTTCAGAGCAGCGCTTTGACTACTCGGTTCTTGGCGATCCGGTTAATCTTGCATCTCGCCTTGAAGGGCAAACGAAGGAATATGGCTTCAGCATTATAATGGGTGAGAGCACCGCAACCTCAATTCCGGAATATGCGATGATCGAGCTCGACCTGATCGCCGTGAAAGGAAAAGAGGAAGCGGTGAAGATTTATGGGCTTCTTGGGGACAAAGCGCATGCACAAAACACCGAGTTTATTAATGCTAAAGAAGCAATAGAAACATTTCTTCAGCTCTATCTTGCCCAAAAATGGGATAGCGCCGAGGAAAAGCTGTTATTTATCGCAGGACTGAATCCTCGCCTGGAAAAATTCGTCAAATTATACCAGGAGCGAATTGACAGCTTCAAACTTGAACCACCGCCTGACGATTGGGACGGCGTTTTCCGGGCGGAGACAAAATAGTGCCTCTAAGTTCTCTCAGGAAAAAGAAAGGTTAGAAGCCGTCGCAAGGTCGCGCAAGGCCTGCTCTTCATTGACAACCTTGATTGTTTTCATGCCCATTGCCGCTGCCGGTTTGAGATTGATGCCAAGATCGTCAAGATACACAACCTCTTCCGGTTTGACGCCCATCTGCTCACAGGCATATTCATAGATACGCGGATCCGGCTTGCGAAGGCCAATCTTGCTTGATTCGATAACCTGCTGAAACAGCCCCATTACTGCCTCCACTTCCGCCTGCGCGGCGGCGTCCCGGGTCATACCGGGTCCATTTCCCGCCGCGACATTATTCGTCAGACAGGTACAGATATATTTCTCACCGCACAGCTTCAACGCGTTGACCATGTTAGGGCGAATGTCTCCGGCTAGGAGTTTGATTATCTCGGTGCCGCGAATTGGATGGCCAAGCTCGCCGCTTTCTCCTTCAAAGAGCTTGTCAAACTCATCCAGTGTAACCGCGCTGCGCTCAAACTTTGCCCAGGCATTGGAGTCGGGATTAGTCGAATTAACCCGCCGGATAAAATCCGCAGGCAGACCGCGTTCCGTTTCAAATCGGGCAAAGGCCTCAAACGGACTCGTCGTGAGTACACCGCCAAAATCCCAGAGGACGGCTTTTATCATTTGGAATTACCCTTCTATATAAGCTGACTGGATATGCGCCGTTACGCAGAATATTCTTCTTACTTTTGATAAATAGTGACAGGCGAACTATATACTGTCAAACATCAAGAGTGATTGAAATCGCAACTTTATGGGTTAGTTTATAGAAAACTATAAAGAATTTTTTACAGTTTGCCGGAGCCTCCGTATGAAATTGTCAATTGCCACCGCTGTGTTCCTATTTACAACCGTCACTTCCGTAAATGCCTATGAAGCCAGTGATCTGAACAAGCTGAATGAAAGCGGCAACTGCCGTGATTGCGATTTACGAGGGGTTGAATTGCAATACAAAGACATGAAGGGCGCTCAGCTGAAAAATACCAATTTGCGTGACTCCATGCTGAAGCAGATTGACCTTAGCAATTCGGATCTTTCAGAGGCAGACATGCGGCGCTCCGACCTGGAAAAATCGTCACTTGTCTCCGCTGATCTTGAATATGCCATTCTGCAGGATGCGGATATGGAAAAGGCTGTGATGTCGGGGGCGAGTTTCCGACATGCCAACTTGCGAGGCGCAGATTTCGACAGCGCCGATGTTGAAGGCGGCAAGTTCCAGAATGCGGATATCCGCAAAGCAAACTTCAAGCGCGCCAACCTGAAAAATGCGGATTTCAGTAATGCAAAGGTATCAGAAGCAAATTTTAAACGGGCGATTATGTCCGGCGCCACAATGACAAAAGCAGAGCTGGGTGAAACCAACTTCACACGCACCAACCTGACCGAGGCGCACCTAGAGAATGCTGATCTGAGATACGCAAATTTCTATCGTGCAGTACTCGTAAATACGATCATGACAGGAGCACGGCTCTCCAAAGCAACTTTCTGGGGAGCAAATTTATCCGGCGCGAACCTTGAAAACGCAAAAGGATTGGAGCAAGAGCAACTTGACGGCGCCTGTGGAAACCCGGAAACAGTTCTGCCGGGCAACCTGAAAATCAAGTCATGCCGTAAATAGTTGAGCAATATTATCTGAGCTTCTCAATTAAATCAGGCAATTCACCAAGATGCTCAATACTGTGATACCGTGGCGCATCAACCGGGATATCAGCATGCTCATGAACCCATGTTAGATCATGCGGCACATGGACACCGAAACTGCCAGCCTCAATTGCCGGAATGACGTCGCTTTTTAGTGAATTCCCTACCATCATACTTGTTGATGCAGCCATGCCTGCATTACTAAATATCCTCTTATAGGTCTCCGTCGTTTTTTCGCTGACAATCTGAACGTCATCAAACAACTCGCCCAATCCAGACTGCGCAAGCTTGCGTTCCTGATCGAACAAGTCGCCCTTAGTAATCAAGATAAGCCGGTAGCGCCCACAAAGCTCCATTAGGGTTCTGCGCGCATGGGGCAATGTTTCAACAGGATGGCGCAACATTTCGCGGCCGGCCCGCAGGATGTCATGCAGGACTGCTGCGGGAACCTTGTCATCAGTGATCTCGATCGCGGTCTCTATCATGGAAAGCGTAAAGCCTTTTATTCCATAACCGTAAAACTGCAGATTCCGTCGCTCCGCCTCCAGCAAGCTTTCCGTAATGTGATCACTCTCTGCATAGTCGCTCAGTAATGCCGCAAATTTTTCCTCTGTCATCCGGAAAAAATATTCATTCTGCCATAGCGTATCGTCGGCATCAAAACCGATCACGGATAAAACATTACTATGACCTGCTATCGGCACATTAAAACACTCTCAAGTAATTACGGTTCATTAACTCAAATCACTCCGCCGCTCGCGCCGGAATAATTTTGCCGGGGTTCATAATATTATCCGGATCAAGCGCGTGCTTGACTGCGGCCATTACATCGATGGCATCGCCATGCTCGCGGTACATATATTTCATTTTACCGAGACCCACACCATGTTCACCAGTGCAGGTCCCATCCATCGACAAGGCCCGCTCAATCAAACGACCATTGAGGCGCTCGGCCTCCTCAAGTTCTTCCGGATTTTCCTTCTTGATCACGAATGACAAATGAAAATTACCGTCACCCACATGGCCGACCAAAGGGGCTATCAGGAAACTTTCCGCAAGATCCTTTTTTGTTTCCAGAATGCAATCCGCAAGGCGTGAAATAGGAACACAGACATCGGTTGCCCATATTTGCGCACCATTTCGAAGCGCCATGGCGGCATAGGCCGCATCATGGCGAGCCTGCCAGAGTTTTGTCCGCTCTTCTGCCTGTGTGGTCCATTTAAAACCTTCAGCACCAAACTCCGAACAGATATCGCTTACTTTCTCCGCCTGCTCCTTGACGTAAGCTTCGCTGCCATGAAATTCGAGGAAGAGCGTCGGCTGTACCGGCAGATCAAGGTTGGAGTAACGGTTCACGGCATCCACTTGCACGTCATCCAGCAATTCTATCCGGGCAACCGGAATGCCGCTCTGTATCGTCAGAATAACACTTTGTATCGCGCCTTCAATATCCGGGAAAGAGACGGTGGCTGCCGAAATAGCTTCGGGAATTCCATATAGACGGAGCGTAATCTCGGTAATGATACCAAGCGTCCCTTCCGAACCAATGTAAAGCTTGGTCAGATCGTAACCCGCAGCGCTTTTTTTGGCCCGATGGCCCGTCGAGATAATCCGTCCATCCGGCAACACGACCTTGAGGCTGAGGATATTTTCCCGCATCGTGCCATAACGCACGGCATTCGTTCCGGAGGCGCGTGTCGACGCCATGCCACCAATAGAGGCATCTGCGCCGGGATCGATGGGAAAGAACAGGCCTGTATCGCGTAAATACTCATTAAGTTGCTTGCGCCGTACGCCTGGCTGAACCGTGCAATCCAGATCCTCCGTGCCGACCCGCAGGATATTGTTCATTTCATTTAGATCAATCGAAATACCGCCCGATACCGCATTCACATGACCTTCAAGCGATGTGCCCGCACCGAAAGGAATGATAGGCACTTTATGAGCCGCACATATTTTGACGATCTCGGAGACTTCTTCTGTATTCTGTGCAAAACAGACGGCGTCCGGTGCCTTGGGGAAGTGCCAGCTTTCATCCTTGCCGTGCTGCTCCCGCACGGCAGCTGCAGTCGAGCAGCGCTTTCCCATTAACTCCTTCAACTCAAGAATGGCCTGATCCATCCCGGGATGTTGCTCCGTCATCTCATCTCCCTTGCCCTGTCAGCCAACCGGGGTAGTCAGCCCTTCTCTTTACCAGTATTATATAGTCTATCATGTAGCGAAAAGAAGAAAAGCACAGGAATGGCAAAGAACGTACACACCCTTACTCTATTGCATCAACAACCGGTCCTATCCGAATGGATCGATTATAACAGGCACATGAATGTCGCCTACTATGTGCTGATATTCGATCAGTCGCTGGATGTTTTTCTGGATGATATTGGACTGACCCGGGAGTATCGTGATTCCTCCAATTGCACAGTGTATGTTCTGGAAACTCATGTAACCTATATTCAGGAAGTGCATGAAGGGGATTTACTCGATATCTATATACGGGTCCTGGATTGCGACGAAAAGCGGATGCATCTCTTTCTGGAGATGCGGCATCACGAGAAAGGCTTTCTCGCGGCAACTTCGGAACAGATGATCATGCATCTCGACAAAACCGGGCCGAGCGCTGCGCCCATGCCCGGCTTCCTGCAATCCAAACTAGAGGAACGCAAACGGGAATTTGCAAGTGTTCCTTTCCCGAAACAGTCCGGCGCTGTTATCGGTATTCGCAGAAAGAAATAAAAACGCCGCCCAGGTGAGGCGGCGTTTTCCAGTGAAGAAACCAGATCCGAAACTGCTCAGGCCGCCTTGTGATCTGCTGCAGAGGCATGGCCGAGTTTACCGATGAGATAGTCAACATTTTCGCCATCGAAGCTATCCTGAAAATGCGTTAGGACACGCTCGATAACCTGATTGCGGTAACGTTCCCGATCCCCCGGCGTGCCATCGAAATCAAGCTCATTCGCAACCTCAAGGCCGACTTTCATTATCTCTTGAAGTCCGCCCGGAATATTCGACTTTTCGCAAAGCTGTTTCAGACCTTTTCCTCCGGCGTCGTTGACCAGAATATGAACGTTTGCGACGGCGATATTTGAATACTTCGCCATTGCCGTTTCAAAAAAATCGACATCCCCCATACAAAGCGCCCGCAAAATGATCGTCGGTGTCAGGCGGCCATTAGTATGAAGTTGATCAATAAGCTTTGCTAGTTCGCCATGACTTGCCCCATCCTTGATAAAGCCGATCATGGTCTTTTCGCGACTCTCCAAAATCAGGTCTGTCGCCAACCCCGGAGACATATCATGATGCCGGACAAGGTGGTCGCGAAGCCTGTCAGAAACCAGGGTGACCAGCCTTTCGGTAACCGTAATCGGTAACGTCGCCCGGTGAGCCATAGGCTCCTGAATTTTCTCGTTATCGCCGAACTGGTCCAAAACTTTTTCATAAGTCGTTTCGGAAATTTCCGCGCCCTGATTATGCATTAGGGTCGCAACAACATCTTCAGAGCCGCTTTCCGCGAGCTTATCAGAGACCGCTTCGGAAACAACGCTCCGGCTGGCCACCGCCATTTGATGAAGATCTGACTTAGAGCTGATAATTTCAAACAGGTCATCATCGGTCAGTGCCGTTGAAAAGCTGAGCATCGGCGTTGCCACATCCGCAATATCGCTGGCAAGGCTCTTCGCAATATCATGGGGTAGGTCAGGAACCGCCTTCAAGGTTTCGGCAAGTGTCTGCCGGACCAGGACTTCGGCATCGTTCGCCAGTATCCGGAAAATTTCCTCAGCTTCACGGCGTTCGGTCTCGCTAAAACCCGCATCCGCCATGCCTCCGGCAATTTTCTCGACTGTCTCTGCACGCGCTGACGCGGATCTATCCGTCAGCAACCGCTCTACATCCGCCGGGCTTAAAGAACCGTTATTAGACACGATGGCTCCAGTGTTTAAGTTGTTTGGAAGCTCCAATGTCGCCAAATTATATTAATATTTCTTTAATCCAGGCGCCCTTCAATCACTTCTTTTACTGCCCTGATCTGGTCCTCAACCCGGATATCTAGTGTACTTGTAACCTCCAGTTCCCGGACTTCAAATACGTCTGTATCGGGATTATCGGACTGCCATTCTGCTATCTTCGCATCACGCGCGACGATTAATTGTTCGATCTGCGGCCGGAACAGGACCAGCATCGCGCTAAGCCAGCGATTAACGGGCCATGATGGCGTACTATGATCTATGACGAATCCGTCCAGCATTCCGATGACATCCGCCTTATCATACCAATTCTCCCCTGTAACCCAGCGATTGGTTGTAAAAAGGCTAATTGGAAACCCCGCGCTGTCCATCGAAATCGCGATCAGGTGGCAAATAACCTCATCCTCTGCCGTCGGCCACTCTGCATCGCCATGATATGGAACAGGCGTAACATCCTCTCTCATCCCTTTCTTGCGGAGGAAGGTGTGAAAATGGCCATGTTCTCCTTCTCTGTGCGCATGATAATAATACTGGGCATGAGTTTCATTGTCATAGATATCGCCTTCAGGATAATGGTCCCACTCATAAAAGGTGCCCTCTCCTCGCAGGATTTCACCAACAATGTTTGCTCCCCCCTTTTTAAGGACGCGATAGCATTCCAGAATTTCATCCGCTGCGGCGTTCATCCGCTCAAGCTGAACAGGCGGAAGATCTCTAAGCGTCTGCCGCAACTGAGCCGGGCTTTCTATCCCCGGGATGCTGTCATCCTGCATAAACTTAGCCATCATGTTCATTTCTATTCTCTCGTTTTAGACTGTAATGAATTATATAAACAACACATCAGACAGAGATATAGCATTTCACGGGAAGGTGATGGAATGTGTTTGCAGTCCAGATCGGGCGCGACACTATGTCCCTGTACTCGCGAGTTCGGCTGTGATACCCCGGATTCCATAGTGTCGTATCTCAGCCACCGGCGAAATAGAAAGTTGAGAAAATGAAAAAACTGACAACTCTTGGATTATCGCTTGCCCTGTCATTCTTTGCCATGCCGGCATTTGCTGACGGGGATGTGGCGAAAGGTGAAAAAGTTTTTAAGAAATGCAAGGCTTGCCACACCATCGAGCAAGGCGCAAAGAATAAAGTTGGCCCAAATCTGTTCGGCATTTTTGGCGCCGAGGCGGGTGCCGTCGAAGGTTATAAATATTCAAAGGCCATGATGGATTCCGGCATTACCTGGGATGACACGACGTTGGACGAATATTTGAAGAAGCCGAGAGCGTTTGTCAAAGGGACCAAAATGTCTTTCGCTGGCCTAAAGAAAGAAAGCGACCGGGAAGACCTAGTCGCATATCTTAAGACCTTCAAGTAACCCGTCTTAAAACATCCGCCTGAGGTCGTTGGCCGTTGCTAACGGACGGCCAATAGCTTCAGTCACCTCGCGGGCCTGGCGTACCAACTCCGCATTATTTCCGGCGATATTGCCGGACTTCAGCATCATGTTATTCTCAAAGCCAACACGCACATGCCCTCCCATCGCAAGCGCACAGCTTGCGGCGGCGTGTTCAAGCGGACCAAAAGCGCAAACCGACCAATGCCTTTTCGCATCGAGAGCCTCCACAAACGGGATGAGATCGCGAGGATGAGATTGTTGCCCGGCGGCATACCGGCCGAGAACAAGCTGCAGAAAAGGATTGGAAAACGGAATAATTGCATTTCGTATCAAATCGTCGCAGCGATGCAGATCTTCTACTGAGTACAGGATAAATTGCGGCACAATATTGAGTGCCTGCATTTCGGAAAAAAAGGAAGCGGCCTTTTCTTCCGAACCTTCCGGAACAATTTCCCGAATGGCAAGGGATACTGCTTCCGGCTGAAGTTTAACGACCATATCCATCTGCTCATCGGCGCTATAAATCCCGACCGCTTCACTGGTAACCTGTATGACGATATCGTCCCCCACCTTATCCCTTATCGCAGAGATAGCATCCTGGTATCGCGCGACATCCAATGTATGAGCGTCCTCATCATCGCGCACGTGCAAATGGATCATGGATGCTCCCTCCGCCACACAAGCTTTAGCCTCAGCCGCCAACTCCGCCGGAGTAATCGGCAGGGCAGCGTGATCATGCCGGGATTTTCGCGCACCGTTAGGCGCGACCGCAATGACGGCGGGTATCAATACTGCGTGTTGTTCCATGCTCTGTGCGCCTTTTACTTATTGGAGTTTGTTGTGCGGCCAACATACCGCAAATGCAAATGCCGGAGATGATACCATTTTATAAAAATTAAGACCTTCTTTACATCCTGTCTTTATACATTATTTACGTGGCAATAGTTTACGCGGCAGGCACCGTTGTAATAAACACATTTCGACAGAGAATAGTCCATTGAATACAAGAGGTTTGGCGCCCCATCAACCTTCAAGCTCCGATCCGGCCGGTGCCGATCGTTCGGCAATACTGCAGCCGCATGTCCTTCGGTTGAATTACAGCAAGCTGCGCCTTCTGGTTATAGAGACTGGCGATCGCATCCATGGATTTTGCCGTGACATCAGCATTCCTGTCCTTGCTCGGGAGGTGGATTATACTGATTCCGTCGCAAAAGATATCGCTGCGGGCGTATACAATTGCATCATTCTTGACGGAGCTCGCGGCAACACTGCATATCAGGAAATCTTGACAAGTGTTTCGAGCAAGCCCCCTTTTCTTCCTGTCATCGTCATTGACGGATCCCTGAACTTTCTCCGACAGGGAGCTTCAGAAAATATTGCGAGTAGTGAGCTCTCAGCAGAGCGCATGGAAACTGCGCTCTTTAATGCCGATCGGCTCTGCAAGCTAAACAACCGATCAACCATTTTGGAAATGGAGCTTTCTTCGCTGGTCGAGGAAGACCCGTTAACTGCCCTGCCCGGTCGCAGCAAGTTCCGGGTGCGTATGGCCAAAATCATCGCCAAAGCGCATGAGGCCAAAAAGCCGATTTCACTGATCATTCTCGATTTAAACAGTTTCAAGGAGTTGAATGAGAGTCGTGGACATGATTTTGGCGATAAAGTTTTAAAAACCGTTGCCAGGCGCCTTTTCAAGTTCGCACCGCGCAATTCCATTGTCGGTCGGCTCGGGGATGATGAGTTTGCACTTTTGGCGGTTGATCGAGACCTGTCGACGATAACGCATGAGAATTTCGCAGTAGAGCTGATGCGTGAAATCCGCGAACCCATTTTTATCGACGGTCAAAAAACAGATGTAAATGCAACGATGGGGCTTGCCCAGCTCGATGATCACGACACGGCAGACGGATTATTGCACAAATCCATTTCCGCTCTTTACGCAGCAAAGCGGGACAAGGTTCCCTTCGTTGTTTATACACATGAAGATGATATCGAAAGACGGCAGCAGCTTCGTCTCGCACAGGACCTGCCGGAAGCGATCGCGGATAATCAACTGCTCCTCCATTTTCAACCTATGATCCGAATGAAGGATCAGGAGGTGGTCGGTGTAGAGGCGCTTGTGCGCTGGCAGCATCCGAAACAAGGCCTTCTTTTTCCAGATAGCTTTATCCCTCTCGCCGAAGGGTCCGGTTCTATCCAGGCGCTTACCGAGTGGGTAATGAAAGCTGCCGTAAAGCAGGGTAGCCTTTGGTTGTCGGAAGGGCATAAAATATGTGTTTCAGTCAATATCTCCGCACTCATCCTGCATGATCCAACCTTTCCGGATATAGTTGCGCAATTACTTGAAGAAACTAATTTCCCGGCAGCTTTGCTTAAGCTGGAGATAACGGAAAGCGCCATTATCTCGGATGTCTATCGTGCAAAGGAAATTGTTACCCGTCTGCATGAGTTGGGAACCCGTCTCTCGATTGACGATTTCGGGACCGGCTATACGTCTCTCGGATATCTACGCAAGCTTCCTGTCGATGAAATTAAGATAGACAAGAGCTTTGTCTTGAACATGACACGGATTGCGGATGATGAGGTGATTGTCCGGACATTGTTGGATCTGGCCGGAAACCTTGGACTTTCGGTGGTCGCCGAGGGTGTGGAAGATGCCGAAACGTGGGAAATGCTCGATAGTCTCGGCTGTGACATAGCGCAAGGCTACTTTATGAGTCGGCCGATCGACATCAAGAACTTCGGAGACTGGGTCGCGTCCCAACCGTGGAAACAGGAACTGAATTAGCACTCTCGTGACAACATCCATTTGACGCAGCGGCGTATATCCTTGAAAATGCCCAAAAATCAAGGGAGCCGCGAATGTCAGAATTTGGTCCGGATGTCACCATAAATAACGCTGCCTATCTTCACCCCACTGCCCTGATCTATGGCAGGGTGAACATCAAAAAAGGCGTCTCCCTCTGGCCTTATACCGTTATTCGGTCGGAATTAGAGGAGGTGGTTATTGGCGAATATACCAACATTCAGGATTTCGTCATGATCCATATCGGCTCCTCAACGGGAACATATATCGGATCCCACTGTTCCATCACTCATCACTGCACGATACATGGCTGTACCATCGGCAATAATTGCCTGATCGGCATCAACACGACAATTATGGATGATTGCGTCATTGGCAATAACTGCATCGTCGCGGGACATAGCTTCCTGAAGGAAGGAACGATGATTCCGGATAATTCCATCGTCATGGGAACACCCGGCAAAGTCGTCAGGACGCAGAATAATTATGCCCGTTGCCGGTTAAACGCTTTCATGTATTATCGGAACGCCCTCGCCTATTCGAAGGATCAGCACCGCGAGTGGGCGTCCGACCAATGCCTGAAGGACGTGCAGGTGGAAATCGACAAACTTCAAATAGAACAGGCTGCCCTTGAAAATCAGGCTTGAAGGGCAGATTGGTAATTATTGAATTGAGAGATGCTATGACGGAAATGCAAAACCCCTACCTCATGTTCCTCGGTGACGTGAGCGATCAACTGGCCGCAAAGACCGCAAAAGGTATAGTGGACTGGCGCCCGGACTGGTGTATCGGGCAAATAAAGTTGGCTGGCTGCGTGGCCGATCTTGGCATCCAGGATATGACGATTGCGGAAGGGGTGGCGAACGGCGCAAAAACGCTAATCGTGGGCATCGTGAATTCCGGTGGCTTCCTCCCCGATCACTGGATCTCCGTGATCGTCGAAGCGTTGGACGCAGGCATGGACGTCGCGAGCGGTCTGCATATCCGGTTGGGGAGCATTCCGGAAATCAAGGCGGCTGCCGAACGGAATAATCGCAGCCTATTCGATGTACGTCATCCGACCCATAGCATCCCGACCGGCAAGGGAACGCCGCGAAGTGGCAAGCGTCTGCTTGCCGTTGGAACAGATTGCTCGGTTGGCAAAATGTATACAGCGCTTGCTATTGAGAAAGAAATGCTCAGGCGGGGCATGAAGGCGGATTTCCGTGCGACGGGTCAGACCGGAATTTTTATTGCCGGGACAGGCATATCCATTGACGCCGTGGTTGCCGATTTCATCTCCGGCGCGGTTGAGGAGCTGTCACCGGAAAATGAGTCGGATCACTGGGATATCATCGAAGGGCAAGGGTCCCTGTTTCATGCCTCATATGCAGGCGTCAGCCTCGGCTTGCTCCACGGCGCACAGGCAGATGCACTGGTGCTTTGCCATGAACCAACGCGCACTCATATGCGTGGCCTCCCCCATCATCCCTTGCCAGACCTGGAGGCCTGCATGGAGCTCAACCTGACCCATGCAAAGCTGACAAACAAGGAGGCGAAATTCGTCGGAATTGCCATCAACACGTCCGGCCTGAAAGAAGCAGAAAGGCTGGATTATCTTGCCGGTATTGAAAAGGAATACGGACTACCGACTGTGGATCCTTTCAAGGACGGTACGGCGTCGATCGTTGATAACCTGCCATGAGCGGACGGACAATTTCGGCCGGCTCTGAAAGCTGGCCGATTCGAGGCAGCTTTCGGATCAGCCGTGGAGCAAAAACAGCAGCTGAAGTGGTTGTTGTCGAGATCACAGAAAATGGCATCACCGGACGCGGTGAATGTGTCCCTTATGCACGTTATGATGAGAGTATCCGGTCCGTTCTTGGGCAGGTAACCTCTATTCGCGATTATATTAACGACGGGCTTACCCGGGAAGGATTGCTCACCGTTATGCCCTCCGGTGCCGCGCGTAACGCCGTTGATTGCGCTCTGTGGGATCTGGAAGCAAAAACAAGCGGGAAAACAATTGCGGAACTCGCTGGGATACCCGCACCGGGACCGACAATTACTGCCTATACCCTCTCACTGGATACGCCTGAGAAAATGGGTGAAGCCGCAAAAGCACAAAGCCATCGCCCTCTGATAAAGCTCAAGCTTGCCGGAACCGGTGATGTTGAGCGCGTAGCTGCCGTCAGGAAGGCCGCGCCAAAAACCCGTCTGATCGTGGATGCCAATGAAGCTTGGACCGCGGATATGATGCGTGAATACTGCCCTAAAATGGCGGATCTAGGTGTCGAACTTATTGAACAGCCCCTCCCTGCCGGAGAGGATTCCGTTCTTTGTGATATGGACAGGCCTATTCCTATCTGTGCCGACGAAAGCGCCCATGATACCGCAACCCTCGATGACGTCGCGGAACTATATGACTATATCAATATCAAGCTTGATAAAACCGGCGGACTAACGGAAGCGTTACTGCTGGCTGAGGCCGCACGCGAATTCGGGCTTGGCGTTATGGTCGGCTGTATGCTGGGCACGAGCCTTGCCATGGCACCGGCCATGCTGCTTGGATCATTCGCTCGTTTTGTCGATCTGGACGGACCGCTTCTGCTGGAAAAGGACAGAGAGCATGGCATCCGATTTGATGGCAGCGTGATGCATCCCCCGTCGCGGGACCTTTGGGGATAGCGCTGACGCTACCCCCCTAGTGAATTATCGACCCTTGAATTCGGGTGCGCGTTTTTCCACAAAGGCTGCTGCTGCACCTTTATGGTCCTCTGTTTCGAAAGACCGGACCATCTGGTTCGCTTCCCAGTCCAGCACTTCGCTCAGGGTGCCTTCCGATGCCGTATTGATATTCTTTTTCATATATCCGATAGCAATGGTCGGCAAACTCGCCAGGCGTTTGGCCATCGCGTCGGCGGCTGCGGAAAGTTCATCAGCCGGGACCGACTTGTTGACCATGCCGATCTTTTCAGCTTCCTTGCCGAGAACGACATCGGCGGTGAAATACAATTCCTTCGCTTTCGCCTCACCGAGCAGTTTTGTCAGGAAATAGGATCCCCCAAAATCACCGGATAGGCCGACCTTCGAAAAAGCCGTCGTAATCTTTGCGTCATCAGCTGCAATCCGCATATCGCAAGCCATTGCCAGTGAAAATCCGGCCCCGGCTGCCGGTCCCGGAATAACGGCAAGTGTGGGCTTCGGCATTTCATGAAGTAAACGACTTACTTCTGATCTTTCCCGCAAATCCTGTATGCGTTCATTCAGATCGACCTTCGCGCCCGCATTTGCGGCAAAACTCTTGACATCCCCGCCCGAGCAAAAAGCACCGCCTGCGCCGGTCAGCACAACCGCACGGACAGAGTTATCCTTTGCTAATCGGGTCAGTTTTTCACTTAAGCCTGTCATCATCTCGCGCGTAAAGGCATTGCGCGCCTCCGGACGGTTCATGGTAAGGGTGGCAACCCCGTCTTCAATTGTCTCAAGAAGTACATCAGACATCATTATTTTCCTTTTTTAAGTTTATCTGAAAGAAAGTTCGCGCGCTAACTGCGCGGAAGCTGTTGTTCAACGAGGCGTGCCCATATGCTAGCGCCGATAGAAAGCACCTCGTCATTAAAATCAAACTCGGGATGATGAACCGCCTGGAAATGTGTTTCATCCTTTGTCCCGAGGAAGAAATAGCAACCGGGGCAAGCTTCCAACATAAAAGCAAAATCCTCGCTACCCATACGGATAGGCGTTTCCAAATCCATATTTTCGAGTCCGACGACATCCGATGCAGCGCGGGCTACAATTGCCGTTTCCATCTCGTGATTTACGACGCTGGGATACCGGCGCTGATAGTCCAACTCAATTTCAACCCCATGGGTCGCCGCAACGCCAGCGCATATTTCACGAATACGGTTTTCGATAAAGTCACGTGTTTCGGCAGTCATCGCCCGGATGGAGGCGCTTAACTTCGCTTCCTGGGGAATAATATTAATACCACTGCCCGCCTCAAACATAGTGACGCTGACGACCGCATTTTCAACTGGGCCGACATTGCGCGCAACAATGGTTTGAAGGGCTGTATAAAGCTGCACCCCGGCTGCGATCGGATCATTTGTCAAATGGGGGTAGGCAGCGTGTCCGCCCTTCCCTCGTATCTTCATCACTGCCGTATCGGCGGATGCCATAATCGGGCCAGTCCGGACATTGAATGTACCCCGCGGCATTCCGGGCTGGTTATGTAGGCCGTAGACGCCGTCACAGGGAAAGCGCTCGAACAACCCGTCCTTGACCATTGCATCGCCGCCCCCGCCGCCTTCTTCGGCGGGCTGGAAAATAAAATGAACGGTGCCGTCGAAATTCCGGGTTTCGGATAGATATTGCGCAGCACCCAGTAGAATTGCCGTATGGCCGTCATGTCCACAGGCATGCATTTTTCCATCGATCGTCGATTTATGGGCGAAATCATTCTCTTCCTGCATCGGCAGAGCATCCATGTCCGCCCTAATCCCAATCGTTTTCGAGCTAGACCCCTGACCTTTCAGAACCCCCACAACGCCTGTGACACCAATACCTTCATGTACCTCGATCCCCCAGTTTCGTAGTTTTTCTGCAACGATTGCGGCAGTACGACGTTCCTCAAAGCAAAGCTCCGGATGCTGATGGAGGTCACGCCGCCAAGCTTGCATATCATTATGGGTCTCAGCGATCCGGTTATAGACAGGCATTCCCAGGCTCTTCTTTTTCGTTTTTGATGTAGCGTATCGTGCCATCCTTTAGCTGGAATGGCAATATCAAGCGCACCTTTGTCTTGGTCAGTATAGAAGCTTCCTTTTGTCAAAATTCTTCTTTTATTTTAACTTTTAGCCATTATATGAGAAAACTTGTGTGCAAGTGCGAAAGGATAACTTGCCATTCGCTGGATCGGCGCTATACTGCGCCCGCTTTTTAAAAAGACAAAGTATAAATATCATGGAAATTCGGAACGTTGCGATCATCGCCCATGTTGATCATGGGAAGACTACACTTGTGGACGGCCTCTTGAAACAGAGCGGTACGTTCCGGGACAACCAGAAAGTGGCCGAAAGGGCCATGGACAGCAACGACCTGGAACGTGAACGCGGTATCACGATTTTGGCCAAATGTACTTCCGTCGAGTGGGAGGGATATCGCCTTAACATCGTTGATACTCCGGGCCATGCCGACTTCGGCGGCGAGGTGGAACGTATCCTCAGTATGGTTGACGGTGTCGTTGTTCTGGTCGATGCAGCCGAAGGCCCAATGCCGCAGACGAAATTCGTCACACAGAAGGCGCTTGGCCTCGGCCTCAAGCCTATAATCGTGATCAACAAGGCGGATCGACCCGACGGTCGCCCTGATCAGGTCCTTGATGAATGTTTTGATCTTCTGGTTGCGCTGGACGCCAATGAGGAACAGCTGGATTTCCCCGTTCTATACGCTTCAGCCAAGGAAGGCTGGGCCGTTACGGATCTGTCAGAGCCAAAAGAAAACCTGCATCCGCTGTTCGATCTCATCGTCAGCCATGTCAATGCTCCGAAGGTGGACGAAGAAGCCCCCTTTCGTATGCTGGTCACGACAATTGAAAGCAATCCCTATCTCGGACGGCTGCTGACAGGTCGGGTAGAAAGTGGTGTCCTTAAAACCAATGATCCGATCAAGGGGCTGAGTCGCAAGGGCGGCAAGATTGAGGATGCGCGCGCCAGCAAGATCATGGCGTTCCGCGGGCTTGAAAGGGAAACCATCTCTGAAGCCCGAGCAGGCGACATTGTTTCTGTGGCCGGCCTCTTCAAAACGACCGTTGCCGATACCCTTGGCACACCTGACGAAACTGAACCGCTCGACGCGCAACCGATTGATCCGCCAACCATTTCAATGACATTTGCGATTAATTCCTCGCCTCTTGCCGGCCGCGACGGAGACAAGGTGCAAAGCCGAGTCATTCGCGCGCGCCTGATGAAGGAAATTGAAGGCAACGTCTCCATCCGCGTTGTCGACAGCGCCGATGCGGACGCGTATATCGTCTCTGGCCGTGGTGAATTGCAACTCGGCGTCCTGATTGAAACCATGCGACGCGAAGGGTTCGAGCTGTCCATCAGTCGCCCCAAGGTACTGTTCCGCGAAGGTGAAAACGGCGAAACACTTGAACCACTTGAAGAAGTCGTCGTTGATGTGGATGACGAATATTCCGGGGTCGTGGTCGAGAAAATTGCCCTTCGCAAGGGATCAATGACCGATATGCGCCCCTCCGGTGGAGGCAAGACAAGAATTACCTTCCTGTGCCCCACCCGTGGCCTGATTGGGTACCATGGTGAGTTTCTGACCGACACGCGCGGAACCGGTATCATGAATCGCCTGTTCGATTCCTACGTCCCACACAAGGGCGAGATTCCCGGTCGGCGCAACGGCGTTCTGATTTCAAACTCTACGGGTAAGTCCGTCGCTTTTGCGCTTTGGAATCTGGAAGCACGTGGCTTCTTCTTTGTTGGCAGCGGTATCGACGTTTATGAAGGCATGATTCTCGGCGAACATAACCGGCCGAACGACCTCGAAGTCAATGCTTTAAAAGCGAAGCAGCTTACCAATATTCGTGCGTCTGGCACCGATGAGGCCGTCCGGCTTACGACGCCCCGAAAACTCAGTCTTGAGCAGGCCATCGCTTATATCGACGACGATGAACTGGTAGAAGTGACGCCGAACCATATCCGGCTACGCAAGCGGCATCTTGATCCACATGAGCGGAAAAAAGCTTCTCGCGAGAAAATAGCCAGCTAACACTCTGGCAATATCCGAATGCTCTGATCGCTCTCTAAAAATAAGGGTGGCGATTAAGCGCGTCTTGTGGAAACATATACTTACCTTAAGAACAACAATAACCAAATGAGGATAAGATGGCGCTGATCGATGTAATTGCGGAAGTAACGGGAAAAGTCTGGAAAATTGAAGCCGCAGTCGGGCAGGAACTGGAAGAGGATGACGATGTTGTCATTCTTGAAAGCATGAAAATGGAAATACCTGTCGGCGCACCGGAAGACGGCACACTGAAGGAGATTCTGGTCGGTGAAGGTGACTCGGTATCTGAAGGTCAGGTCATCGCACGAATTGAAACCTGAAACCTCTTTCTATTCCACCTGAAAAGATTACCAGAGCCATGTCGCGGGGTCGGGGATACCTTCCTCGCGCGCATGGAGCTTCAATCCTTTTGCGCATCGAACGATAAACCAGATATAGGCCGCCAGAATAATCAGAAAGCCGATCCCGACAAAAGTCAGTAGTGAACCAATCACAAAATAAAGAAACAGCATCCAAAAGCTGCGAATCTGATAGCGAAAATGAGTCTCCACCCAAGGCGATCCATCGCCCTTGTTGATGTAAGCCATTACGACTCCAACCAAATGCGCAATTGGAATGATAAGCCCCGCCAGATAAATGAAATAAATGATCTGCACCATCTTTGCGGCACTATTCATTCGGGCGTTTTCTTCAGCATCGTTTGTGGTTACTTCATTCATTTTTATCTCCTGAGGGATCCTATTCCAGACCATCCAGTGCTTCTTGCAGCAGCAGGTAGACCTTACCGACATCCGCTGTGATAAAGGCATCCGATAACAACTCCGAATGGTCAACAGTACCGGCCTCGGTCATGATCTCGCGGAATTCGGATACATACTGATCGGCAAAGCGGCGGAAATCCCCATCGTCACGGTATCGTGAGCGAATTTTTTCCGCATCACGCGATTTAAGGAGTTTCCGAGTGAAGATGCTCTTTTCGCCCTTGCGGTAGCGCCGCCAGAGTTCTTCAGACAGGCTGCTGTCCATAATACGATTTAAATCGATCGTCAGAGAATTTAGATTTTCCATTATAAAGGACGTTGATTTCATGAACTGTTCATTCCGAATCTTGTCCTTTCTCTGCGATAGCGTCTCCGCCTCCTGCTTCGCCCGTGTCGCCGCTGCGGAGAGACTTGCTGTCTGCTTCTCTATCTTGTTCCCGGAAATAAGAGCATCCTCAGCTGCTTTCTCCGCGGCCCGCATGAAGGCTTCGCTCTCATCCTTCAGAATTCCCGCAGAATGGCTCAACGTTTCCTCAACTTGCTTTACAGACAACGTCAGTCTCTGATGCTGGCTTTCAAACTGCTCACCAAGCAATCGGGCACTGTCATGGGCCTTGGCAGTAAAACGGATCAGATCTTCTGCCTGCCCATGGAACAATTCCGATGCACCCGATCCCGTTTCCTTTACCTGCTTGCTGGCTTCGGAAATTTTCGCTGTAACGCGGTCAAGGTCCTCATGGATATGACGTCGCGCGTCGTCAATTTCCGTTTTATGTTTTGCCAGCGCCTGATCAGCATACTGAATGCCCTTGATCATCAACTCACTGGCGCGGGCAAGTTCAACGGAACGACGATGGAACCTGTCACTTGCCTCTGAAGCCTGATCGACAGACTGATCCAGCATATAGGATCTTTCAGAGAGGGTTTTCTCCACTGTTTCCACCTGCTCCGTCAATTGGCGGGCAATGTCGGCAAGAGCCTGGGTTTCCTGCTGGAGGATTTCCTCCATCGCTTCCGCATGATCTTTTGCGCGGACGGAAATATCCGCCAATTCCTCCATATGCACCTTTGCCGAACCGCTCGCTTCGCTGATGTTAGCGAGAGACGACCGTGTCACATCCGCAAGGCGGCTACCCTGACTTTCCGCCTTCGATGCCGCCATGTTCAACTGCTCGATATGATCAGATGCCTGATCCCCCATGGCACGCAGCTCGGCAGAGGCCCGTTCTGCGGTTTTGGCAAGTTCCGCCGTCTGGGAATGCGCCGCCTCACCTGATTGCCGCGCCTGTAGCGTGGCCCGCTCCGCGGTGGCCATAAAGTCCTGATGGTATCGGATCGTTTCCTCGATTGCCGCAGCCAGTTTGCCTTTTGAATGATCTGCAGAGGTACCGATTTCCTTTTGCTGTTTCGCCAGAGCTTCACTCGCCGAAGCAAGCGTGCGCGAGGCTTTATCAGCACTAACTTCGATATCTGACCCTTCGCGCCGCAGTTCTTCTCCCGCCTCGCGCATCCGGTTCGTGACCGTATCAGACGTAAGCTTGAGATCTTCTGCCTGCTTTTGAAGATTTGTTCCGACTTCCGAAATCCGACTGTTCGTATCTGTGCTCGCATCGGTCAGCAAGATCACATCTTTCTCGAGGCGGGAACTAATCTCCCGTGACATCTCCAGTATCTGCTCAGATGCCTGTTCAAGCACGGAAATCTGGTTTCGAAGCTGCTCCTGAATGAGGGTCGTCCGTGCGCCCGTTGTTTCGGAAGCTTCATTGAGAGACGCCGCGTGACTTGCCAGCTTTTCGCCAAGCTGGTCCGCATTGCGCAGTGATTTCTCGCCAGCGGCATCCAGCAGTTCGCGCCCCTGTCGGAGGCTCTGGTCTATCGCCTGTAAGCTGTTTCCGGTTGTTTTTAGGACTTCATCAAGCGCGACGGTTTCATCTTTCAGCTTCAAGCTGCTAAGAAGCATCTTCTCCGTCATCGCACTCGTTATGACCGCAAGATCTTCTGTATTCTGACGTAGCTGCTCCGCTGAATTACGAGCGCCGGTTTCAGCATCTTTCGCGACCTGCAACAGTCCGCCTTCCCGGCTTTCCAGCTGCTCCAGTGCCTTATCAACCTCAGAAATGCTGGTCATGAGTGTATTGCGCAGGGCATTCAGTCGGGTTACCCCTTCATCACTTGCAATACTCAGATCTGTGGTGCTCTGTAGCAGGATATCGGCGGTTTTGGATAGCTCGCTCGATGAGTTACGGGATATATCGGCAATCTCCTGACCGCGCTCGCCAAGCTTCGCCGTTCCATCATCAAGTTTCTGGCGCAGCTCGTCCGCCGCTTCTTCGAGACCTTTAATCTGGGTATCCAGAGCGTCCCTCGCCTCATTCGTTTTATCAAGAGTGCCGGTCGCCGTAGAAAATATTTTCTCACTCGTATCCGCAAGGATTTTTGCGATATCCTGCGATTTCTCATCCGCAGTGCGAACAGCATTCTCTAAGGCAGATATCTGAGCAGTCAGGGCATTTTGAACAGCCTCACTGCGCATCTCTGTCTCACTCGCCGCATTATTCAGGCTATTTGTTTGCATGGCGACAGCATCATTGAGCCGCCTTCCCTGCTCATTAATTTTCTCAATCAGTGAGCCAATTTCTTGCTCTCGCGCCTCAAGGTCGCTTTTTAACCTGTCTGATGTTTGTAACAAGCCATCCGTCGCTGACTTGGCCCCGTCGCCCTGTTTTTCCAGACGGCCCGTTGCATACTCAATGCGGCCAGCGGCCTTGTCGGTTGCTTCCTGTACCTCTTTTGACTGGCGTTCAAGCGCAGCTGTCAGGCTGGCAACCCTGGCTTCCGCCTGTGGGCTGGGATAACCAAGATTCATCATGAGCTGGTCGAGCGCATTCCCTTTCAGCCGCGCCTCATGACCACGATGAAAATAGCCAAGCAACAGCCAGAGGAACGAGAGGGGGGCAAAAGCGCCAAGCAGCAGAATACCAAGCCCGAAGGGAGCGACCTGCAAAACATCAGGCCAGCCGATTCTTGTATAAACATAGCCGCCAACGGCAAAAAGCCAACCGAAAGTCAACAGAACCCCCACGGCAAAAAGCCAAGCAGAGCCTGATAACCCCTTATTTTTTACCGTTTTCTGCGGCTCAGCAACAGATTTTGGCGCCGGCGAATTCTCTTCGCTGCGTGTTTGCACATTCTGATGTTTTTGCAACATCACCCCTCTCCTACTAAACTATGACTGAAGGGTTCCGTAAAACCTCCGCTACGTCAAGTTTTCTGAACATACAGGTTGCCTCTCAAAGGCAGAAATCCCTGTAAGAACGGTTACTTGATAACTCCCGCAGAGCGCAATTCCTCAATCGACGCCTCATCTATGCCCCAGTCGAGCATAGCTTCCGTCGTGTGCTCGCCAGGTAGGCAGGGTGGACTCTGGATTGATGCCTCCGTACGGCTGAAGCGAGGTGCCGGAGCTGGTTGAACTATTCCGTCGTATTCAACAAAAGTTTGCCGGTGCCTATTATGCGGGTGCTGTGTCGCCTCCATGATGGATAGAACAGGCGCATAGCATACGTCTGTGCCTAACATGATTTCATCCCACTCATCGCGGGTCTTGGACTTGAAAACTTCAGTCAGGCGCGCCCTGATCACAGGCCAGCTTTTCGGTTCGATTTGCGGCGGCAGATCTTCTTTGTCCAGGCCCGTTCGCTCCAGAAGCTCTTGATAGAATTTTTTCTCGATCGATCCGAGGGATATATATTTGCCGTCTGCCGTCTCATAGACATCGTAGTAGTGCGCGCCGGTGTCCAGAATATTGACACCGCGTTCGTCCTTCCAGTTTCCCGCCGCCATCAGACCGAAGAACATAGTCATAAGAGAAGCCGCACCATCGACCATCGCCGTATCGACGACCTGTCCCTTGCCCGATTTCTGCGCCTCAAGGATACCGCAGACAACCCCGAGCGCCAGATAAAGCGCACCGCCGCCAAAATCCCCAACGAGATTGAGCGGCGGGACCGGTGCCTCACCCTTTCGGCCAATAGCGTGAAGAACGCCGGACAGAGCGATATAATTGATGTCATGACCGGCCGCGTTTGCCATGGGCCCATCCTGACCCCAGCCCGTCATCCGCCCGTATACCAGTTTCGGGTTGCGCGCCAACGCTTCTTCCGGTCCCAGACCCATCCGCTCCATCACGCCCGGACGAAAGCCTTCAATCAGGCCATCCGCCTGTTCGATCAGCTTGAGGACAACCTCACGCCCGGCCTCAGACTTGGTATCCACAGATATTGACCGGCGGCTGCGCATCATAAGGCTATTACGAGAGCTTGGCATACTGCCAAGTCCAGGGTCCGTCAGGCGGTCAATACGAACGATATCCGCACCGAGATCAGCAAGTAGCATGGCACACATCGGTCCCGGTCCAATGCCACCCATTTCAACGATTTTATATCCGGCTAACGGTCCCATTTTCTTTTCCTTTTCTTTATTCAGGCCCAAAATATTTTGTACAATCTAAACTGTTCCGGTTTGATCTGTCATCTCTTAATGCAACAACTTGTTTGTCGATAATCGCAAATAAAGGCCTATCAAAAGAGCCCCGACGCACAAGCCCGCCATAACGAAATATGCCCCGCTGGCAAAAGCTTCATAGAGATAACCGGACACAAATAATCCACCCCCCATGATGAGTCCCAGGGAAATTGCCGAATAGAGCCCCTGAGCGCGGGCCGATACTTCCACCGGCAACTTCTCTACGATAAACCGCATCGCGCCAAGATGCGTTGCCGCAAATGTCACGCCATGAAGAGTTTGTATTATGACGAGAACCGGCAACTCTGGAGCAATCCCCATCACAACCCATCTCAGCAAACCGGCACTTCCCCCGAGAACAAGGAGCCGCAATGGCGTAAAAGAACTAAATACGCGTCGCGCAACGGCGAATAGAATAATCTCGACGATAACTCCCTCAGCCCAGAGGAGCCCGATTGTGGTGTCGTCGATACCCTGCTTTTGCCACTGCAGGGTCCCCGATGAATAAAGAATGGCATGGCTGCCTTGAATGAGCCCGGCCATGACCAGAAAAGCCATGAAATTAGAATTCTTCAGAAGCCGTCGGAGGCCTTTCCGCCCTGTTTCAGTTCGTATTATCCGGACTTCGGGCAACATCAGACAACACAGAAAGAGAAAGAGAAATGCCGCCGACAACATCAGCGGGACAAAGTCCGCACTACGCCCCGACAGCAGCTGCCCACCCCAGAAGGCCGCAACAATGAAGGATACCGAGCCCCATAGGCGAATTCTCGGATAATCGATTTTCTGCGTCCGCGAGAGCGTTAAAACGAGATTGTCGCCCAGCGCCGTAAAAGATGAGAAAAATATCCCGATCGAGATGGAGAGGATCAGAATCTGCCAGAATCCGTCTGCGAGGAAATAAAATTGAAACAGGCCAAAACAGATGGCCGACATGATTACCAGGGGCGCACGTCGGCGGCCCGAATAATCCGCGAGCGCCGCAATCATGGGCGTAAAAATAATTTTTGCCCAAATCGGCGCAGAGAGGACAATTCCGATTTCTTCTGCCGTAAGGCCCTTGAAGGACAGCCAGACAGGCCAGAAAGGCAGTTGAAATCCGACGATCAGAAATAACGCGACATAGAACGGGGCGAGTCGTAATGACGTCAGAATATCGTTTGAGAAAACTAGAGGCACGAAAAACGCCTTTCAGCCAAACAGGTTGAGTTTATCTCTAGGTGAGTGGCCCCTTCCTGTAAAGCTGCCTGTAAAGCGACATGGTTTCATCGGGATAAATATTTGCCTATCG
>TARA_R110001606_G_scaffold16088_2_pt1 | contig 33950 bp, 38 predicted proteins | sample TARA_R110001606 | Tara Oceans TARA_R110001606 (sample SAMEA4398315) | marine metagenome | biome: Polar Biome; feature: [SRF] surface water layer (ENVO:00010504); material: water (ENVO:00002006), including particulate matter (ENVO:01000060) such as... | depth 5 m
ATGATCCTGGTGCGCCTTTTCCAGCCAGTCTTTTACCTCATCCCGGGTACTCACCGGCGCAACCCGGGCAATGAAGCGGCTTTTCTTCACACCGGTTTCACGCTCAAGGTAAGCGGCAGGTACCGGATAATTTTTTTTCATGAACTGGCCTGTATTTTCATTAATCAGCCGCAAACACTGGTAACCGGACTACGATCTGCAAACCACCACGCTCGCTGTTATTTGCTGTAATTTCTCCGTCGTGGACCAGAATAATGTGTTTGGCGATCGCCAGACCAAGCCCCCAGCCCTGCCCTCCCCGGGATTTGTCGGCCCGAAAAAACGGCTCAAACAGATGCTCCAGGATTTCATCTGCAACGCCCGGTCCTTCGTCCTCAATCATCAGACTTATCCAACCTGCAGACACCGTAAGTGCAACATGAACCACCTTGCCGGGCGGGGTGTGATCCAGGGCATTCTGCAGAATATTATCAAACGCGCGCTGCAGTAGGCCGACATCGCCCAGCACGGATACGCCGGTGCTTTCGGGCATTGAGACCAGTTTACAATCCACACTACGGTACTCTGCATACTCAGCTGAATCCCGTAATACGTGATTCAGCAAATCCACGGGCCGCACTGGCTCCCGCGCGATATCCCCACCCTGCTCTGTTACCCTGTACAGAGTCAGTATCTGGCCGGTCATGGTGTCAAGGCGCTCATTCTGACGTAGGATGCTGGCCATCAGTTCTTCTTCCACGCCGCCTTCGCTGGCCAGCTCAATGGCAATTCGCTGACGTGCCAGCGGAGTTCGCAAGTCATGGGAAATGTCCCGTAACAGCTGTTTCTGCCGGTCCAGCAGGGTACAAAGCTGATCCGTCATCGCATTAAACGCCGTCGCCAGCTGACCGACCTCATCCCGCCGGGCCGCTATACGCTCATTGACCCGCAACTCTATATTACCGCCGGCGATGGCCCGTGCCGTGGATTCCATGTGTCGCATGGGCCGCGACACGAAACGCGCTATCAGCCAACAAGCGAGGGTAATCAGAACAAATGCCAACCCCATTTCCATAAACCGGAAAACACGGGGTTCCAGCCAGCCCTCACCGTGCATTTTCGGCCAGGCAACCAACCGATATCCATCACCAACATCTACGATCGCGGGTTTTTGCCGGTACCATCCGGATTTAATCCGGGAGCGGATGGCCGCAGGTAGCCGGTTGTCATCATCGGCGTCAATCATCATCAGGTGCAGCCCCAGCTCGTCTCCCTGTGATTTCAGAAACCTGTGAGCGTCCCGGCGCCCACGGCTATCACGGACCGCGGCGACCTCAAATCCAAGATCCCGCAACTCAAGCTGGCGCTCAATAGCAACGCGCTCGCGATCCAGCAATACACTGGAGGCCAAGCCACTCACAATCATCGCTGCCGCCATGGCCAGCCAGATCAGCAGGAAAATCCGCCAGAACAGCGGCACTATCAGCCGGCGCCTCATACCGACACCCGGTAGCTATACCCAAGACCACGCACTGTCTCGATCCGGGGCGGGTCATCGTTTCCCAGCTTTTTACGAAGATTACTGATGTGCATGTCCAGTGTCCGGTCGAATGCCTCCAGACGACGCCCCAGAGCCCATTGCATCAGGTCAGTCTTGCGCACGACGCTGCCGGCGTGAGCGAGCAGAACCTGCAGAATTTCATACTCGGTGGCTGTCAGTTCCAGCGGTGTGTCATTCTGGTAAATGCGACGGTAATCTAACTCAATTCGCAGGTCGCCATAGTGCCGCGACTCTTCTACTTTCGCCTTCTGATCCCAGGCAACCCGGCGCAGAATCGCCTGAAGCCGGGCCGACAGTTCACGGGGGTTACAAGGCTTGGGGATATAGTCATCCGCACCCACCTCAAACCCGACAATACGATCCGTTTCATCTCCCCGGGCGGTCAGCAATACCACCGGCAGATGCGTTTCAGAGCGCAGTTCACGCAGCACCTCAAGACCATTGATATCCGGCAGCATGATGTCCAGCACAACGATATCGCAATGCTGTCCGAGCGCCAGTGCCAGTCCGTCGCTGCCATTGGCGGCCTCACGCACAATGAACCCCTGGCCGCTTAAATAGCGGGCAAGCAGTTCACGGAGTTCGTCGTCATCTTCTATCAACAGGACTCTGTTCTGCATCGTTTGTCTCTGCCCGGATTTGCCCGATTGATGTGTGCAAGACATGTTACCCGAAGTCTAACACGGGCCCCGTAACCTGCCGGCTCTGGCCTGCGCTCCTTTGCAGAACCTTTACGTTCCATTAATGCTCGTTTACCAAGTTCTGCAGTACTATAAGGGTGAATCCTGCTTCTGCCAAAATCGGCGAAGCAGCTACTTCTCTGTAAGAGGAAATCTCATGAGCATACGTAAATCATCCATCATTGCCGCCGGCCTTCTGGCCTCTACCCTGCTCGCAACCAGTCCTGTTCTGATGGCTGCAGACCATGATGGCCACAACCAGCATAGCGACAGCCAGCGCGACATGACTGAAATGTGCGACAACATGCACGAAGGCAAAGGGCGCTTTAACAAAGCAGAACGCCAGGAAGAAATGGCCGAGCGGCAGGAAGCCATGGCTGAGCGCCTGAAACTGAACGACGAACAGCGTGGAATCTGGAACGAGATTCACGAAGAAAAGCGCGAGCAGCACGACAAGCGCATGAAAAAAATGCAGGAAAAGATGAAAGAACGCTGCGATCAGCCAAAGAAGTGATCACAAACCGGGTTTTGACGTAAGGTATCGGGAGCGATCAAGGAGTACGCCCCAATCATGTCAGAACTCGCAGTATCATCTCTAACGCTCGAGGCCTGCCATTCCCTTTCCGACATCCCCCGGGAGACGTGGGAACGGCTGGCAGGCACCGACAATCCATTTCTCCGGTACGAGTTTTTCGAAGCGCTGGAAAGTTCCCTTTGCACCAGCGAAAAAACCGGCTGGAAGCCCTGCCATCTTGCATTTCGCCTGGGAGGCGAGATTGCCGGAGTCGCACCCGCCTACCTCAAGTCCCACTCCATGGGCGAGTACGTATTTGACTGGGCCTGGGCGGACGCATACCGCCGCTACGACATGGAATACTACCCCAAACTCCTGATAGCTGTGCCTTTTACACCTTCCCAAGGGCCGAGGTTACTGCTTGACCCGCAGTTGCGAAGTGCGCTCAATGCCCGCCAGATTCACAACCTTCTGGACACCCTCATCGGCCACATTGGCGCTCACTCGTGGCACCTTCTATTTCCCAGCGCAGAGGATCAGCAACTGTTCCAGCAAGATAAGCATCTACATCGCATTGGCTGCCAGTTTCACTGGCACAACCAAGGCTACGGGTGCTTCGAGGACTTTCTGGGCCAACTCACCTCACGCAAGCGAAAATCCATTCGCAAGGAGCGCCGCCAGGTAGCTGAACAGGAGATTACCTTCACCCGGTTCCATGGCCGGGATCTCCCCGATCATGTTCTTGCAGCTTTCTATGTGTTCTACCAGGCCACTTACCTGAAACGCGGGCAACACCCCTACCTTTCCCGGCAGTTCTTTGAACAGATACGACAGACCATGCCCGAGCACCTGCATGTGATCATGGCCATAAAAGACGGAGAAATGATTGCAGGAGCATTGTTTCTGAGCGGGAAGAACACACTTTATGGTCGTTACTGGGGCTGCCTTGAGGAGTACAACCACCTGCACTTCGAAACCTGTTACTACCAGGGCATTGAGCTGGCCATTGATCTGGGCCTTCAAACCTTCGACGCGGGTGCGCAGGGCGAACACAAACTGGTACGCGGCTTTGAGCCGGTGCTCACGCATTCATGGCACGGGATCGCCCACCCGGGATTTCATGACGCGATTGAAGTCTTCACACGTGAGGAGGCAGAACAGGTGATGGGTTACTACGAAGACGCCAAAACGGCGCTGCCGTTCCGGCAAAACGACGGAGCCTGAGAGGCCACCCTTCGGGCGCCGCCCTGCTCCGCATCCAAGTCAGCTGTCTTTGATACGGAAACCTATCTTCAGCGATACCTGATAGTGACCAACCTTGCCATCAACAATGTGTCCACGGGTTTCAGTTACCTCGAACCATTCCATATTGCGGATGCTCTGCGCAGATTCCGCGAGGGCATTTTCAATCGCGCCCTCAATACTTTTCTCTGACGAACCGACAATTTCAACTTTCTTGTACACGTGGTTATCGGACATAACAAAGCTCCTTGCACTCGGTGGCTTTCAACCAAAGCCTATAAGACAAGCCGCTATCCGGCAAATCACAGAAGTCAAAATATTACATGGCAGGTTGCAGGTTGCTCGACTAAGCTTTTTTTACAAGTTTGCAGACAGGCGTTCGTGGAAGCCAGAAACGTTCGATATTGACGCTGTCGGCTTAGCTAATTCACCGACTTCTACATAATTTTGTGTGCCAGTTCGTTCTCGAATTTCCAGTAATAGAATTACCATGACGAGAGCACCAGATGCCCGCCGATACTGATACTGCCGCCATTACCGATGATCAGACATCAGAAATAGAAACTTATTTAACTGACATTGCGCAAGGTGTCAGCCAACTACTTCCTGAGTCGGCTCAATCAAGCTGGCAACTTATTTTGCAGCACCCAATTTTGGGAGCTCTGCTGATTGCACTTGCCTCCTACATTATTGCTATCTCTTTCCGGTCATTATTGGCCAACATTGTAGGCCGAATCACTGGTTTGACACGACCTTCGGTCGACGATGCCGTGATGAAAGATTTGCGCAAGCCCATTTTTAACACCATCTTTTTTTTGGGCGTATCTCTAGCGATTGTTGTAGCTAACCTGCCTTTAGGTGGGATAACACTGATCAAAATATTCTTATCAATCATCACCGCCAGCTGGATGGGCGCTGTTATTAAAATCTCAACACTGGCGCTACAAGCACTGAGTCGGGAAAACCGTTTTCAACTGATTGATGCGCGCACTGTGCCACTGCTGGATCTGACCAGCAAACTGCTTAGCATCATGATAGGAAGCTATGTACTTTTAATAATCTGGGGGGTTAACCCGGTAGGCTGGCTAGCTTCAGCTGGTATCGTCGGCCTGGCCCTGGGGTTCGCCGCCAAAGATACACTGGGTAATTTGTTTTCCGGATTTTTTATTGTTGCCGATGCACCTTATAAAATCGGAGATTACATTAATCTGGACTCTGGTGAGCGCGGTAAAGTCTGTGCAATTGGTTTACGCAGCACCCGCCTGTTAACCCGTGACGATGTTGAGATCACCATCCCCAACGGGGTTATTGCTAACGCTAAAATTATTAATGAAAGCGGTGGCCCACTGAGTCTGAGAATTCGCATCATAGTCGGCGTAGCTTACGGCTCTGACGCTGATCAAGTAGTTCAACTGTTATTAAAAGCGGGAACAGAGCACAACGAAGTATGTAAACTACCAGAGCCCAGAGTCAGGTTACGTGGTTTTGGCGCCTCAAGCCTGGACTTCAATTTGATGTGCTGGATAACCAAACCGGAAGATCGCGGCAGGATTGCACATGAACTGCATATGACCATCTACAGATTATTTAATGAGCATGGCGTGGAAATTCCTTACGCCAAGCGGGACTTGTATATCAAGCAATGGCCCAAGGACAACTCCCAAGAATAATCAATCAATGCAAACGGGTTTCTCTCTCAAAAGAAATATCGAACAAAGGCAGCCGCGAAAATACCCGCCGCAATGGCCGGCAACGGCTTCTTGATGGTAAGCATGACAATGGCAGTAACCGATAGGGCCGCAAGCGCGCCCGCATCACCGCCAAACGCCATGGGCACGATGATGGCGATAAGCACGGAACTGGCCATGGTGTTGATAAAGCTCTCAATGCGCGGGCTTATCCGCACATAGGACATGATAAACACGCCCCCGAACCGGGTTGCCAGGGTAACCAGTGTCATGATCAGTATCAGCGCCAGGACGCCTGTCGTGGTGGTTTCAATGGTCATGCCGGCTCCTCCGCATTTTCATCAACCGGCTTTTTTTCAAGCCAGAAGAAACCAACCACACCGCCGGCAAGCGCTCCGGCGACCACATGCGTATTGGCCGGCAGCCACGTCCAGGCCGCCAGCGAGGCAACAGCTGCCAACGTCCAGGCCACCAGTACGCGAGGATTCTTCTTTCCGCCCAGTGCCATGGCCAGTAGAAAACTGCCCAGCACCATATCCAGCCCGAGGCTTTTCGGATTCTGCAAAAGCCCACCGAAATACACGCCTAACCAGGTGCCGACAATCCAGGCCAGCCAGAGCGCTAGCCCGCCGCCCAGAATCACCTCAAGGTTACGCCTACCGCTTTGGTACTCCTGGGCCGATACAGCCCAGTTGGCATCCGTAAGAAGCAGCATAAGGCCATAGCGTTTAGCGGGAGAAACGTCTTTAAGCATGGGATACAGCGAAGCGCCCATCAGCAGGTGTCGGGAATTGATGGCAAATACCACGACCATAACGGGGATCACAGAGACTTCAGCCCCCCACATATCAATCGCTGCGAACTGCGAAGCCCCGGCAAATACCAGGGTGCTCATCAGTATAGACTCTAGAGGCCCCAGTCCCTTTTGCACGGCCGCAAGACCGAATGCAGCGCCGAACGCCACCACAAACAGGGAAATAGGAAACATCCGGATAAGTTCGGAACGAACCTTCGCGGACTGGAACTGGTATGGATATGCGGTGTTTATCATCTACGCAAGCTAAGGAAATTTTTTGGAAACGCGTATAGGTACTTTCCGAAGGCAGGAACCTCAAGTGCAACCGCGCCCGGTTATTGCTCGGAGGCCATGTCTGAGTCCTCCACCAGCCGCGCCCGAACACGAGGCAGATATTCCGGATATTGGTTCTGAACAAAGTCTACCAAGCCCTCCCGCACAACACACCGAAGGTCCCAGGCCTGGCTGGAATCCGGGGCACCCATCAGGAAGCGTATCTGTAAGGCCCGGTCGTTGGAGTCAGTAACCTGCACCGTCTCTGTCTTGCCGTCCCACTGTGGCGCCTGCCGGAGCAAACGCGCAAACTCCTCACGTAATGGCTCCACCGGTATGGCGTAGTCCAACCACAAAAAGACAGTGCCCAGCAGGTCCGCCGTATTTCGCGACCAGTTCTGAAACGGGTTCTCTATAAACCACTGCAATGGCACGATCAGCCGCCGCAGATCCCAAACCCGCAACACCACGTAGGTGGCGGTTACTTCCTCGACCCAGCACCACTCACCCTGAACATGGAGTACGTCGTCGATGCGGAACGGCTGAGTTAGCGCGATCTGCATGCCCGCCAGCAGGTTGCCCAGCACCGGGCGGGCCGCAAAGCCCAGGACAATGCCACCAATGCCCGCTGAGGCTAACAAGCTACCACCAACGTGGCGCACACCTTCAAAGGTCATCAGGGCTGCCCCTAACCCTACGATCACAATCAGGATATTGAGGCCGCGAACCAGAAAACGGGTCTGTGTTTCGACTTTACGGGCGCGTTTCCATTGGCCCTCCAGTACCGGGTTGAGCGTGACAATCACCTCACCGATGGCCGAGGTGCAACGCACCGCCGCCCAGGTTAGCGACAGGATCAACAATAGCGTGGCGAGATGCTGGAGTTCCGATAGCAGGGGAAGATCTTCGGGTGCGGTTTCCAGAACTCCGTTCAGCACCAACAAACACAAAACGACGCCCAGAGCGCGCGCGGCGGCATCGAGAAAGATACGGGGAACGGCCTTGGAGCGAGTAAATCGCCGCGTCAGTGCCAACGCAATCCGATAGGCAGTGTAGGTTGCCAGCAGCGCCAGTAACGCAGATACCCCCGGCAACAGCCACGCACTGAGGCCGGCCTCGATAGACTCCAACATCCTGTACTCCCCCGGTCAATGACTCCAAAGCCCTCAAACTAGCGCATGACTGCGGGCAGTGGCAAAAGAAAGTGATGGCAGGGGGGCTGCGGGGAATGGAAAAACCGGAAAACAATCCCTGGGGACCGTCTTCCGGCCTGAAGCTAACACCAATTGTGGCGAATCAGAACTTCACTCCAGCCCATAACCAGGCCTTGTCCGTATCAACACCAAAGTCATCGGCCGAGTAACTGGCAAACTTGGCACCCACACTGTAGTTCTCATCAAAGGCATACGTCGCCTGAAGACCGAGTTCGCTGCCATAATCAACACTGTTCCTATCACTACTGAAGTCCCGATAGACCACCATCAGCTTGACCCCGTTGACCGAAGTCGCAACGGACGCATGGATATCCTGCAGACCGTCCACCGGGGTTACCAGGAACTGATCGGCCCAGCCGTTCATGGCGTGTAGCGTCGCCAGCGGTGTCTGGAAGGCCTTGCCGTCATCGGAGCCCAGGGTTTCCATACCCGCCTTAAAGGTTACGCCCAAGGTCGCCAGCCCTGCCTCCAATAGCCAGTAGTCCACGTCAAAACTTTGGGAATTATCCCCATAGTCGCTCTGGCGCGCATACTCAAGTGTGTAAAGAGCCTTGGCTCCGTCGGTAATGGCCGTTCCTCCATCGAAGCGCAGGCCAAAGGTCTGAGTAGACAGCGACGGCAAATCGGTAAAATCCAGCAGGTAGCCGTAACCCGTCACCGTGCCTGCGGCCAGCCCCTCATACTGAACATTAAGTACTGGAGCACGCATGCCGAAATTCCCCACCGGACTCGCATCTGAAAAGATTCGATTGGCATTATACAAATAGCCGGCAGTTATCCGTGTATCCCTGAGGGAGGTGTTAACAGCGGTGAAACCGTCAAAGGTCTGCTCATTCTGGCGCCAACCAACGTTGCCTATAAAGCGATGGTTGTCCAGCGCAAGACGCTGACGGCCGTAGGTCAAGGTTGTATCCGCCAGACCGCGATAGCGCAGGTACACCTGGTTGACCTCGGTTTCTGTAGGGTCGGCCACCACCGAGTGGTCAACGGTGCCGTTGATAGTGCTGTTATAATTCTCATTACCTACCGCAGTAACGTCCTCAGCCTCCATGAATACCTCGAACCCCTGATACCGAGCAGTGCGGTAGCCCAAGCGTGTGCGGACGGTGGAGGCCTGGGCATTATCAAGTGAGTTGTCCTGATCGACAAACTCGTAGCGATAACGGATATCAGCTGACACTGTGCCAGAGGTCAGCGCATCGGTAAGGCTTTGCGACGCGACCGGAGTCGCCGTCGAGACCAATAATATGCCGAGCGGTAAAACCGGCAGCGACAGTTTCCGGGCACGCGAGCTGGAGAGCAGTGATCGTTTTTTCATCGGTATTGCACCTTGTGTGGTGGCTAGCGGGTTGCTGACAAACAGAATTGGATGAAGCTGTGCGAGTCTAGAGCGCATCAAATCGCACCAACCTTGACGAAAGTCAGCCCAGCGTTCTGACCACCCCAAAATGGCATGCAACAGACAAAAATACCCATAAATATAACAACCTACCCCCATAGTGGTATGTGCTTTTTGGTGTCACTATCCTGCTCCCTGACGTAGATTGCCCACTCCCGGGGAGAGCGGCCTCTGGTAGATATCGTGTAGGCACCACATCTACAATTGACCTCTCGGCTTACAGCGATTAGTTTACATACAGCCCGACCCCACAAGGGCAATCCCCTTCGGGAGACCCGGGCACCTGAAATCAAACGCCGGCCACAAGCCGGGGACAAAAACAACACCGCCACTGCCGCCGAGATCCGGCCAGGTGGAGAGGATTTCAAAATGTCTGTATCTGCACGCCTCCAGGATGTCTTGTACGCTGCACAATCGCGCCTAACTGTTAAGAACATCGCCTTTCATTTCCACAGGTTTAAGTCCATCAGGACCAGGGAAGAGGGGTAAACCGCATGAACGTATTCAGCCATCCCGAATTTGACAACCACGAACATTTATCCTTTTTCTGCGACCCCGAGACCGGGCTCAAAGCCATTGTTGCCATACACAACACTTCCCGCGGGCCCGCTTTGGGTGGCTGCAGGATGTTCCCTTATGCCAGCGATGAAGAAGCCTTGCGCGACGTACTGCGCCTGTCACGGGGCATGACGTACAAGTCCGCGCTTGCCAACCTGGATCTGGGCGGCGGCAAATCGGTCATTATCGGCGACCCGCGCAAACAAAAGAGTGAAGCCTTGCTGGAAGCCATGGGCAAGCATCTGGAAGGCCTTGGCGGCCAGTACATTGCGGCCGAAGATTCCGGCACCAGCGTGCCCGACCTGAAAGTCATGGGGCGGCATACCAAGCACGTTGCCGGCATTGTCGAGCGCACCGCTTTTGACGGCCAGCCCAGTAACGGTGACCCCTCACCTACCACAGCCTATGGCACATTCGTCGGCCTGAAGGCTGCGGTGAAACACAAGCTCGGCCGCGACGACCTGACCGGTTTGAAGGTTGCTATCCAGGGTATTGGGAACGTGGGCTATCGCTTGGCACGACACTTGAAAGAAGCTGGCGCAGAACTTTGGGTGTACGACATTCACCAGGAGAATATGCAGCGTGCGGTGGATGAGCTGGGCGCTCATGCCGCCTCGGCTGACGACATTCTGTTCCTGCCGGTAGATGTGGTCGCACCCTGCGCCATGGGTGCCGTGCTAAACGACGACAGCATTCCCCGCCTGAACGCTACCATCATTGCAGGCGCCGCCAACAATCTCCTGCAACGCCCGGATCACGATCAGGCACTGAAAGACCGCGGCATTCTTTATGCTCCGGACTTTGCCATTAACGCCGGCGGCATCATCGACATCTTCTACGAGCGCACAGGGGCGTCCCCGGAAGCCGTGCGAGCCCATGTAGAAGGCATTGGCCAAACGCTTTCCGAGATCTTCACGCGCTCGGATCGCAGCGGCATGCCAACCGGCGCAGTTGCCAATATTCTTGCCGAAGAACGCTTCCGGAAACATTCCACCGCAGCTGAGACAGCGCGCGAGCAGCGCATCAACGCGGGATAACGAACAGCATTTGGTTTACGGGGCTATGATTAATTCATGGCTTCCGCTCTTACAAACAAAAACAAGCATCTACAGGAGACAATCATGTCTGAATCAAACGCACCTGTTTCAGGAGCGCTGGAAGGCTCGAACGCCAACCGGGGGCTCTGGTCCTCACGCCTTGCTTTTATACTTGCGGCCACAGGTTCGGCTGTTGGATTGGGGAATATCTGGAAATTCCCCTACATTACCGGTGAAAACGGTGGTGGAGCCTTCGTACTGGTATACCTGCTCTGTATCGCTGCGGTTGGCCTGCCCATCATGATGGCTGAGGTGCTCATTGGTCGCCGCGGCGGCCGCAGCCCGGTTAATAGCCTCAGAGCCATTACCGGGCACGACAAGCTCAATCCGGCCTGGCGTATGGTCGGCGCAGTCGGAGTAATCGCCGGCTTCCTGATTCTCTCATTCTACTCGGTGATCGGTGGCTGGGCTGCATCCTATGTGGGGACAGCCGCCAGTGGCGAGCTTACAGGCCAGTCTGCGGATGCCATTGGCGCCATCTTCTCTGACCTTCTGGCTGATCCGCTCACTCTGCTGATGTGGCACACCCTGTTTATGGCGCTGGTCATGCTCGTGGTGGCGAAAGGGGTTCGGGCGGGCCTTGAGAGGGCCGTCAGCATTCTTATGCCGGCTTTGTTCCTGCTTTTGCTAACCGTAGTCGGCTACGCCATGACCACCGGTGAGTTTGGCCGCGCTGTAACCTTTCTGTTCCAGCCGGACTTCTCCAAGCTCACCACCACCGGTGTTCTGGTGGCACTTGGGCACGCGTTCTTCACTCTGAGCCTCGGCATGGCGGTGATGATGGCTTACGGCTCTTACCTGCCAAAGGACATTTCCATCGCCAAAACCTCTATTGCTGTCAGTGTCATCGACACGGGGGTCGCACTGCTAGCCGGCCTGGCCATTTTTCCGATCGTTTTTGCCAACGGCCTTGAGCCTGGCGCCGGCCCCGGCCTGATCTTTCAGACCCTGCCGCTGGCGTTTGGCCAGATGCCCATGGGCAGCCTGTTCGGAACCCTGTTCTTCCTGTTGCTGATATTTGCTGCCTGGACCTCCGGTATTTCGCTGCTGGAGCCCATTGTGGAATGGCTGGAGGAACAAAAAGGAATGACCCGCATCACCAGTACGTTAGGCGCAGGTTTCGTGTGCTGGGCGCTGGGTATCGCATCCATCCTTTCCCTGAACCTGTGGTCGGATTTTGCGCCATTAGGATGGATAGGCATGCTTGAAGGTAAAACCATCTTTGATCTGCTGGACTTCTTTACCGCCAACATCCTGTTGCCCTTGGGCGGCCTTCTGGTTGCCATATTTGCCGGCTGGGTGATGTCACGCAAGGCAATGGAGGATGAATTGGCGCTCTCAGAGCCCATGTTCCGCCTGTGGTACATCACTGTGCGCTACATTACGCCGGTGGCTGTGGGAACCGTGTTTGTTTACAACCTGGTCGGGGCGTAAGCAACCCCGGGTAAGGTGTTAGCCTACAACTGATCGAGGGAGGCCCTCAGGGTCTCCCCGATTCTTGCGTTCAACTTCAATTCCGCCAGCTCTTCCGCACGTGTTCTGCCCAGATTAAGAGTCGCAATCGGCTTACCGAATTCTTTGGCGTACCGACAGAAGCGGAATCCTGAGAAAACCATCAGTGACGAACCAATCACCAGCAAGCCATCGCTGGCCTTCAGCGCACCCAATGCCGAACTCACCCTTTCTTTCGGCACATAATCCCCAAAAAACACCACATCTGGCTTCAGTATGCCGCTGCACTTGGGGCAATCTGCCAGCTGAAATCCTGAAAAATCCACATCCAGATCCGCATCTCCATCCGGTGCGGTGTCGGCTTTGTAGTGTCCGAAATCCGGATTGAGATCGGCACACCGTGCGTGCACATCTTCCCGGGGGCAGCGATAGCCACAGCTCATACACAGCACTTCATCGGCGCGTCCATGTAGGTCGCTCACCGCGTGAGTGCGGGCTTTCTGGTGCAGGCGGTCTACATTCTGGGTAACCACCAGGCTGGAATGATTGCGCAGTTCGAGGTCGGCGATGTGGTAATGGGATGGGTTCGGCGTGGCATTGCGCATGACAGGCCAGCCAACCAGGCTGCGCGCCCAATAGCGCTGACGGGTTTCAAAACTTTCCATGAACTCCCGATGCTGAACCGGTTGCTTCCGCTTCCAGGCGCCTTCGCCATCGCGGTAATCGGGAATACCGGAATCTGTGCTTACACCAGCACCGGTCAGAATCATGAGCTTGGGATAGCGGTGGATAAATTCCGCCAGCAACTCACCCGCCTGCTCTGGCGCGTGCAGAACCGGCGCCTCATTCAACTCCGGGAGGCGCTGGCTCGAACTGAATGGGCGAGTACGATGGGTTGTCACTGGCATACAAACTCCGGCTGATTCAGCCCGGTTTGCGGGCCACGTAAACGGTGTTGAAAGACTCTCTGTTCTGGAATGGGTTATAAAAGCTTACAACATGGCAGACTACTTCGGTGAACACATCCCGCAGTATATCCATAAATACGGCATCTTCGCCCTCATTGGACCACATGGCAAAAATACCCCGTGGTTTGAGTTGACGGGCCATCCGGCTGATATTTTCGGTGGTGTAGAAGCTGGCGTTGGAGTCATTCAACAAGGCACGAGGCGAGTGGTCTATATCGAGGAGAATGGCATCGAACTCTTTGCCCAGGGTTTCGGGATCAAAACCGCCGTTTTCGGGATCGGTGACGGCCAGATCAAAGAAACTTCCGTGAATGTAGCGGCTGCGAGCATCTGCGTTGATGTCTTTACCAAGGGGCACATATTCTTGCTGATGCCAGCGGATAACCGGCTCCAGATACTCGACAATCAGCAACTCTCCAACCCGTTCGTGCTTGAGTGCGGCTACAGCGGTATAACCGAGCCCCAGCCCACCAACAACGACGCTCAGGTTGTCGCCTTCGGTTTCACCTAATCCGAGATCAGAGAGGGCCACTTCGGCGTCCACAAACATGCTGGACATGAGGAATTCTTCGCCGAGTTTTACCTCGAAGATGTCTCTGTCGCCCAGTGCCGGGATGCGGCGACGGCGGAGTGTGATTTCGCCGATTTCGGAGGGTTGGCTATCAATTTGCTCGAAAAGACGTCCCACTTTGGTGCCTCTCTTTTTATCGTGACTGGGAACTTGGTCTGGGGCCTACTTTAATTCAACCGTGTGCTACCGCCGGTGGGTGTCCCCTCCCAAAAACCGCTGTGAATACGTCCGTGTACGCTTGGCTCCGCCATCCATGGCTCCGCACATTTTTGGGAGGGGGCACCCACCGGCTCTTTAGACTACTCCCCTGTATTCTCTACTCCCTTCAAGCACCCGACCAAGATATCTCGCATCTTGTCGGCGCCAAGTTTGTTCATCAGTTCAATATTGCGCTGGGGTATGCCGTCTACGTCTGGGTGGCTATCAATCGCGGCTTCCAGACTGGCTTCTCGTAACAGGTGAAGCATCGGGAACGGAGAGCGATTGGTGTGGTTCTCCGCTGCATCTGTTGCCGTGTCGGCAAACTGATAATCCGGGTGGAAACTGGCAATCTGGTAAACACCTTCCAGATCCAGATAGGATAACAACCCATCCGCAGCACCCAGAAACTCATTGTAGTCCGCAAAATTCTGCAGTACGTGAGGATGAATCAGGAGTGTGGTTTCGGTTTCCGGTTCATCGTCCAGGCGCAGCAATTCAGTTTGCAGGGCCTGAAGCAGTGAATCTTCGTTATCAGCCTCGGATACCACAAACCGAACCCGATCTCGGACCAGCTCCCGTTTGGCGAACGGGCAAAGGTTATAACCAACAACGACATCCTCAACCCATTTCCGGGTTGCCTGAACTACCGATCCGTCGCTCACACAAAATTCCTCTAGTTGTTGATCCAACCTACAAAGCTCTGGTCGGGTAAGGCGGGCAGGGTGGGCCAAAAATGTGCGGAGCCAAGCGTACACGGACGTATTCACAGCGTTTTTTGGCCCGCCCTGCCCGCCTGCCCAGCCCCTTAGTATTTTTAGTTTTTAGAGGTACCCTTGGCTACGAAGATAATCATCGTAGGTGCCACTAAAGTCCGTAATACCCTCAGGCGTCAATTCAATAATCCGGGTCGCCAGTGACGAAACAAACTCACGGTCGTGGCTGACAAAAATTAACGTGCCGGGATAGTTCTCAAGTGCCAGGTTCAGCGCCTCGATGGACTCCATATCCAGGTGGTTTGTGGGCTCATCCATCAGCATCACGTTTGGCTTCTGCAGAATCAGCTTGCCAAACAGCATGCGCCCCTGCTCTCCACCGGAGATTACCCGCACCGATTTACCAATGTCGTCGCCAGAGAACAGCATTCGGCCGAGGGTGCCTCTTATCAGCTGCTCGCCGCCTGTCGTCCACTGAGCCATCCACTCGGTAAGCGTGTCGTCTGCGGCGAAATCCGCCGTGTGATCCTGGGCGTAGTAGCCCACTTCGGCGCTGTCGGTCCACTTCACCTCACCGCTATCTGGCTCGTAAACCCCTGCCATACACTGTAACAGCGTGGTTTTACCAATACCGTTCGGGCCAATGATGGCCACGCGCTCTCCGGCTTCAACCTGCAGCTTCAGCTTGTTGAACAAAGTGTTGCCATCAAAGCCCTTGGTCAACTCCCGGATGGTTACTGCCTGGCGATGCAGCTTTTTGCCTTGCTCAAAACGGATGAACGGACTTATTCGGCTGGACGGTTTTACTTCATCCAGCTGGATTTTGTCGATCTGTCGCGCGCGCGACGTGGCCTGCTTTGCTTTGGAAGCGTTGGCAGAGAAGCGGCTGACAAACTGCTGCAGTTCGGCGATCTGGACCTTTTTCTTTGCGTTGTCCGAAAGCATGCGCTCGCGGGCCTGCGTTGCAGCAGTCATATACTGGTCGTAGTTGCCCGGGAACAGCTTCAGCTCACGGTAGTCCAGATCCGCCATGTGGGTGCACACGCTGTTCAGGAAGTGGCGGTCGTGAGAAATGATGATCATGGTGCTGCTGCGGGCTACCAGAATGCTTTCCAGCCAGCGGATGGTATTGATATCCAGGTGGTTGGTGGGCTCGTCCAGCAACAGCACGTCCGGATCGGAGAACAGCGCCTGGGCCAGCAGTACCCGGAGTTTCCAGCCCGGAGCCAGGCTGCTCATGGGTCCTTCGTGTTGTTCCAGGGGGATGTCCAGACCAAGAAGCAATTCGCCGGCACGGGATTCGGCGGTGTAGCCATCCATTTCCGCAAACTGAACTTCCAGATCAGCGACCGCCATGCCGTCTTCTTCACTCATCTCTGCCAGCGAATAGATGCGATCGCGCTCTTTTTTAACGTTCCACAGTTCTTCATGGCCCATGATCACAGTGTCCATGACCGAGCAACTCTCGTAGGCAAACTGGTCCTGGCGCAGCTTACCCAGGCGAACGTTCGGCTCCAGCATGACCTGGCCCGCAGACGGCTCAAGATCGCCACCGAGGATCTTCATCAGAGTGGATTTTCCGCTGCCGTTAGCCCCGATCAGGCCGTAGCGATTGCCGTTACCAAACTTGGCGGAAACATTTTCAAACAGGGGTTTAGCCCCGAATTGCATGGTGATATTGGCAGTAGAGATCAAGAAACAAACCTGTATATGTGAGGGCCAGCGCCGTGCTGGCTAAATAAAGGCGGCATTGTACAGGTTTGCAGGGATAATCGTGAGGCCGCAGAAACACCGATAAAAAGGCTTGCCTCGGGCGAAGGGTACGGGCAGCATTCTTTCTCTGAAGTACCCATTCATTTTATGTAAGGACAGTTACTATGGCACAGGCAACCGCTCGCCACATTCTGGTAGACAGCGAAGCAAAATGTGAAGAGCTGAAGAAAGAAATTGAAGGTGGAAAAGATTTCGCTGACGTTGCGAAGCAGCACTCTTCCTGCCCGTCCGGCCGTAACGGCGGCGACCTGGGTTCATTCGGCCCAGGCCAGATGGTTCCGGAGTTCGATAAAGTGGTCTTCAGCGGCGAAATCAACAAGGTTCTCGGGCCGGTAAAAACCCAGTTTGGCTATCATTTGCTGGAAGTAACCAGCCGCAGCTAAGGGACCATCTACTGCGGGCCGAAGTTCTCTAACCGCGGATTGCTGATTGGCTCCTGATCGTATCAGGAGCCAATCCAACGAGTACTGAATGTTCTTACCGCACCTGCCCTATTTTTCCGGAGAGAGGAAACGCGCCATCTGGTTGCCGATGGATTCAATCGGATCGGTAATGGCCTGCTGAATGCTCCGGGTAACGGTTTTTGAAAACGCAGTTCCCGGGCCGCTCTCCAGAAAATCGATATACAGCCCCATCTCCTGAGAGCTGATTTTTTCATAGGTATGCAGGTAGCTGTCATACACCTGCTGCTCAACGATGCCGCGGATTTTGCCGCGCTGGTTTTCTATGCTCTGTTTGAGCTCATCGTAATTCGCCGAATCACTGCTGAACGCAGCCATGGCGGTTGCCAGCCCTAGCTGCACGGCAATGGTGGTATCCACAGCGCTTTCAGTGGCGCGGGATGCACGATCAAACCGCTCAAACGCCCGTGCGCGGTCAGTGCCTTTATACTTCTTGTTCAACTCCGCCGCTCTGGCCTGAATCTGCTTCCAGGCGCCCGGATCAGAGGCCGCAACTTCCACCGCCGAAATTTTCCGGGCAACCGGGGTTTCATACCAATCCTGTACCGCTTCAAGCTGTTTCCCTGAGAGGTCGGTCTCCAGGTTTTTTACAATCTGCTGCTCTATATCCGTCGCACGGAAGCTGTTGGTAACGACGTACCCAATAGTATCGGCAACCATGGGGGGCAATTGCGGGTTGCGCTTCAGCCCCTCGCGGATGCCCTCACTCATCATGGCGGGATAGCGATCGACAATATCATCAATGGGCGACGCAGCCAGAACCTGCTGAGCAGTGGGCGCAGCCATAACGGGACCAGCCAGAAACAGGCCAGTGATTAAAAGAGGTTTAACTAGGGTGCCAAGCTTCATTTAATTATCATCCTGTATGGTGGGTGCTGCGTTTATGACACGCGCACCCTCCCCTGAGCAAGCAATCCATGGGTTCCGGAGATGACAGTTTGGTAGGAAAATTCTGGAAGCCGGCACGTCCGCGCAAGCGACGCCGCCAAACGCGCCGTGATCAATGGCGGTCCCGCGTCAAATGGTACGGGCTTCCGGTTCTCGGCCTGGTCATCGGAACATGGGCAACGCTACGCTTCAGCCTGCTGGCTCCGGACCCACCGGTTAATCCCGAGGATCTGTGTGAGATTTTCCGTGAGCATACTGTCTGGTATGACTACGCGAGCAACTCTCAGAAACGCTGGGGAACGCCCATCGCCACACAGATGGCTTTCGTTTACTACGAATCTTCGTTTCGCAGCCACGCTCAGCCACCCAGAACACGGCTATGGGGCTTTATACCTTGGCGCCGGCCAACCACCGCCTATGGCTATGCCCAGGCTCTGGACCCTGCCTGGGGGGAATATCTTGCGGCTAATGGTGACGGTTTGTTTACGGTTCGTACCGATATGGAATACGCGCTGGATTTTGTGGGCTGGTATAACCATCTCACTCATCGAGAGCTCGATATCGCCTTCCATAAGCCTCGCGAGCTTTATCTGGCATACCACGAGGGTCGCGGCGGCTACGCTCGCAAATCCTTTACCCGAAAGCCGGCAGTAACGGCGCTGGCTGCAAAAGTTCAGAACCGGGCCTTCCGATACGATAATCAGCTCAAGTCCTGTGAGCAGGAATTCCAGTGCTGGCGCTGGTATCAGTTCTGGCCATTCTGCGGCTGAGTATGTCCACGCTCAGGCGGGCGGGCTGAACTCGATAGCAGTGGCCTGAGCCCGCAGGCGGTCCACAAGAAACTCCATCACAATACGAACCCTCGCCATTTGGTGCGTGTCCTGGCTTACATGCACCCACAGGTCGACACTTTCACCCTCAAGCGGATCTGACAGACGGCGCAACTCTTTGGTGCCCTCACCCAGGTAACAAGGCAGTACAGCCAGACCTGCTCCGGAGCGCGCCAGCGCGTGCATCGCGTGCAGGCTATTACAGCGAATGACCGACGTAGCGTTTTTCAGGTGCTTGCGGTACCAGCGGCCCGTCGCCAGATGGCTGAAGGTGTCATCCGGAATAATCCAGATACAGTCTTCGGGGTGGTTTTCAATATCCATATTTCGGTGGCGCCGGCAGTAGCTGGCAGAGGCATAAACAGCCGATTCGATTGAGGCGATCCGCTCACCTTCCAGAGTTGCCTGAGGCTTGTTTTCAGGGCGCAGCGTTAGATCCGCCTCCCTGTGCGTGAGGTTGGTTACGTCATTATCCGTAAGCACTTCCAGTTCAATATCCGGAAACTCGCGCACCAGATCCGCCAGCACCGATCCGAGCAGCTCGCTCATCATCGTGTCCTCGGCGGCCAGGCGCACCTTACCCACGGGCGCCGCATCCTGCCCTACCAGTTTGCGCTCAAGGTTCTCCATCTCGACAGACAGCTTTTGCGCGTTGCGAAAAGCGGTCTCACCCGCCGGCGTCAGCTGCAATCCGTCCCGATTGCGCTCAAAAAACTGAACGCCCAGAGACTCTTCCATCTGGTCAAGCCGGCGCAAAACAGTGGTTTGATGAACGCCCAGTATTTCTCCGGCCTTTGCGAGGGTTCCACCTATTGCCAGAGCGTGTATGTATCGAAGATAATCCCAGTCCATAGCTACTGCATATTTGCAACGTGAGTAAGGATTTTAACGTATTTACGCTGCAAAAAAATACCCCTATAATTTTGTGTATATTCGGGCCAACCCTTTTATTCATTTTTAAATAGCAACTCACCAGACAAGGAGGAAGTCGCTATGGCACAAAGACATATAGCAACCGTTCAACCGCTACCATCCAGTATCCTCCACAACAGTACTGCGGTGAGAAGCCAGCACACCCGTGCGGCTGCAAAGATGGCGGTGCAATTCATGAGCAGCAAACTGCGTTCTTTCAATCGCAAAGCTGCTGCAGTAACTGATATCACCCAGATGCAGGGTGGCCACTGATTCCAGCCAGGCATACGTAAAGAGCTGCGCCAATAGCGCAGCTCTGAAACCAAAAGCCAGACTGAAAGCGCCGACGATTCTCAAGAGGATCCGTCGGCGTTTTGCATTAGACGTTCAGAACTCCCAGATCACCTTCTTTTTCTGCTCGAACCAGTCGTCCATTTTACGGTTGTAGACGTCTTCGATCACATTGCGCTTGATCTTCATCGTGGGCGTAAGCATTCCGTTCTCCATGGTCCAGGGCTCCTTCACTGCAACCACGAACGCAATTTTTTCGTGGGCCTCACAGGTTTCGTTCACTGCTTTCAGTTCGTTCGCCAGCTCCTGTTCCAGCTCATCCCGGCTCATGCCAGTCGTGAGCGCAGCCCGGATTTCTTCCGAGAGCAGCAGCATCAGGCACGGTTGAGGCTGGTTAGCACCGGCAACACAGACAACTTCCACAGCAGGATGATTAAACCGATTCTCAATAGGCACCGGCACCACATACTTGCCTTTGGAGGTTTTGAACAGATCTTTCACCCGGCCCGTAATCCGCAGATAGCCGTCGGCATTGATTTCGCCCATATCACCGGTCTTGAGAAAGCCGTCGGCGGTAACGTCCTCCCGGGTTTTCTCTTCGTTTTGATAGTAGCCCAGCATCATGCCCGGGCTTTTTACCTGCAGCTCGCCACCCTCACCAATACGATGCTCAACACCGGGGTTCGTAACGCCCACAAAGCCGATTCTGGCCTGTCCCGGTCGGCTGGCATGGGAGTAGCCGAAGTTTTCCGTCATGCCGTAAACCTCAAGCAGCTCCAACCCAAGACTGCGGTACCAGGTGATAATTTCTTCCGACAAAGGCGCGGCTCCGGTCAATGCGGCACGGCAGTGATCCAGACCCAGTTGCCTGAGCACTTTTTTCTTCACCATTGAGCTGACCAGCGGAAGACTGAACAACAGCTTCTGCTTTTTGGGCGGCAATTTGGCGTTAACGCCGAGGTAGAACTTCATCCACAACCGGGGAACGGAGAAAAACAGAGTGGGACGGGCACGCTGCAAATCCTGCTGAAACGTGTCCAGCGTATTGGCAAAGTAGACATGAAAACCGAAATACAGCGACTGGGTTTCTACCGCCGCCCGTTCCGCCACGTGGGCCAGTGGTAAATAAGACAACATCCGGTCGTCTGATGAGGCGGTGAACATCTGCTGCAAACCATCCGCGACCGACATCATGGCCCGGAAACTGTGCATAACCCCTTTGGGACGCCCCGTGCTACCTGAGGTATACGCAATGGTCGCGAGCGTATCAGGATCGGGCAGCTCCGGGAAAACTGGCTGATGCTCAGCAATAATGTCCAACCACTTCGGCGTATCATTCCGCGGCGACATGGGTAGAGAGATGATCGGGAGGTCGGAGGGGATATGCCCTTTTATATCGTTCCAGCCATCCGCCGTTCCATCGAGCTTGCCCAGAAACAGCAGTTTTGCTCCGCTGTGCTCAAGTATGTAAGCGGCAGCTTCACCGTTGAGTGTGGGATACAGGGGCACGGACACATGCCCTGCAGCCCAGATGGCCAGGTCCGACAGGATCCAGTGCGCGCTGTTTTTGCCCAGCACTGCGATATTGCTGCGTTCGGGTAGCTCCAGGCTCTTGATATGGGCAGCCATGCGCGATACCTGATCAGCTGCCTGCTTCCAGGTAATGTCCTCCACCGTTCCATCCGGATAAGGCTGAGTCAGGTATGGCTTGTCGGGGCTTTGTTCCGCCCAGTAATACAAGCAATGCAAAGAGGTTGGCCTAAGGGGGTCCACTGCCATGAAAAACTCCTTTGTTATTTTTTTATGACATTAATCAATATTGGTCTAAAGTAAAAATCGAAGCGTACCGCATCCCATCACTCATAGGAGACCACCATGAGACAGTCGAGTCGCTCTTTCCTGATTTTCCCAGCCTGGGGATTTATCCTGCTTGGCTCCGCCGCTTTCTTGTATAGTGCCTTCGCGGGCATGCTGGGCTCCTGATATTACACGTATAAAAACAACTCAGGAAAGGCGCCTAACGCCGGAAGCGGGTTTCCAGCACCACGGCCGAGTTAGTGCGCTCAACTCCTTCCAGATTACCAACCTCGTCCAATACGGTGCTCAGTTCCTCCAGGGTTTGAGCTTGTACGATGGCTATAAGGTCGTATTCACCGCTTACCGAGAATAACTGCGACACCTGACTGATGCCCTCAAGTGCCGAGTTTGTTCGCGCCGTCAGTTTCTGAGCAACTTTTATCGAGACATGAGCCTCCACCTGGCTGGACGAAAAAGCCCCACCTAACTGTACCGCATACCCCGCAATGACTCCGCTCGCCTCCAGCCTGGCTATACGGTTCTGTACGGTTGAACGAGACAAGTGCAAAGCCCGCGCCAGATCCGTAATGCTGGTACGCGCATTTTGTCGCAACAGCATAAGCAGCTTCTGGTCTTTGTTTCCGATCATTTTGGTCACTCACTTGGTTATTATGACGAAAGCATAGCCCATTCTGCTCGAATTGCATCTGCAATATGCCAGAGCATCGCGTCATACTGTCCCGAAATAATGTCAGGTTGCAGCCCATGATCATTCGACCGATTACCGACAAGGATCTGGACGCTCTTTTCCTCATAGCTACAGAGTCCGGTCCAGGGTTTACATCCCTGATGCCAGACAGAGATGCTCTGGCGCGAAAAGTCGCCCACTCCATGGCCAGTTTTGAGCGCCGGGTTACCAACCCGGATGACGAGCACTACCTGTTCGTGCTGGAAGATGAAGCGACCGGAGCCATAATGGGCACGACCGGCATCGAGGCGAATGCCGGTCATACCCGGCCGCTTTATCACTTTCGGCGTAACACGGTTACCCATCATTCCCGCGATCTAGACCTTCGCAGAAGCGTGGAAACCCTCACCCGTTGTAACCATTACACCGGCTATTCCGAGATCTGCTCACTTTATTTGCGCCCTGAATTCCGCCGAGCCAATGCCGGCAAACTGCTCTCCCGGGTGCGCTTCCTGTTTATGGCACTTCACCCGGAACGCTTTTCAGACAATATCATTGCCGAAATGCGCGGTGTTTCCGATGCTGCAGGACAGTCGCCTTTCTGGGACTGGCTAAAAGCTCATTTCGTTGACATGGAGTTTTGCCAGGCAACCCATCTGGTTGGCACCGGCTATACTGATTTCATAGATGAGCTGATGCCCTCCCATCCTCTATACACCTGCATGATGAGCCCCGAGGCTAGAGCTGTCCTCAGCCAGGTACACAAACACACCCGGCCGGCCTTGCAGATATTGGCCGCAGAGGGATTTCAGCATAAAGGGTTCATAGACCTGCTTGATGCGGGGCCAACGGTTGAGTGCGCCTTGGCCGACATTCGCAGCGTAAAAGCCTCATCTGCGTGCAGGGTCACAATTGACGGAACGGATACATCCACAAGAACTCACAGCGGCTATGAACATGTCAGCTACCGGCAAAATAATCCAACTCTGGTTACCAACACGGGCACGGCGGACTTCCGGGCAACCATCACATCCGAAGTGTCGGCCCAGCCATATCCAGGTAGCTCAGGTGGCTCACAGCCAGGTACGCTGACGGTTCCCTCAGCACTCGCTGAAAAACTGCACCTGGCAGAAGGTCACCTCGCACGCATTCTGCCTTTAAACCAGGCTGCACCCGCACGGACCCACAATACAGCTACGGAGTTAAATTATGCATACTGATCGCAACGCCCTCTTCGAGAAGCTCTGGCAGGATTATCGCAACGTTACCCCATCGGCTGCGCAAATCCACCGCATTCTGGGAGCCGAAGAAGGCCAAGTCATCATCAACGACCATATCGCCCTGCGAACCTTCAACTTGCCACCGGTTGGCCTGGACGCGCTTGCGGAGCATTTTCTTGCTCTGGGATATCGTGAAGGGGGTGAATACCATTTCAAAGGCAAGAAACTCTATGCCCGGCACTATGAGCATCCAGATCCGGAAGCACCGAGGGTGTTCATTTCAGAGCTGCTCACGGAGCAGTGCTCACCGGAACTTCAGGCGGCGGTAAAAACACTGGTAGCCGGGATGACACAAGAGCAGGTTGCAGCGGACGACTTTCTGTATTCAGGCAGACACTGGGATCTGGATTACGACACTTATCGCAAGCTACTCGAAGAGAGCGAATATGCTGGCTGGTTGGCAGCCTGGGGCTACCGTGCGAACCATTTTACGGTCAGCGTCAATCACTTGCAGCATTTTGAGACAGTCGCCGATATTAATCAGCTTCTGAAAGACAACAGCTTTACCGTGAATGCGTCCGGTGGTGAAGTGAAAGGCTCCCCCGAGGACCTTCTTGAACAGTCATCCACCATGGCTGACCGGGTGCCCGTGAAATTTCGTGACCGTGAAACCACCATCCCCAGCTGCTTCTATGAGTTCGCTCTGCGCTACAAAAAGCCCGACGGCCAACTCTACAACGGTTTTGTAGCAGCCTCGGCTGACAAGATTTTCGAGAGTACTAACGCGAGCATGTAGGGCCATGCAAACTGGCTGACAGGCGACTTACTTGCAGTTACAAAAACCTCACCTTTTTACAACGGCGCGGACAGCGAACCTTGTCTACTTTTTAGGCATCTGGGCATTTCATAGACGGTCGGTCAAGCGCCGCCATGAACTGCAAAACAACAAAAACATGGCGATGAAGCCAGAGAGCCCGGCCTCCGCCAAGGAGAAAACATGTCTGCATCCGCCAATCACCTCGACGAGCGTACCCGGGATGCCGGCGAGCTGCTCGAGGACATCATGCCTTCGGCCATCACACTTGCCATGATGTTACGTCACAAAAAAATGGCTGCCTGGCTGCGTTCTGAATTCGATGGCTATCAGGATCGTGACGCAGCCCCTCCTTTTCGCCTGGACTTACCGGGACACATTGTCGCGAAATCCCCGCAATATGGATGGATTCCGGCGCCCGTAAGCGATCAACATAAACTTGAGTTTGGCCACATCGATCTCATAGAAGGCACAAAGGTGCTGGAGAAAATCTGCGTCAACAGAAAAAAAGGTGACGGCAACCGGTTACTGCTGGATGCCGACGATATGGCTGTTCTGCAGAAACAGATCAACCTGAGTGCAGAGCTGGCCATCAACCTCAGCCGCGATGTTTACGCAAGCCTGTTGAAGACCGTAAGAGGTGCCGTTTATCTTTGGGCACAGGCATTGATGGAAAAAGGGCTGGAAGGAGAGCACAACCACTACAGCCCCGAAGAGCGCGCGCTGGTTGCAGAGCTGGACACCCCGGAGCACTTCTGGCGCAAATCCATGGATAAGATAGACAGTCTGCCTATGCCGGATGTACGTTCCGCAGGCTTTTTCGAGCGAATGTTCGGCCGGGCAAGCTAAGCAAAGCTGCGCTAAACTAACTCCTTGTTCCCGAACAGTCCTGACGCCCAACGAAGTCCGCATGACAAGGAGTACTCCCATGCGTTATATCGTTCTCGTCCTCTCGCTCGTCGCCTGCTCCGCCACCGCCAGTCCCGCTGAGCGCGAAGGCTGGGCGGTGATCGAAACGAGCCATGCCTATCAGGACCTGGTCGACAGAGTGAAAACGGCGACGAAGGCCAACAAGATGGGCGTCGTCACCGAAGCTGGCCCGACCGAGGCCGCGGCCAATCGCGGTGTCACCATCCCCGGCAACCGCGTGATCGGTGTCTACAACAACGACTTCGCGGTCCGGATGCTGGAGGCATCCGAAGCCGCAATGATCGAAGCCCCGATCAGGTTCTACGTCACCGAGCAGGAGGACGGAACTGCGACTCTCAGCTACAAGACGCCGAGCCTCGTCTTCTCCCCCTACGCCGAAGACAGCCCCGAAGTGATGATAATCGCAAAGGAACTGGACGTAGTCTTCGAGAAGATCGCCGAAGACGCGGTGAAATAGGCAGCGATCGCCGACAGGTGACCGCGAAATTTTTTATTCAGCCGACTCAACTCCTTTATATACCCGAACGGGTACCCAGGTATCCCGAATCTGATCTAAACTGACCCCTTGTTCCCGGACAACCCCATTTTGTTCAATGCGACAAGGAGTAATGATGAAGCCTGTCGTCACGATTCTGCTGGCCTGCCTCCTGATACTGACGGGCTGCCAGTCGTTATCAGACAAAAAGCCAGTCAGTGAGCCAGACAACGGGAACCCGCCCGCAAGCACTGAAGCCAGGGACCGCAATACCGTCTTCCTCAGCGCGCAGCATTGCCTAAGCGAATATCTGCGTGAGCAGCGCAGAGTTCATTACGGCCCCTGTCTCAAAATCATAAGCGTAGACGGCGATACTCCGCAGGTTCGGGATGATGGCTTCATAGAGCTACCCTTGGGCACTTCTGTGATCCTTGGTACCAGCTGCGTTTACCGCCATGCCGACGGCTCGCCGATCCCCGCAACAATGGAAACAAAAGATTTCCGTGTTACCCCGCAAACGTTTACCCAGCCCGGAAAGCGCTGGTACTTGCACGCGCAAACACAAGCCAGACAGGTAATTGGCTGCGAGCCTACGCTATCGCGTTCGGAAAACCCGACCTACAAAACGGACTGACGGTTTGAAACAATTCCGGCAACGAGTGCCAACGATCACTCCGACCATGAGAATCAGGCCTTCATGACACCTGATATCAACATTGTCTGGCTTGGCGCCCTGGCAAGCCTGCTAGCTGGTCTGGCAACCGGCATTGGCGCCGCGACCGTATTCTTCATCAAGCCCCCATCTGACCGAATGCAGGACAGTATGCTTGCGGGCGCGGCCGGTGTGATGTTGGCCGCCTCTTTCTTTTCGCTACTGCTTCCGGGGCTGGAACACGGGGAGGCACTGCTGGGCTCAACATGGGCTGCCGCGTTGCTGGTGATCTTCGGCATCTTATCCGGAGCTGGTGTTCTGTACTACATCCATCAGAAACTGCCTCATGAACACTTTAACCTCGGACCGGAAGGACCGGACGCCTCGCACATACGCCGTATCTGGCTTTTCATTATCGCCATTACGCTGCATAATTTCCCGGAGGGGATGGCCGTGGGCGTCGGCTTCGCCGGCGGAGATGTGCGCAACGGCTATGTGCTCGCCATAGGGATCGGCATCCAGAACATTCCCGAAGGTCTTGCCGTTGCGCTCTCACTGATGGCCATTCAATACTCCCGGGCGCGGGCTTTCACGATTGCTCTGCTGACTGGCTTGGCTGAGCCCATCGGTGGTGTGTTCGGCGCCACTATGGTGTCGCTCGCAGAGCCGGTTATGCCCTGGACTCTGGGCTTCGCGGCCGGGGCTATGCTGTTCATTATCAGCAATGAGATTATTCCGGAAACCCACCGCAACAGTTATAAAACACTGGCAACCTTCTCACTTTTGGTCGGTTTTGTGGTAATGATGTTTCTGGACGCCACTTTGAGTTAATGTCGCGTAGATCACCATTCAGATCAGCATGGAGAAACCACTTTGCCCGATAACAATAATGCACCTGGGCTGTTTGAATTCGATTACATCGTAGCAGGCGCCGGGACAGCCGGTTGCCTGCTGGCTAACCGCCTGAGCGCCAACCCGGAGACCCGGGTGCTGCTGATTGAAGCCGGGGGGCGGGACAACTACCACTGGATCCATATTCCGGTGGGCTACCTCTACTGCATCAACAATCCACGCACTGACTGGTGTTTCCGCACCGAGCCGGCACCGGGGCTCAATAACCGGTCTTTGATATACCCCCGTGGCAAAACCCTGGGTGGTTGCTCCAGCATCAACGGCATGCTGTACATCCGCGGCCAGGCACGGGATTACAATCGGTGGGCAGAAATAACCGGCGATGACGCCTGGAACTGGAACAATTGCCTGCCTGATTTCATGCGCCATGAAGATCATCATGGCTTGGACGCCGGCGACCATAAAGATAGTACTCACAAACTGTTCCACGGCCATGGGGGTGAATGGCGAGTGGAACGCCAACGCCTGAAGTGGAAGGTGCTTGAAGACTTTGCAGAAGCAGCGGTTCAGGCGGGCGTTCCCCGCACGAGTGACTTCAACCGCGGTGACAATGAAGGCGTGGCCTATTTCGAGGTAAACCAGCGTGCCGGCTGGCGTTGGAATACCTCCAAAGCCTTTTTGCGAAGCGCTTCGAAACGCCGCAACCTTACAGTATGGCATTCCACTCAGGTATTGAGCCTCGAAATGAACACGGATGGAGAGCAGCCCCGATGCACCGGCGTGCGCGTCGCACGTGCCAGCTCCGGCGAACAGACACTCGCAAGGGCCAGCCGCGAAGTTATTCTCTCTGCCGGCTCGATCGGCTCGCCACAACTGTTGCAGCTATCTGGTATCGGGCCGTCCGATCTGCTTCAGGGGCTGGATATTCCCGTGGTAGCAGACTTGCCAGGGGTAGGCGAAAACCTTCAGGATCACCTGCAAATCCGCTCCGTGTACAAGGTAAGCAACGCTCTTACCCTGAACACCATGGCCAACTCCCTGCTGGGTAAGGCGCGAATTGGCCTCGAATATCTGCTTAAACGTTCAGGCCCCATGAGCATGGCGCCTTCACAGCTGTGTGCGTTCACCCGCAGCTCGGATGAATTCGACTACGCCAATATCCAGTACCACGTTCAGCCACTGAGCCTGGATGCCTTCGGCCAGCCCCTGCACGATTTCCCGGCCATTACCGCCAGCGTGTGCAACCTGAACCCCACCAGCCGGGGCACTGTGCGCATCCGCAGCCGCAACCCGCTGGAAGCGCCGGCCATTGCGCCCAATTATCTCAGCACCCAGGAAGACCGGAAAGTCGCGGCAGACTCATTGCGAGTAACACGCCGTATCGCCGGCCAACCCGCGTTCTCAAAATACCAACCCGAGGAATACAAGCCCGGGCCGCAGTACCAGACTGACGACGAGTTAAGCCGCCTGGCCGGCGAAATCGGCACCACTATTTTTCACCCGGTGGGTACCACCCGCATGGGGCGACCGGATGATGCACAGGCGGTGGTGGACTCTCACCTGAGGGTAATAGGCGTAACAGGTTTGCGCGTTGTGGATGCGGGCGTGATGCCCGTGATTACCAGCGGCAACACCAATTCACCGACATTGATGATTGCCGAGAAAGCAGCAAGGTGGATTCTGGCCGGCGATTAGACTGTCTGGGCTGACAGCTCAACAATATCCCGATATTCCCGGATCTGAACCACCTGTTCGGCAGCCGCTTCGGATGCCAGGTTGCAAACCTCGTTGACCATGGCATTGGCAACCGTCGATGCTTCGATACCACGGTATTTTTCCAGCGGGCCAAAAAGAGCCCTGTTGATCAGTGGCATGGCTTTGGCGCCCATCGCTTCTCCGAGGCGATGCTCAGGCCTGTCACCCAGCAACAGGCTGGGGTGATAAATCGACAGGTGAGGAAATCCAAGCCCTTTTACAGCATTCTCCAGCTCGCCTTTGACCCGGTTGTAAAAAATAGTCGATGAAGAGGATGATCCTATGGCCGACATCAAAATAAACGCGCGGGCACCTGCCGCCCTGCCGAGCTCAGCGGCTTTCAGCCCGTAGCCACAATCCACTTTGCGGAACTGTTCCTGAGAGCCGGCTTTTTTAATCGTCGTACCCAAGCAACAGATGATCACATCCACCTGAAAAAGTTCGGCATGCTCTTCCATACAATCAAAATCAATTTCCTGTTGGCGCAATCTGGCGTGAACCGTCTTCAGTGGTTTCCTGACGGGCACGACCACCTCCTCAATTTCATCGCGGGCGAGCAGCCCGTTCAGAACAAATCCACCGGTCAAGCCGGTTGCACCCAATAACAACACTTTCATAACGTTCTCTTTCTTCAGCAGGTGCACTCATCGTACCAAAGACTCAACGCGGCCGGGCAGGATCTTGTGTCTCCAGGAAGTCTCTATAAACTTTTCATAGCCCCTTCAAGTACTGCAGCCCGGAGAGCTGGTTCATCTGACCACGAATCCAGAATATCCGATCCTGGACATAGGGTGACGGAGAGGCAACGCTCAGCACTTTCGGGTTAGGTAAAACCGCTGCAAGCCGCGCAGCCTGCTCGAAGGACAACTGGCTGGCAGGAATACCGAAGTAAATCTGGCTAGCTGCCTCCACGCCGTATATGCCACGGCCAAACTCGGCGATATTGAGGTATACCTCCAGAATCCTCTGTTTTGGCCAAAGCCCTTCAACGGCCAGCGCAAGCCCGGCTTCCAGTGTTTTACGAACAAAGCTGCGGCCATTCCAGAGAAACAGATTTTTCGCCGTTTGCTGCGTAATCGTACTGGCTCCTCTAAGCCCCTCACCCGCGTGGTATTCGGCCAGTGCTTTGCGAATCGCAGCAAAATCCACACCCCAGTGATCCGGAAACCGCTGATCTTCGCTGGCAACAACTGCAAGTGGCGCCCACGGGGAAATATCCGAAAAGTTGACCCATCGTTGCTGTAACTCCTTATCCGGGTTCGCAAGGCTATAACCAAGCATAAACGCTGAGGTAGGTGGGTTCACATAGCGAAACAGCAGCAAAACGGATACCAGTAACAGCATCAAGGCAAGGAATACCCGAGCAACCGTGCGAAAGAGTCGTTTTACAATCGATATACGAGCCATAAGCGCCTTACCCTTGCCCTTTACCCAAGCCCGATCTGTTTGTTATCAGCCTTTCCCGTGCTCACTACCGACGAACCAACGACCCGGAGACAATGCTTGCGACACGTCACGTGCAGCGGCGTCTTGCCCGCTTCGTCACCATCTACCGTAACGGTCTTTGGCCGGGGAGTAAGAACATCGCAGCGCTTTCCTTTCAGGTGCACCAGGGTGCTTGTGCGTTTGGGAGATTTGCCACTAAACTGAACCATCACGAAGGTCAGAAGCAATTGCACCAGGGGGCGCGGTTTAACCGCGATAACGTCCAGAAGCCCATCGTCTGCCGTGGCTTGCGGAATTTCGTTACCGCCTCCGAAAAACGCGCCATTGGATACAGCAATGGATAACCAGCGTCCGCTCACAAACGCCTGGTCGCATTTTATTTCTGCGTGAAACCCGCGCTTGGCGTTTACCCGGCGCAATAATTCGACTCCGTAGCTGAAACGACCCAAGAGCTTTTTAGCAGAGCCCTGCGACTCTCGGGCGGGAAGCGTGCCCAGACCGACATGGGCAACGTTCAAAAACAGACCGTCGCCAAATTCGGCCACGTCCACCAACTGCGTAACTCCGCGCTTCACTAATTCGCAAACAGCTTCTGGCTCCTGAGGCAAAGCAAGGTTGCGAGCAAAGTCGTTGGCAGTGCCGGATGGCAAAACGGCCAATATCGCATTGCGTTCGAGGCACAGACCAGCACCGGTGTTAACCGATCCATCACCGCCTGCAACCATCACAACATCATCTGGTTGCACTTGCTCCTTCCAGCCCTGTTCCCGAAAATCACAGCATTCCGGATTGGCAATGCCTGCACCTGCCAGTTTTTCAAGCCAGAACTCCCGGCCTTTCTGGCCATCGCCTGCCTCTGGGTTCGCAACCAGCCAATAGCTCATATCATTTTTAACTCTGTTTTTGCGCCAGATACTTCCGGAAAAATCTATTCCAAGATACCTCAAACACGTCGTCGCTGACGTTACGATCTGGACACTGGGATCGCTTCCAATCCGCTCGTTGAGCGCCTGAATGAAATGGGAGTTGAAACGGTTGCATACAGCGGGGTCACACCAGACCCCAGGTTTCTGGTTGTAGAAAATGGCCTGGAGATGCTTCGCCAAAATCACTGCGATGCAGTACTGGCAGTCGGCGGAGGTTCATCGATTGATGCCGCAAAAGTCATAGCATTGGCCACCATGAAGGAGGCGCACGGTACTTATGCTGTTCCCATATACTTGAACAAAGCAGAGATTATTCAGGTGCTGCGCGCTATCAGCGCCTCTTAACCGGGGCGCCTTTGTGAAACCACCAATGCGACGCCAGTAATGGAGATGATACCCCCGGCAATAGCCAGCACGCCCAAACGTTCATCAAACAGCCAGAAAGCTTCCAGGGCGGTTACCGGGGGCACAAGATAGAACAGGCTCGCAACCTGGGATGCGGCTCCACGACGAATCAGCCACATTAGTAGCAGTATCGCACCGATGGACACGCCCAAAACCAGCCAGGCCATGGAAAGCTGTAGCTGGAGAGACCACACCACCTCGCGGGTTTCCAACATCAACGCACCAACCGCGAAGAACATTGCTGCAGCACCGTACTGAATGATGGTACCCGAAACAAGATCGGCACCTGTGCCGTAGCGCTTCTGATACACAGTGCCCAGAGAAATGCCGGTCAGGGCAAACAAAGCCCATACAAGCGTCCAGAGCGGAAAGCCGGGGCCCGGGTTGCCGGCCCCACCAAACTTCTCCAGCAGAACCAGCGTTACACCCAACAACCCCAACCCAAGCCCAAGCCACTGCCTGCCTGAGACCGCCTCCTTCAGCACAAGGACAGCCGCACCGGCCGTTACCAAAGGCTGCAAACCAACAACTAAAGACACAATGCCGGAAGGCATCCCGCCCTGAATCGCGTAGTAGACACCGCCAAGATAACAACCGTGAACCAACAGCCCGGTTACGGCCAAGTGTCCGGCGGACCGCCAGCCGGGCCATCGGGCTTTGAGCAACAATGCCAGCACAAGAAGCAGAGCCAGCGTCATGAGCATGCGGATCAGCAGGAGGGTAAACGGCTCCGCATAGGGCAAGCCGTATTTGGCACCGATAAAACCAGTGCTCCACAACCATACAAATAGTGCGGGGACAAAAAAGGAATAGAACAGTTTGCGCATAGCGGATAGCCGGAATGAGGTATTTGGGCGGTCAGCCAGTGTAGAAGCTCATGCGCAGACAGAACAGACACAGACACCCGGCCAGGCAACCATTACAGATAGCCATCTGGCCGGAACAGTGTCTTGTTATGTTGCCAGGATGGACTGCAGCTTCTGCGCCAGCTCTACAGCCTCGCTGCCCATGGGCGTGAGATAGCCCCCGTCATCGCGGGTAATCAAACCCTTGGCAAAAAGCCGCTCTGCGGCCTGAACAGTCTCAGGTGCCGCATCCTGCCGGTGTACTTTGATACCAGCCTGACCTGAGGAGGATTCAAACTGGGACAACAGGTTAAGCTCGGCAATATGGTCTGGAGAAAATGGCATTGTGTTTCCTTGTCTGGTTTTGGTGGTCAGATACTTTTGGATTTCTTGTCCTGATCAAGGGTCAAATCCCGCTCAGTCTCATTCCACTGTTCGGAAAGTGCATCGTAGGCATCCGAGAAGCCTTTTTTGGCTCGCTCCCACGCAGATGCTGAACTGGCTTTGAGTTCGTTATACCAGGCTTGCACTCGTTCACGCTGCTCCCGCAAAGACGCCAGGCTTTCCTGCGAACGCTCCCGCGCGACACTGCTCATGTCATCCCAATTTTCTGAAAGCTCGCTTTCCAATTGAGCAATGCGCTTATCCAGCGCTGCCAGTGTCCGATTAATGGCATCTTCGGCCTGATCCTTCTGGTCGGCACCGTATTCCTGCAATGTCTCACCCAGCTCCTGGCTTTGCTGCTTGAGCTTGTCCACCGATGAATCGGCTGATTCCGCCTGCAGAGACGCCGCAAATGTGCAAGAGGCTGCGACAAGCAGAGCAAAGGTAATGCGCTTCAAGGTCATAAATTACTCCCAAACTACGTTGTTTAAGAATAGCAGTAGCACCACGATAACAATATCCCGACCATCGGCTTATCTTATAAAACCTTAATTAACTGCTAACAAAGCCTTATTAGATCAATAGAAACATAACCTTAAAGGCGTAAAAATTACTCGAAGCACCGCCTGAGACGGCTCGGCATTTGTGCTTTTCCACTGCCTGTGCCATTTTTGAGTTGAATCCAAACATGGAGAAAACG
>TARA_R110001606_G_scaffold77478_3_pt1 | contig 33920 bp, 32 predicted proteins | sample TARA_R110001606 | Tara Oceans TARA_R110001606 (sample SAMEA4398315) | marine metagenome | biome: Polar Biome; feature: [SRF] surface water layer (ENVO:00010504); material: water (ENVO:00002006), including particulate matter (ENVO:01000060) such as... | depth 5 m
GCCGGCAGGTCTGCTGCAAGCTCATCGATTCCTGCTTGACTCACGTGACACAGCAACGACTGAGCGTTTGGCTATACTGGAAGACCCGTTCAGCGTGTTCCGCTGCAGGGGAATTGGCAACTGCACAGCGTATTGCCCCAAGGGTCTCAATCCGATGAAACAAATTGGCCGGATCAAGGCAATGTTGGTTCGATCTCAAGTCTGAACAGGGTATTAAAGGTTATTAATCCGATTTGGTCGGCAATTGGTGCTCAAGTGTTTACACTGGTCATCGTCTGACCCATAAACACAAACCTGAACAGGTCAATAATAGGAGCAGCTCGATGCAAGCAATCCGATCCTATACTCAATCCGTTTCAGCGATCATGACACTGATTATGATCTTGAGTTCAATGTGGGCGATTCCCGCCTCTGCAAGTATCGTCGGCACCGGCGAGCTACTGACTGAACAGCGTGCAGACATCGACCGCGAAGCACTGATGAGCATGCTGGAACGGGAAGACGTTAAAACAGCTTTGGCGAACATGGGTGTGGGCGAGCAGGAGGTTCAAGACCGGATCCAAAGCCTTACGCCCGCTGAGCTGGCTGATTTCAAGCAACAGCTTGCACAAGCGCCTGCCGGCGAGGGTGTTGTAGGCATAATCGTGCTGTTCCTGTTGGTTTTCATTATTACTGACATGCTGTGCGCGACGAATGTTTTCCCATTCATTAACTGCATACGCTGAACAGCATCGCCATGCTCGGATTCTGGCTGAAGCCAAGCCGCCCCGGTTTGGCCGCGCTCCTGGGAGTTCTACTCTCAGGCTGCGCCAGCCAGCCGCCCTGGCCCGACTCTTTCAACGCGACCACTCTCAACGACGTACCCTTTCATCCACAAGAGCAATATCAGTGTGGCCCGGCTTCACTGGCCATGATGCTGAATGCACAGGATGTTGAGGCTACGCCAGATGAGTTGGTCGACCGCGTTTACCTGCCTCAGCGCAAGGGGGCCTTGCAAGTTGAAATGGTTGCGGCGGCGCGCCAATACGGGATGCTGGTTTATCCGCTTGAGCCCGAACTGGACCATGTTTTAAAAGAGGTTCGAGCAGGTCACCCGGTTCTTGTTCTGCAGAACCTGCGTTTCGGCTGGTGGCCACAATGGCATTTTGCGGTGGTTATTGGCTATGACAGTGCAAAAGGAGCACTGATACTTCACACCGGCACACAAGAGAATAATCGCCAGCCTGCCAGCGTTTTTATGGCAACCTGGGATCGCTCAAAGCGATGGGCGCGGGTTATTCTGCCGCCAGACCAGATTCCGGCAACGGCCGAGCCTCTCACTTTTTTGATGGCGGCTCACGATCTGGAAACAACTCGGCAGACAGCTGCCGCAAAATCCGCTTACAAGACAGCAGCAAAGGCTTGGCCAGAGCAGCCTGCAGCATTACTCGGTTTGGGGAACATTGCTTATCAACAAGGCCAGTGGTCTGAAGCAGAAGAGTACTATCGTGCGATGACCGAGAAGTTTCCAGACATTAACGCTGGCTGGAACAACCTGGCAGAGGCCTTATCGAAGCAAGGCCTCCACAAGGAGTCTGATTAACTGTTTTCGGTTGGATTATCCACGTCAGGTTCTTTACCTAAAAACAGCTTCTCCAAATTCAGAAGACCGTCCTGGATAAGATTGAAGCCCTCGTCAATTTCGCCAGAAAGTGTCTCGTTCATCATGCTCAAAGCCACAATCTGGTCCCGTGCTTCTGCATAACCTTTTTCGATACCGGCTCGGGCCTGAGACATCAAATCCGCCAGCTTCTCCATATCTGCACCGGCGTCGGTTTCTGTTTGTAAGCGGTTCTGCACAAATCCGAGAATCACGCTGGCAACATCAGAAGCGGTAGGTGGCTGAGCCTGTGCAGTGTATTTATCGGCGCCCGATACAGTTTTGCTCTGGCCGCCCATGGCTTCCTGCAGCCGTTGCTCCATGCGCGCGCGCATGGCATTGATAGCGTCCGCTGGTGTGCGGATAGGAGCCTGTTTGTCAACACGCGCTTCAGCAGTTATCCGGCCAGTTGGCCTTGCTTCAGCCGGGCCCGTATTCACTCGAGCTGTCACATCCGGCCCGCGACCAATGATTGGCGCTACCATAACTTTCTCCTCCGGCAAGGGCTTATATGGAATGGCTATCGGCAGGTTGTGACCCGGCATTAAGATTGATTGGTTATAAACCTATCAAACAGCTGCCGATTCGACCTACTTTTTAATCCAGTGCTCATCCACCTGGATGTACTGTCCAGACGGCGTTTTCTCAACCGCTTTCTGGCCCGCTACTGTCTCTACCTTGGTCACTGCAATGCCATGCTTTTCAGCGATGGCTTTGTAAGCTTCACGGCGTGCATCGTTGATGGCATCCACAATCTCCTGAGCTCTCTGGTCGGAGCTTACGGGCGCCAGATAACCCGTGGGTGTCTCACCCACCAGGCCCTGACTTTTGGCAGATTCGAGGGCATTCTTCGCTTCATCCAGGCTCATGGCCATTGCCGGCAGAGCCAGGCAGAACGCTAAAATCAGGGCACTGAATCGCGCAAATAATGTCATGGTCAACTCCTTAATAATTCGCTATTTACAAAACACCAAGGCAATCAGAACAGGCCCTTTTCGCTGAACAGTTCGTCCACGTCTTTATCAACCTTCACGTAAATTTCATGCTGAATTTTCACGTTCAGGTTCACGGTAATCGGCTCCTTGGGCGCAGCCACCTGAACGGTCGGGGTACAAGCTACAAGCAAGCCACCCATAACCAGGCCCGCAAACAGGGCGGACACACGCCGGGAAAACCTGGAACCAAATTGCGTCATATCGGTGTACTCCTTTGTTACACTTCACTCTAACAGGTCGCCTGACTCATCGTCAGGATTCCGTTCGCGCTTCTTGAACAGCTTTTTTACTCTCTCCGTCACGGCATCGCTCACTCTGCCGCTCAGTTGCAGGCTCCTGAGCAACGCCGGGATGTTCTCCTCCAAATTGATGTTCAACACCACCGGCTGGCCTTTGCCGACTTTTGGGCTGCTGCCTTTAAGGTGAAGCGTCAACACCAGAGTGCCGTTCTCATCATAGTCAATACCGCTACCCAGAACCGAGTAACGGAAATCCTCGAGCGCTTGTGCCACCAGCTTCATGGACTCGCTCTGGCTGGCGAGTGCCTTCAACCGTTCGGCCGTCAGTTGCAATCCCCCCCCGGGCTCAAGTGCATCAATACGCCCACGCTCCACTCTTATACCGGTAGCCGGGTCGAACAACACAGGCACAGTGCCGCTGAGAATACCGGTGCCCGCAAGCCCCTCTGTTGGGTATAACTGTAAAAGGTACGCAAGACTGAGCTGCCTGAGCTCAACAGGAATCGTCACTGGCGCCTGTGCCAGATCCCAGCTTCCTCGTCGGATGTGTATTTCGCCACCCAGAGCATCGGAGTTGGCGTGCTCCAGAGTCAGCTTCCCGGCGGCCAATTGCGCCAGAGGCGCTTCGTAAGTTCCGGCCAGGAGCACAGGCCCGACAGGTAGCCCGGGGTTCACTTCCTCCACGGTCAGCTCCGGCGTGGATAGTCTGATGCGATCGTTTTCCAGTCGGAACTCAGCGGAGCCGTTCATCTCGCTCCATGCGGTGCGATCGTAGGTGCCACTCCAGTCGGCGAACACCAGCTTGCCGGCCGCTGCCATCGCCCCATTTTGCGGTTGTTTATAGGTAGCGTTAGCACTGACGGTGCCGCCGGATACTGTGAGCAGTGGTGGCCAGGCTGAGAAAATACGAGAGAGCGCCTCGGCTTCCCGCTCTCCACTCACCCGCATCTTCCCCTCAAGCGTCAAAAGCCCCTGGTATGGAAACGTCAAATCCAGTTTCATCGTTGTTCCGGCGTTGGCCCTGAGCACACCTGCAACATCTGCGTGAGCCAGGTCGCTGTTCACCCTGCCGCTGAACTGCCAGGGTTGCGGCAACAACTGCGGGTGCCTGACCTGTTTTGCTTTCACGCTAACCGGCCCTTCAAGGCTTAACTTATCGAGTTCGCCCTGTTCCACCCTGTAGTTTGCGTTCAACGTCGTTTTTCCGAGATCTGCATGCAGGCCTTTGAGCAGCGTTTCGTTCGCCGTTGCCGTTCCGGCTGTCATCCCAGAAAGCGGCTCTAACCTTTCAACCTCAAGAAACGTGGGCTCACCAAATTTCAGTGCCGCAGTGGTGGTGTTCAACCAACCCGTCAGCGCAATCTGTACCCGAGGCTTGGTCAGTCGCCAGCCGGCCGCCTCCAGTTTGGGCAGGGCTGCGGTTAATTGGGTTTTCCCCAGCTGCACCATCCACGGCGCTTTGGTGGTTACCGCGAGATGTGAGCGCATGGAAACATTTGCGCCGCCGCGACTGCTCAATTCCACGTTGAGCGGCATCAGGGCGTCCCCGGAGCCTGTTTGAACGGCAGGAGAATTGGCGAAAAGAGGCGCCAAGGCTTGAGCAGGCCGGACAGACAGCATAAGCGAACTTGGCCGCATCAGCTCCGGCACCTTCCTGATCCACGCCGCCGGATGGCTCAACTCCAGATCGGCCTGCAGGGTTTCGGGTTGCCACTGGCCCTGATCGGCTTGCAGAGCGACCTCCACATTGCCGCTGATCGTTCCCAGCCCGGGCGCAGGCCAGGGCTGAGGCACTCGTGCCTGAACCTTCACATTCCCCGCTACCTGCGCCAGAAAATTTTCATTTCCGGGGCCCTGTAACTGCCAGCTGGCTTCCACAGAGCCCGTCTCCAGCTGCCCCGGCCACTGCTCTGAGGGAATGCTCTGCCATGTTTGCAGCCAGGCCAGTAACCAGTCTGTCCGGGGCAAATCGGGCATATTCACTGAGCCGCGCCAAGACACCAGGCTATTCGCATTGTGTTTGCTGTAGCCCGACTCCACAGACAAGTACCGCGTACCATCAATCGCCAGCTCTGCGGAGAAATCCAGATCGCCGTCCCAGGCCCCATCAAGGTTAGCCAACACACCTATCTGATGGTCTTCATGATCAAGCTGCACATTGGCATTGATGGGAAGGCGGGCATTTGCAACCGCGAGCGACGAAGAAGCAGAACCGGATTCCAAAACCGGATCAGATTCCGAGCTGGCAATCGACAGGCTTCCTGCCAGAGGGCAGCGCCCTGTCTCACACGGCAGAGTGACCTTGAACTGCTGAACAGTCATTTCTGAAGGCAGCCAGGCAGGTACTTCAGGCGGCCACTGTTTCAGTGATTTCTGCTCCCCTGCTAACTGTGCTCCGGGTATTGAGTACCAGTCCAGCTCCAGGTATGCAGCCGTCAGTGCCGTTAGCTTCGGCAGCCATCCTTCCCCCCATTCAGGGCTCCGCCACCCCAAGCCCAGCTCCTTGCCCTGCAACGCAATTTCTCTCGTCGGCAGTGACTGGGTAAGCCTTAGTTCACGCACAGATACACCACTGAACGATAGTTTGAGCCCCTGCCACTCCAGCGTCTCAATTCCGTTCTGTTGCAGCGCTTCGCTCCAGAAAGAGCGGACCGCCAGAATGCCGAACAGTATGGAGAGCACCAATACCGTAAACAGGCCCCATCCAAGTGGTTTCCATGCAATGCGCATTGCGGGCTATCTCCTGACCCGTTACCGGTGTTAAGTGAGTTCTACCGTACATTGGTTGATATAACTGAAACAGTTACAGTATCTGCATCCATCAGCCCGGACTAGCCTTTGGTCTACCGCCTCTGCATGAGGATTGATTTACGTTATGTTCTTTATGAGAAAAGAAAGAACATATTTCATGGAACACGGACAATGACGGACTTTTCCCGAGCCTCCTCACTCGCTCTGTTTAACGAGTATTGCCTGCAAACCGGGCTGGATTCCGCCACCATGCTCAAAGCCGCCAAGCTGCCGGCAGATACATTGGCGAACCCCGAAAGCCTGATTCCGTATTCGCGGTTTCTCAACCTGCTGGAATTGTGCGCCGAAAATCCGGAAACCCGCTGTTTGCCCTTGAGTATGGCCTGTATCAGGGCGTCGCTATTTTTTGGCCCTCTTCTCTATCTCATTCAAAATGCGCGCACGGTTGGGGAATCCCTGCAGGAGCTGACGCATTATTATCATCTGCATTCCAGCGGCGCCTATGTGGGATTTGAACGTCAGTGAGTATCCGGACAACGTCATCGTTTTCGGTGAGTAATCAGGAGATGACCGTGCGCGACATGAAAACTGCGTTTATCACAGGTGCCGGGGGCTTCATTGGCCGACACCTGGTAGAGCAACTGCTGGCAGAAGTTACCGGAGCACCGCCGCCCAAAAGCGTACCAAACATCGCCGCGAAGGCAGTGGCGCCAGTACTGGAATGGGTTGGCCACGCCCGTAAGCAAAAAGAACGTCCATCAATAACCCGGCAGTCATACCGGCTCATGGGTGGCCCCAATGAGTTCTCGACAGAAAAATGCGAAAGGTTGCTGGGCTATAAACCCGTGTTCAGTTTTGAACAGGCCATGCAGGAACTGGCGGACGAGTTCGAACGGTCATCCCGGCCATCGAAAAAGAGCGTGAAATCATGACATCGTGGAAACATGGCGCTCCTCGAGCTGCCTTCATCAGCGGCGGTGGTAGCGGTATTGGACTGTGCCTCGTGAAATCATTGATCAGCGAAGGCACGAGCGTTGCGGTTTTTGATCTGCGCGTGGACGACTCTGTAGTCGCCGAGCTGCAGAACAATGCGAGGCCGAGCCAGAAAATTGAGTTCTACGCGGCCGATGTTACTGACCCGGTCGCCGTAGAAGCTGCGATGGAAAAGGCCGCCAGCGACATGAGCCCACCGGATTTGGCGATTAATTCCGCAGGTATGATGCGCAACGGTGAATTTACAGTCCTGCCCTACGAAACGTTTGAACGGGCTGTTTAAACGTCCACGCTCACTACCCTGGTCAATTAGTACCCTCGGGCCCTTTAGCGCACACTCTTAACACTTCAGGGCTGATGTCCAGCTCAATGTCCGCTGCGATGTTTACCAATTTGAACTGGCTCCAGGGAACTGCTATCGATGAACTCTCCGTATCCACCTCATCGGTAACAAGCGCCAACCTGACGTACTCTATACGACCGTTATGAGGATTGAGCACAATGTCGTGGATGTACCCCAAAACCTCTCCCTCACAATTTTTGACGGCGCTATTGAGTAACCGGCTCAACTCAACACTTGCAAGTTTGTGTGGCATAACATACCCGCGCTTGTTTCTGACACTTTTCAGTAGCAGCTACCCTATTCAGCACCAGCTACCCTGCGTGTTAAATTTCATGCAGATTATGAGCCAAGGGCTAACAGGCCTTACGAGAAAGCGGCGCGCTTAAACTTCGAAACGAGGGAAAGTACGATTTTTTGCTTGGTTTTCCGAGATGATCGGCTCTACATGTCGTATTCCTTGAGCCGGTTGTAAAGTGTTTTCAAACTGATCCCAAGCTCTTTGGCAGCGATTGTCTTGTTACCATTATGGTAGCGCAGCGTCGCTATTATTATATTCCGCTCCACATCATCAAGTGTCCGACCGACCGGAAGTCGCAGATAATCCGTGCCTATGGGCTGTTCAGATATAAAGTTGTCGGGCAAATCGTCCACCGAGATTTCGTTACCCGCCAGCAAAAAAGACCTTATTACAACATTTCGCAACTCACGTACGTTTCCGGGCCAGCCGTAGATGCGGAATACATCCAACACTTCGTAAGAAAATTCCTTTTTGATCTTAGTGATTTCGCACTGCTCGTAAAGGAATGCCTTAGCCAAACGTACGACATCTTCGCCACGCGCACGCAAAGGAGGAACCTCCAATGAAAACTGGGCGGCGCGATAATAAAGATCCTGGCGAAGCAGACCTTCCTGTATGGCTTCCTTCAGGTCTCTGTTGCTTGAGGCAATGATGCGGACATCGCATGATTGCGACCGCTCCGCGCCCACAGGCTGAAATGTCTGCGACTCCAGCACTCGTAACAATTTTACTTGCAAATCCTGTTTCATCTCAGTTAATTCATCGAGAAACAGCGTGCCACCCTCGGCTTGTTTAAAAAGCCCATTATGGGCGCTGGCAGCCCCGGTGAAAGCACCTTTTACGTGGCCAAACAGTTCACTTTCAGCCAGGTCAGGCGCAATTGCCCCACAGTTGACCGCAACAAAAGGACAATGACTTCGCGGAGAAAGCGCATGAATGGTACGGGCAACCAGATCTTTACCCGTACCGCTTTCACCACTCAAAAAAACGGAAATGTCGGCCGGCGCGACCTTGCGCAAGGTTTTGTACAGGTGTTCCATCGGCGGAGACTCTCCGATCAAAAGTCCGCGCCCACTTTGATGTACGGTTTTGTCGCGGCTATTTTCGCAACTAATCTCCTGTTTATATTGTTGGAGCGCCGCCGCCAGCCTATTTAGCTGACTCGGGTATACGAAAATATCCCGAGCACCCACGCGCATGCCTTCAGCCGCCTGAACATAAGAAGGAGCGCTACTCATGAGAAATATCTGGGTAACATCGGCAACATTGGAGTGAGCCAAAAACGTAAGAAGCCTGGCCCGGCTACTAACGTCTTCTCCATCCAGATTGATCAACAACACTTCGGGACGCGCGCTGAGAATTATGTCTCGCGCTTGCTCGGTGTCACTAACCGATTCAACGGAAAAGTCATGGGTTCTGAAGATCTCACTAGTCTGCGTGAGCCTTTCCGGATTATTATCAACCACCAATGCATGAGGCACAGGTTTTTCCTTATCCCAGTGGCCTGATAAAGGAGAGCACCAGACCAGCGCTCGCAAACTTTACGAAGTGGCAGGCCAGGAGCAGTGCCAATGCTTCACCAAGCGGCATAGCTCCTGCTCAGTACTGCGGACAATCAGCTCCCGATTTTCGAGCCACAGCTACACCCTGGATGATTACAGCCCTTTCCTTCCGAACATTCCTGGCAACAAAATATTCCAGCTGCAGTTTTTACGTGGTTTTCTTCATCAGCAACTTTGCAGCAGCAATCGTCATGGGCGCATTGATCGGTGCCATCGGCCTTTACGTTATCCATAACTGCTCCTCCCCATATTCGCAAGTTAAGATAAGCCCATCCAGACTTGCCCCTTATCATGCCTACCTTCAAACCATAGTAGGTATTAGCGAGATCGCGCTGATATGGGCAGGAATAAACATTACAAAAAAGTATGAGGGATATGTTTTTGAGCATGAACGCAAAAGATCCTTATTTCGGTAAAAATGACATGGCACTTTGTAGCTTTTACACAAATACCTTTGTCAAAACCAAAAAAGAGCCACCTGCGTCGGTGGGACTCTGCCGTAGTCACAGAGTTTGGGTACCATGACCAATGGTGGCTTTTACCAACTCCTGTTGCTCGCGCGTGGAGCAATGTGCCACAACGCTCCCCTTCCCTGAATCCGTGGCCATACGTGTTTTTTCTATTAAACGGTCATGATCCGGTAGCAGGGCTACTGCGCCCGCTAGAAGCAGATCAACGTTTTATTCGTGAATGATATGAAGTGACCAGAAAAATATGTACCGCGCTGCGATTGACCAGTTCAGCCACGTGCATAACCCTCGCAAGCAGTTGGCACGGGCAGTGCTTTCGGTGTAAGTAAGCCGGTCGGGCATATATGGCCGGCGATCGTAAATCGTAAGCCAGGAGACCGACATGAACAAAGACATTGCAGATGGGAAATGGCAACAGATGAAAGGAAAGATACAACAAAAGTGGGGCGACCTTACCGACGATGATCTGGATAGGATAAACGGCCAACGGGAGGAGTTTGCCGGCGTTATGAAGGAACGCTACGGTAAAAGCAAAGAAGAGGCTGAACAGGAATTCGACAAATTGCGTAATAGCGATATCTGATTGCCAGTCAGCTAGTTGCTGGGGGCATTGCGAAAATGCCCCCAGCAACATCAGCATTCAAAGTACTGCAAAACGGCTCTATTTAACGCCCCAGTAATCAAAATCGTCTCTCGCCTTTTAAATATCTGACAGTAAATATAAGAGCGAGCATCAGCGCAACAAATCGTTACTCTGTGTAAAAATAACCCGGTGCTTTGTAAGTTTTACAAAATCATCTGTATCAAAACATGAAAATGAAGATATATTTCCGCCAGTTTCTACTGTATTCAAAGCGCTTGTAGGCAGCGGTCGAGAGTGGTTTTTGCCAGCTGCCGTTGCGCCCGGGTAGAGCAATGCGCCACAACACCCCAACAGTCTGAATCCGCAGTGGTACGCGTTTTTTCTATTAATAGTCCATGGTCCGGCCGCAGGGTTACTGCACCGGCCAGAAGAACAGCAACTAGCGGATATGTGAAGCCCAAAGCGATAAAAGTCATCATAGGGCTCGATCGAACCACGGCCAGACCGATGGTAACCAGCATCGCAGCGATCGCCAACCCGACCATCAAGCCCAATAGCCCAAGCATCACATGCTTCTTGACCAGAACCCATGCAACTCCCTGGACTTGGGGTTCAACCTCATGCGCCATGCCTGGATCAGTAGGCCGTACAACCCGGATTTGCTCAAGAGGTATCCCAGCGACTTTGAGCGATTCTGCCGCACGGTATGCGGCCACCTGGCTGTCGAACTCTGCACTGAACCTATAGGTATAGTGTTCCCCCAGCGCTGCATCACATTCATACATAGCTGCACCTCCGCTAACGTCCTGGTCGTAGGTATCATAAAGTTGAGCGCAAGATGTGTACCACCCACGACGACGCTTCACGTTAATAACATACCGGGACCCGTATTTGTGTGGCACAAAAGTTGCTGCTACCCAATAACGTCAACTTGCAAAAGCAGCTGACGAAACAGACACCATTTGGGAGATCAGATATGAAAAGCTATATAGCACTAATCGCAGGACTCGCCTTGGCAGGAGCTTCGGTTGTATATGCAGCTGATGACGAAAAGATGAAGTCCGACGACAAAGCAACCACCAGCGAGCAGCACAGCTCACAAGGTAAGTTGAGTTCCATGGATCCGGATAAACTTGAGGGCATGAACATTCACAACGACTCGAAAGAAGAAATCGGAGATATTGACGAAATCGTAAAAGATAAGTCTGGTCGGCACATGGCCGTCATCGGCCTCAAAAACAGTATGAAAGAAGTGGCCGTGCCATTGGATACGCTTTCAATGTCCAGTGACGGCGAAACGTTAACCACCAGTATGAGCCAGGAGGAATTGCTGGCGCTGCCGGATTACGACCCCATGGATATGGAAAGCGCAGATGATTGAGTGAACGTCTTCGCACGTCAGTAGGTCCCGGTTACCCCGCGTCGACAGAATTCCTGCATTTGGACGGCGCGGTTTATCGACACGAAACACAGGGCCTGCGCAGATACGACAGGCCTGATCTCCCAAGGCAGAGCCAAGCTATTCGAGACCAGGGGTGCAAAATGGAGCCGTCATTCGGTTACAGCAAATCCGCCTGCAAACGTTCAGGCAAACTGAGGGGTTGCGTCGCTCTTATAACGGGCGCAGACAACGGTATAGGGCGTGCGATCGCCGTTGCTTACGCAAGAGAAGCTCTTGGAAGAGGCGTCAAAGTGAACGGTGTTACGCCTTATCTGGCAAAGAAACCATTAATACCTTCCACTTTCCCGACCGGTCACGTCCCACATTTTGGCGCAAACACTCTTTTCGACCGAACTGCCCAGCCGGCGGAACTGGCGCCGATTTTTGTGCTCCTTGCCTACCAGGCCGTCAGTTTCTTTACTGGTGAAATATATGACATGACCCGTGACCAATTCCGTAAGAGCCTGACCCTTTCGAAAAATATAGCCCGCAGGTTTCAGACCAAATTATAAAGGAACACAATCGCAATACCCGCTGGCGTTACAAACTTCAGCACGATCATAAAGGCTTTGAAAGCACCGCCTTTCAAACCTATATCCTCAGCCAGCCCCTCGCGCCGGATCGCCCAGCCTGCAAACAGCGCAATCGCTAAACCGCCCAAAGGCATCATGACGTTAGATACCAGAAAATCGAGCAGGTCGAATACTGTTTTACCTTCGAAGAAGCTGATAAAGCCCAGCGGATGCACATCGCTCCACAAGTTGAAAGACAGCACGGTGCCAATACCGATAAACCAGACCGCGAACCCGCCTCCCAAGGCACTTTTGGCGCGACTCGCCCCCTTGTGCTCTTCAAGCCACTCAACAACGGGCTCCAGCATGGAGATGGCCGAGGTGATAGCTGCCACCAGAAGCAGAGCAAAGAAAACGGCACCAAACACACTCCCGCCTGCCATTTGCCCAAATGCCAATGGCAGGGTTACAAATATCAGCCCCGGCCCGGCTCCGGGCTCCAGACCGTTGGCAAAAACCAGCGGGAAGATAGCAAGTCCGGCGAGCAAGGCCACACTGGTATCCAGTACAGCGATGGTCATGGCGGTCTTGGCAATGTTGATATTTTTAGGCAGGTACGAGCCATAGGCCATCAGTACACCTATACCAATACTGAGCGTAAAGGCTGCGTGGCCAAGGGCGACCAGAACACCTTCCGTTGTCAGGCGACTGAAATCTGGTGAGAACATGAAGCTGACCGCGCGGCCGAAGCTGCCGCTGCTCATGGCATAAAGCACCATTACGATCAGCAGCAAGAACAGAAGCGGCATCAACATGTTGACCGCTTTTTCCAGGCCAGACCGAACACCCCGGCCAACGATAAACACAACAATAACCATGAAAACCGTGTGCCAGAGTAACAGCTCCCAAGGGTTCTCCAACAAGTTGTTGAACTGCCCTCCTACGGCTCCTGCATCCGCTCCAACAAACAATCCGAGCGCGGCTTTGCCGATATAAACAAGCGCCCAGCCCCCTATTACCGCGTAAAAGGAAAGCACCAGAAAAGAAGCAACTACACCGTTCCAACCGATGATGCGCCAGCCTTTGGATGTGCCCTCGGTTTTCGTCAGGGCGCGCATGGTTGCGACGGGGCTTTGACCACCCCGGCGGCCAATCATTATCTCTGCAATAAGCACCGGCACACCGATCAGGAAAATACAGGCGAGATAAACCAGCACAAAAGCGCCGCCACCGTTTTCACCGGTGATGTATGGGAACTTCCAGATATTGCCGAGGCCAACGGCGGAGCCGGCTGCAGCCAGAATAAAGGCCATTTTGGACGTCCAGAGGCTACTGGCCTGCTGGTGGGGATGGACCGTCTCACTCATTGCGTTCTCCGAATAGTTGTTTTTGTCGGATCGTCATAATGGAAAGCCTCTGTGAAAGAGGCTCTGATTTAATGCTATTCAAGGGATAACTGGCCGCTACATAACGCTGCGTATCGCGCTGGCAACTTGTGGCAATACCCGGTCATTCAGGCCCGCCACATTTACCCGGCTGCTTTCCAGCATGTAAATGCCATGCTCTTCCCGCAACCGGCGAACCTGCTCCGGTGTTATGCCCAGAAACGAGAACATGCCCCGCTGCCGGGCGATAAAGCCAAAATCACCCACCGGTGCCAGGGCATCCGAAAAGGCATGTCGCAGGCCCAGAATGCGCTCACACATACCACCCAGCTCAAGCTGCCATTCGGCGCGCAATACATCGTCACCCAGAATGCTTTCTACAACGGCGGCACCGTGGGCCGGCGGCATGGAGTAATGAGAGCGTACAACGCTCAGAAGCTGACTGGTTGCCGCCGTGTTGGTAGCGCCGGTGGCCGAGATCAGCATCAGGGCTCCCGTGCGCTCCCGGTAAAGGCCAAAATTCTTGGAACAGGAGGCAGCAACCACCATTTCCGGCACCTGGCCCGCCAGATACCGCAGGCCGGCTGCATCTTCCTCAAGGCCCTCCCCCAAACCCTGATAGGCCATATCCACGAAGGGCAACAGCCCCTTGCGCTGAATCAGCTGAGTAACTGCCTGCCACTGATCAAACGTCAGGTCGGCACCGGAGGGGTTGTGGCAGCACCCGTGGAGCAAAACCACATCCCCGGCTCTGGCACCTTCCAGGGTATCGAGCATGGCGGAGAAATCTACCGTTAATGTCTCGCGATTGAGATAGGGATATTCGCGAATGTTCAGGCCGGCGCCATCCAGCAACGGCATGTGGTTTGCCCAGGTGGGCGTGCTGACCCAGACCGTCGTGTCTGGCTGGCACAGGCGCAAAAACTCCGCCGCCATGCGCAGTGCACCGCAACCACCCGGTGTCTGAATTACCGAGGTGCGGCCATCGCGGATCCGGCTGCTACCGTCTCCCAGAATGAGACGCGCCATGGACTCATTGAAGCCAGCAGACCCGGCCGGCCCCACATAGCTTTTGGTGATTTCACTCTCAAGCAGCCGCCGCTCGGCTTCGTGAACCGCAGCCATGATCGGCGTATTGCCTGAGTCGTCCTTGTAAACCCCAACACCCAGATCGACCTTGTCGGGCCGGGTATCCGCGCGGAACATCTGCATCAACTGCAGAATCGGATCCTGAGGTAACTGCGTGAGCGCCTCAAACATGATCAGCCTCCTTGTTGTCTGCCTGACTGGTTCGAATCAGTGTCGGGCGGCCCGTATCCAGCGCTTTGATCAGCTGTGACTGTTTTTCCTGAACAGCTTCGGCAGCCTGTTCACGCACCGGACCATAACCCCGAACCTCACTGGCCAGTTCCGCCAGCTGCAGGAAGGTATCGTAGTTGCTGGCATCCAGCTCACTGACAATGCGCTCCACCAGTTGCTGGTAGTCTTTCAGCTGAGCACGGTCCATCTTCCGATCAGCGGAATAACTGAACGGGTCGATAGGCGTTCCACGCAGCACCCGGAATTTTGCCAGCAGCTTGAATACCCGGAACATCCAGGGGCCAAACTGACGCTTCCTGGGCCGGCCCTGGGCGTCTGTGCCACGGTTCATGATGGGCGGCGCCAGATGGAAGTGAACCTTGAAATCGCCTTCGAAGGTGTTGTTCACTTCCTTCATGAAGTCGGTTTCCGCAAACAGGCGAGCCACTTCGTATTCGTCCTTGAACGCCATAAACCGGTATAACTGCTGCGCCACAGCGCGAGTCAGTAGCAGGTTGGTCTCGCCCAGACTGTCCTCTGCTTTACGCACCTGCTTGACCATGTCCGTATAGCGATCGGCCCAGCGACGGTTCTGATAGTTCACCAGATGCTTGTGACGAACGTTAATCAGCTCGTCCAGACCTGGTTCCACTTTCACTTCTTCTACTCCCGCCTCGCCGATATTCAGCAGGTCGGTGATCACCTTCACGTCAGTCGCCGCGATGCGCCCCCAACCAAAGGCCTCCTTGTTGCGCTCAACCGCAACACCATTCAGCTCGATGGCTTTCATTAGCGCAGCCAGCGAAAGCGGCAACAGCCCTCGCTGCCAGGCAAAGCCCAGCATCATCACGTTGGAAAACACCGTGTCGCCCAGCAGCTTCTCGGCAATGCCATTAGCATCCATTCGTGCAAAATTGTTGTCGCCAACGGCGTTACGGATCAGGTCCAGGCGCTTTTCTGACTGCATGTCCGCGTCGCGGAAAAGCACATAATCTCCAGTGGGCAGTTCGGCCTCGTTGGCGACCACACGGGTGTGGTCCGGGCGCAGAACGCTCAACGCCTTCTGGGAGGAAGCAACCACCAGATCGCAGGCGATCACCGCATCTGCCTGGCCGTTACTGATGCGAACCTGGTGCAGTTTGTCCGGGGACGGCGCCATGCGAACGTAACTGAGCACCGTACCGCCCTTCTGGGCGAAGCCGGTGAAATCCAGGACCGACGTACCTTTAGCCTCAAGATGCGCAGCCATAGTAATGAGCTGACCCACGGTTACTACGCCTGTGCCACCGACGCCGCCCACCAGCACATCGTATGAGCCAGTGAGTTCTGGCAGAGCTGGCTCCGGAATATCCGTGAGTTTGCCCGTGAGCACAGAGCCGGTATCCATACCCCGGGATTTGCGCAGCTGGCCCCCCTCAATGGTGACAAAGCTCGGGCAAAAGCCGTTGACGCAGGAGAAATCCTTGTTACAGGAAGACTGGTCAATCTTGCGCTTGCGGCCCAGCTCAGTCTGGCGTGGCACCACAGAAAGGCAGTTCGACTGCACTGAACAGTCGCCGCAACCTTCGCATACATGATGGTTGATGAACGCTCGCTTGGCGGGATCCGGGTACAGGTTGCGCTTGCGCCTGCGACGCTTCTCAGCGGCACAGGTCTGGTCATAAATCAGTACCGTGCAGCCAGGAATATCGCGCAGCTCTCTTTGCACCTTGTCCAGCTCCGTGCGGTCGTGGAAGCTTACGTCATCCGGGAACAATTTCTTATGGCCATCGTACTTTTCGGGCTCATCACTGAGCACCACAACCCGACGCACACCTTCAGCCGCAACCTGCTGCGCTATCATCGGCACCGTAATCTGGCCATCCACGGGTTGACCGCCGGTCATGGCCACTGCGTCATTGAACAGAATCTTGTAAGTAATGTTGATGCCGGCCGCAACGGCCTGGCGAATCGCCATGGACCCGGAGTGGAAATAGGTGCCCTCCCCCAGGTTCTGGAACACGTGGGGATTACCGGTGTAACGGCTCTTGCCAATCCAGTTGACCCCTTCACCGCCCATCTGGATCAACGACTCGGTGTTACGACCCATCCAGGACGCCATAAAGTGACAACCGATCCCGGCCAGCGCTTTACTGCCTTCCGGCACTTTGGTGGAGGTATTGTGAGGGCAGCCCGAACAGAAATACGGCAGGCGCTTTACACCACCCGGATCCTGAGCATTGCTCATACTGTTGATGGCCATCAGGCGTTCGTTGTAGTCCTCACCGAAGAAGCGACCAAGGCGAGCGGCCAGAAAACCGGCTACTAATTTGGGGCTCAGTTCACCTACGTAGGGAATCAGGGGCCGGCCCAGCTCATCCTGTTTACCGGTAATCAGAACCTCGCCGGGGTGATCCGGCTCCGACATGGCTTCCTTGATCTGGCTCTCGATAATGCCCCGCTTTTCTTCGATAACCAGCACTTCTTCCTTGTTGTGAACAAAGTTCAGAATGCCCCGACGCTCAATCGGCCACACCAGGCCTACTTTGTAGATATCCAGCCCCATCTCACGGGCCCGATCTTCATCAATGCCCAGCAGATCAAGCGCTTCGAGCAGGTCCAGGTGGCCCTTACCGGTGGTGACAATGCCGAAGCGCGCCTCGGCATTATTGAACAGGCAGCGATCAATGGGATTGGCGCGTGCAAAAGCCTGCACAGCTGCCAGCTTGTGCTCAATACGGGTTTCCAGCTGCGGGCCAGGCAGATCCGGCCATCGATAATGAAGGCCGGTTACCGGTGGCGTGAAATCATCGGGGGTTACGAAATCCGGCAGCGGCGGCAACTCCACCGACGCAGCACTTTCCACCGTTTCAGAAACTGCTTTAAAGCCCACCCAACAGCCGCTGTAACGAGACAATGCAATGCCCCAGAGACCAAATTCCAGATACTCCGCAATGTTGGCCGGGTTGATTGTGGGCATGAAAAAGCTCATGAACGCCACATCAGACTGATGGGGCATGGAGGACGACACACAGCCATGGTCGTCGCCAGCAACAACCAGCACGCCTCCGTGGGGGGAACTGCCGTATGTGGTGCCATGCTTCAGCGCATCGCCAGCGCGATCAACACCAGGGCCTTTGCCGTACCAGATCCCGAATACGCCATCCACCTGGCGGTCTTCATCGGTTTCTACCTGCTGGGTTCCCAGCATGATGGTCGCCGCGAGGTCCTCGTTAATGGCAGGCACGAAATCAATATGGTTTTCATCAAGATATTTTTGCGCCTGCCACAGGGCTAGGTCGTAAGCTCCCAAAGGCGAGCCCCGGTAGCCACTCACCATCCCGGCCGTGTTGAGCCCCAGCTTGCGATCCAGCGCAGCCTGCATCAAGGGTATGCGAACCAGTGCCTGGGTTCCCGTAAGGAACACCCGCCCTGAATCCCGTAGGTAGCGATCTTCAAGCTTGTAATTGTCGAGCTTTGAGATGTTGGTGGACACGACGTCCTCCTTTATTGTCGATTTTATGACCGAAATTCTAGAGGTTAGTTCGCAAAAGGTGCTTGCTTATTGGATGAGAGTTTTTACTGTTTGCACACGAATCTTTGATAAATGACAATAGAACTGAAGATTCTTTGATAAAAAACAGGTGTTACTAAATGAAACAGGTGGGACTGGATAAACTCGACCAGCGCATTCTAGCGATACTTCAACAGGATGGCCGAATCAGTAACCAGCACCTGGCGGAGCAGGTTGGTTTATCGCCAGCAGCCTGCTGGCGGCGGGTAAGATCGCTTGAGGACACTGGCGTCATCACGGGTTATAGCGCGAAGCTCTCCCCGGAACGTATCGGCCAGGGGCTATGCGTACTGATCAACCTGTCGCTTCAACGGCACACCATAGACAGCACAGCGGAGATCGAACAACAGGTGAGCAGCTACCCGGAGGTACTGCAGTGTTTCGCGGTGACCGGTAATGCCGATTTTGTTTTGCGGGTGATCGTGCCGGATATGACCAGCTACGATCGTTTTCTGAACGAAAAAATATTCACCTTGCAAGGCATCGCACAAGTGAACTCCAACTTCGTGCTGCGGGAGATCAAGAATACCCAGTCAATCCCTCTGGGAGGTGCTACATAACTCTGCGTTGGCGCTGAAGCCGAAGTAGTACAGCGGCAACAAGGGCTATGAACAACCCCGAAAGCCCAAACGACAAACCAAAGCCACTCACACTGAGAATTGCGCCGAACATAAGCGGTGCCACGAAGTGAACAGCCCGATTGGCCATCAGGCGCATACCCAGCGCCCCGGACCTCTGTTCCCGCTCCACACTCTCAGCCAGAACCACCATCGACAGGGGTTGCGTGAGCCCACCTCCCAACCCCACCAGAATCGACAAGAGAGCAATAACAGGCGCATTGCCTGCGAACCCCATGCAGGCCAAGCCTACCGACATAGTACACAGGGCCAGAGTTGTTGCCTTTTCGCGGCCGCCAACGGTATGAATAATCCGGGGAATAAACGGCCGTATCACCATGGAAACGCCCGATCTCAGACTGACCAGCACGCCGATCATCACCGCGCTCATTTCCAGACTATTCAGGTAAACGGGCAGGTAACTGCCGTAAACACCCAGAGCAAACATACCCGCCACAGTAATGGCGATGGATACCTGAACGCCGGTATTGTGGCGTATCAGCGAAGCCTGAGCACGAAACCCGGTCTGCTTGCCGGTAACCGACATGCCTAACGTTGCATCACCCGTCAGTGCCATCCCGGACAGCCCTCCCAGCAAAGCAATGCCGGCCATAACCAGAAACAGGTTGTCGACGCCGCCTGCCCAATGAATCCAGCCGCCCGCCAGCAAGGGGCCAACCACCTGCCCTCCAGACAACCAGGTGGCATACCAGCCAAAATAGCTTTCCAGTTTAGGTCCGGTCGCCAACGACGAGATGATAGTCTGGGCCGACAACACCATCTGAAGGTGTGCCAGGCCAATTAAAAGCTGGCCGCCGATAAGCCCGTAATAGCCGGGCAACACCTGCATAAGCAGCAGGCCTGCAGTCATCACGAACGCGCCGGCCACCAGTGTAATCCGGCCTCCGTGGCGCGCCACCACGCCGCCCAGAGGAATGGCCAGTAAAAAGGGAAGCAGATACTGGGAGCTAAGAATGACACCCAGCATTAGCGGTGAAGCGCCGAGTTCAAGCCCGTATACCGGCACGGTTACGAGCAGCATCGAGTAGACAACGAAGCAGAATGTGAGCGATACACAAACGGCTACGAAGTTCTGGCCGGCTTCATCAGCCGGCCGTCTCAATGCATTCTTCAGGGTTGGTCGTTTAATACGTCACCGGACAGTAGCAGCGGGAAATCTACCAGCCGAAGTCTATTACGTTTACATCAACATTTCAGGCCGGTGTCGCCCGCTTCATGGTCGCCACAACTGATCCGGTAACCACCAGCAGCGCAGCAAGGGGCAAGCGCCAGTCCGGAGCCGCAACGCCGGCAATTACCAGGAACGTGGCCGCCAGAACGGGCACGCCATAGGCCAGACTGCCCACAAGCGCGGCCGGCCCGGTTCGCAGTGCCAGGTCCCATGCCACCATGGCAAGCCCGTAGGGCCCGACACCAAGCGCGACACCGGCAATAAGCGCGAGGCCTGATGGCAACCCGAACACGCTACCAGAAAGAACATCAGCGATTGCTGCGCCCACTGCCGCCAGCAAAAAAAGCCCGGGCATCAAGGGTGCAATCGCGACAGGCGCAGCCTGGCAGATCCACGAATACACGGCCCAACAGCAACCTGCCATCAGCGCCAATGCATAACCTGCCATGTATTGGGAAAACGCCTCACCTCCTGCTTCCGGAGAAAGCAAAACGGCAGCGCCAGAGAACGCGATGAGTGCGCCACCCAAAACAGGAAGCGGAAGCCGGCGATGAAAAAGCCATTGACTGATAACAATAAACATCACCGGCCAAGTATAAGTTATCAGCGCTGCCTCTGCGGTCGGAGCCATACCAACACCGGAAAGATAGCCACCGATGGCTCCGAGTATCAGAGCCGGCACCAGGCCATAGATCGTCAGTTTCCACTTCAGGGAAATCGCAGCCTGAACCGTTTGGACACTGCGATTACGCCGCTTACGTATACTCATCGGCAAGGCAACTATGGCGCCGCTGATTAACGCAATGGTGGTGAGCTGGAACGGCGGTACCGAACTGGCAATATCCACCAGCAGGGGCGCACCTGCCCAGAGCACAACGGCAAAAAGCGCAGCGATAATACTGATGAAAAGTGGGCGGGAGGGGGTTGTTAATGTGCGCACCGTCGTGACTCCTGTTGCTGTGGGTGAATTGGATTCGACAGCTACAGGCTATACACTAATCACTCATCACAAAATCAATTGTTTTTGATAGTAAACATCACAAGGATTGATACATTGAGAAACCGGATACTCGATCTGAACATGCTCCTCACGCTGGTGACCATTGCAGATACCGGAACTGTAACAGCAGCAGCGGAGAGGCTGGCCTACACCCAGTCCACAGTGAGCATGCAGTTGAACCGCCTGGAAGCAGCGCTCGGCGTTCCGTTGCATGAAAAAGACGGGCGTCGCATCCGGTTTACGGCCGAAGGCCAGAAGCTGGTGGGTTACGCCAGAAAAATGCTGGAACTCAACAACGAAGCTATTGATGACGTGCAACAACGCCAGGTTTCCGGAGAACTGAACCTTGGCATCCCGGAGGATTATGCGTTCTTGCTGACCTCAGTGCTGTCTCACTTCAACCGGCAGTTCCCGGCGGTGCAGTTGCAGGTTACCTGCAGATCAAGCGTTGAGTTGGTAAAGCAAGTGCAGGCAGGAAACATGGACCTGGCCGTGGTGACACGCCAGGCGCGTTCACCGGGTGGTGAAGTCATCCGGCGTGAGCCTCTGATGTGGGCTGTCGGCGCCAATGCCCAGCCATCGTTGACCGACCCGATTCCTCTGGCGTTCTACTCACCGGGGGCAGATGTATTCCGCGACGTTGCCGAACAGGCATTAACGAACGCCGGGCGGGATTGGCGAATGGCCTATTCGAGCCAGTCCATGACCGGCCTGATGCCAGTGGTCGCAGCAGGGCTGGCGGTGGCTGTCATTACTCGCAATATGCTCACACCCCAATTGAGAGTGCTGGATGAGCGCAACGGTATGCCCGCACTGCAGTACGTCGAGATAGCTCTGCACCGGCCACCCGGCCGGCCTTCAGAGCCTGCGAAGCAATTGGCCGAGCTGATTCGTAGCCACTTGTCGACGGAGGAGGAGCGGCCAGACCTATCCTGGCGCCCGTGACAAGGCACTCAGGCAAAAGGTGAAGGCGCGGCCTTGAACTCCTCATACAGCTGTGGATAGTCCTCTTTAAGTCGCGCCAGATTGGCTTGTGCGCCATCGGGCAGCATATCGAGCAGGCGCTTCTGTTCTTCTTCGGTCAGCTGTTCACGAAAGAACGGGAACAGCTGTTCACGCTCAGCACGCAGGTAAGCGAGATGAGCATCCAGATAGGCTTTGAGATCGTCGGCAAAACGATCCATGGGCACCACGGCATCCAGTAGAATCATATCGATATTTTCGGAAAGCAGATCCAGACGCTCCCGCAAGGCCTGGTAATCCTCGGCCAGTTGTTGACCCGCTTCGCCGGCCTTGAACTTTCTGGCCATCTGATGCTCACTGTAAAGGCGCTCCAGCGGCTTGACGAAAGCATTCATGTAATCGAGGATGTAGTCCACAACCTCGCGTATCAGATGAAAGTCCGGTCGCTCGCCCTGCTCCAAGGACTCGTGCCTGAGCAAGAGTACGTGCAGGAGCCGCGCCATGTTGGCGTGATCGTGGCGCACTTGGTTTAGCGTAGCCATGTTTAACCCTCCTCTGCTGACAAATCGTGTCGTGGTTATCCCTCTAATCTCCATATTGGATCGTTCGTTATTGAAATACCAGAGCCCGCAGATAACACTCGGGCCAAGGTACTACACTATACGACCTGAGCGGGCCACAAAGTATTACCAGCGAGGGCGGCCATATGATTGGGTTCATGGGGCACAACCCGGATATTGACCGGGTGATTACCGTTGGTTGTGGCACAGGAAACTGGTGGCATAACGCCGCACCGACCAAGCGTTTCGCCTCCAGAGCATCACGTCGTTTTCGATCTCAGTACCATTCTCAACTACCTTTTGGCCCCATAATCCCACCAAGGGTTTGGGCAAGCTCAATCATCGGCGTCGGATAGAGCCCCAGCAGTATCACCAACCCCGCTACCCCAAGCACCAGAAGTCCCCCGGCCCGTCCGCCCCAATCATCGGATGCGTCGCGACGCTGCATTCCCGGCTCGGCCAGAAACAGCGTGATGATGACCCTCAGGTAGTAGTATAGCCCGATGGCGCTGCCAAGGATGATGCCACCCACCAGCCACCAGCGCTGGGCTTCGACACCCAGGGCGATGAGATAGAACTTGCCAATGAAGCCGACGGTCGCGGGAATGCCCGCCAGCGACAGCATAGCCACGGTAAGCACTGCGGTCAGGTAAGGTCGCCGCCAGAACAGGCCGCGATAGTAATGCAACGCCGCCGCGTCTTCGCCGCCGGCCGTGCTTGAGATCAGGATGACCACGCCAAACGCCGCCAGCGTGCTCAACACGTAGGTGATCAGATAGACTCCCCCCGTTTCCGCCGCCAGGCCGTCTGCGACCACCAGTACAATCAGCAGGTAGCCGAAGTGAGCAATCGATGAATAGCCGAGGATACGCTTAAGATTGGATTGGGTCAGCGCCAGCAGATTGCCCACCAGCATGCTGGCAAGTGCCAGCCCGGCGAGCACCGCGCGCAGCCAGTCACCCTGCGCGACGGGCATCGACAGCATCAGCCGCAGCAGCAGCGCGAATAGCGCCACCTTACTGACCGTGGCCAGAAAGGTCGTCGCCGGCCCAGGGCCTCCCTCGTAGACGTCCGGGGTCCATAGATGAAAGGGCACCAGTGAAAGCTTGAAGCCCAGCCCCACCAGGATCATACCAACGCCCGCCAGGCCCCAGATACCCGCGTTCTGATCCAGGCTGGCCATCAACACGTCGAGCCGTAGCTCACCAGTCTGGGCATAAAGCAGCGCCATGCCAAACAACAGAAAAGCGCTGGCCGCGGCAGAAAGAATCAGGTATTTGATGCCAGCTTCCAGGGAACGTTGCTCATGGAAGGCGTAAGCCAACATTCCATAGAGCGGCATAGACAGCAGTTCCAGGCCGATGAACAGACTGGCCAGATGTCGGCTCGCCGCCAGCACCAGCCCTCCTATGGCCGCACACAGCAGTAGCACATAGAACTCTTCGCGGGCGCCGCGAAAAGACTCGAGGTAGGCATGGGCCAGAATCGCGCAGGCCAGGGTCGACGCCAGAATCAAAAGCCCGGCCATAAGCGCGAGGCCATCAAAGTCGAGCAACGGCGTATGTACGGGAATCACTCTCCAGGCCAATGCCTGAGCGATCAGGGCCAGCCCCAAACCCAATACGCTGACGGCGACCGTCACAGCGTGCTCGCGGCGCCAGGCGATACCCAGCATCACCGCGATCGCCGTCGCGGCCACCAAAATCATTGGCAGATAGGCGATAAGAACAGCAAGGGGCATCAGCGGGCCTCCGGTATCAACGTAATGGCCGCACCCGGCACGGTATGATCGCCGGGCACCACGGCGCCCTGGGTCTCAAACAGCCGGTGCACCTCGCCCATTGCAGCCTCGGTGGTATCAAGCAGCGGCTGGGGGTAAACACCAAGCCACAGCAACAGCGCGACGATGCTCAGCATCATGGCAAACTCGCGGGTATCAAGCCCCGTCAACGGCGTCTCGCTGCGTGGCGGGCCATAGTGCACTCGCTGCATCAGGATCAGGGAATAGATCGCCGCCAGTACCAGGCCGAAGCTGGCGATTACCACCACCCAGGGTGCCGTGGAAAAGGTGCCGAACAGCACCATGAACTCACCGACGAAGTTGGCCGTGACAGGTATGCCCAGCGAGGCGGCGATGAAGAACAGCCAGAACCCTGGCAGACTCCCTAGCCGCCCCCACAGACCGCCCATCTTGCCAAGTTCACGAGTGTGCAGGCGTTCGTACAGCTGTCCGCTGAGGATAAACAGCCCCGCCGCGGAAAAGGCGTGGGCCAGTATCAGTACCACCACACCCTGCAAAGCCAGTGGAGAGCCGGAATAGATGCCGATCAGCACGAACCCCATGTGGGCGATACTGGTATAGGCAATGAAACGCTTGACGTTCTGCTGCCCGCAGGCCAGCACCGCACCGTAGTAGATACCCAGCAGCCCTAGCCCCATGGCGATGGGCGCAAACTCCTGAGAGGCCTCTGGAAACAGCGGCAAGGCGAAACGCAGCATGCCGTAAGCGGCGGTCTTGAGAAGGATACCCGCCAGATCCACACTGCCGGCGGTAGGCGCCTGAGCGTGGGCATCCGGCAGCCAGCCGTGCAGCGGCACCACGGGCAGCTTGACCGCAAAAGCGATAAAGAAACCGAGCATCAACCACCAGGAAAGCGTGGGCGACAGCGTCGTCTCCAACAGCACTTGATAACTGAAAGAATACTCACCGGTGCTGGCGTGGTGGGCGAATACCAGCCCCAGAATGGAGACCAGCATCAGCAGCCCGCTGGCCTGGGTATAGATGAAGAACTTGGTAGCCGCGCCGATGCGGGTTCTGCCCTTTGAACCGCTATGGCCCCACAGGGCTATCAGGAAGTACATCGGCACCAGCATCAGTTCCCAGAAGAAGAAGAACAGAAACAGATCGATGGCCAGAAACACCCCGGTAACGCCAGCGAGAATCCACAGCAGGTTGAGGTGGAAGAAGCCAATTCTTCGCACGATTTCGTTCCATGAACACAGCACCGCCAATACGCCGAGAAAGGCGGTCAGGGCGATCAGTACCAGCGACAGGCCATCCAGGGCAAGGTGAAAGTCGATACCAAAACGCTCGATCCAGGTCACCCGATACTCCAGCGCCCACTGGGTCGCAGTGCCATCGAGCGCCGGCAACTGGAAGTCGAGCCGCACCCACAGCCACAGCGAGATCAACAACTCGATCAGCATAGTGGCAAGTGCGATCCAGCGCGTCGGCCTGTCGCCAAGCCGCTCCATTTGCCAGCACAAGAGCCCCCCGATGAAAGGGATCACAATTAGCCACACCAGTATCATAAACGTTGTATCTCCTTGTCCGGGTTTCGCATATTCCCTAAAACATCAGCACCAGGCTCAGCAGAATCAGCGTAGCCCCTACCACCATGGTGGCAGCATAGTCGCGCAGCCTGCCGGTCTGGGTTCGGGAAAGCCCGAAATGCATGGCGCGCAGGGTTTGGGCAATCAAGCGAAAGAAGGCGTCGAACAGATCGCCTTTCAGCACACGCACCAGGCCACGCCAGGGCCGCACCAGCAGCCAGTCGAAAGCCATGTCGAAGCCCCAGGCCAGATGCCACCAGGCCCACAGCCCGGCACCAACCCCCTGCCGAGTAATCTGCGCCAGCCAGTCGCGTCTGACCACAAACAACCAGGCCCCCAGGCCAAGACCGATCAACGCCGTGGCCGAAGCGATCAGCTCAAGCGTGGTATGTCCCACTTCCACGCCCTCGCCGGGGCCGGCAGGCAGCACCCCGCTCAGCGGCGGCGTAATCCAGGCGCCTAACAGCGTCGAGAGCAGCGCGAGGATCACCAGCGGCAGGCCGTGGGCCAGGCCTCGTCCCGCCTTCGCCTGACGGGCGCCATCACTTTTCATCTCACCATGGAAAATGCCAATGATCAGCCGCACGGTGTACAACGAGGTCAGGAAAGCGCCAACCAGACCGGCGATCAGCAAGCCTTGACGGTCTGCCGCCAGCGCCTGCCAGAGAATCTCATCTTTGCTGTAGAAGCCCGCGGTGACCAGCGGCAAGGCCATCAGGGCCGCACCGCCGACGATAAAACCCAGGTAGGCCAGAGGCAGCGTGCGCCACAGCCCACCCAGGCGACGCATGTCCTGTTCGTGATGACAACTGACGATGACAGCCCCGGCAGACAGGAACAGCAATGCCTTGAAGAAAGCATGGATCATCAAGTGGAAGATCGCCGCGTCGAAGGCGCCAACGCCCAGTGCCAGAAACATATAGCCGATCTGGCTCATCGTGGAATAAGCCAGCACCCGCTTGATGTCGGTCTGGGCCAGGGCCGCGAAGCCGGCCATCAGCAGCGTCACAGCGCCGATCAGACCCGTCAGGTAAAGCGCCGTCGGCGCCAACTCAAACACCCCGTGCATGCGCGCGATCAAATAAACCCCGGCGGTGACCATGGTCGCCGCGTGGATCAAAGCCGACACCGGCGTGGGGCCGGCCATGGCGTCGGCTAGCCAGGTGTGCAGCGGCAGCTGAGCGGACTTGCCCACCGCTCCGCCGAGCAGTAACAATGCCGCAAGCTCTACCGTCGGATCACCGGCGCGCCACATCTGCGGTGCCAGAGAAAGGATTTCGGCAATGTCGAGGGTGCCGAGTTTAGCGAACAGCAGAAATATGCCGATGGCCAGGAACACATCGCCGATGCGGGTGATAATGAAGGCCTTGAACCCCGCCCAGCCGTTGGCGCTGTTTTGATAGTAGTAGCCGATCAGCAGATAGCTGCACATGCCGACCCCTTCCCAGCCCAGAAACAACAGCAGCAGATTGTCGCCAAGCACCAGCAGCACCATGCTGAACACGAACAGGTTCATGTAGGTATAAAAGCGCGTGATGCCTTCATCACCGCGCATGTACCAGGCGGCAAACAGGTGAATCAGAAAGCCCACGCCGGTGATGATGCCGAGCATGGTCAGGGACAGCCCGTCCAGGGCCAACCCGATACTGGGCTGAAACTCGCCCACGGATATCCAGGTCCACAGAGTGACGATTTGAGGGGCGGCCTGGCGACCATGAGCAGCGCTATCGACAAAACCCATTGCCAGAAGCGCCGTGACCAGAGCCGCGAGCCCCACGCTGCCTACCCCCACCAAGGCACTGGTACGGTAGCCAAACGTGCCCCGGGAAAAGGCCAGAATCAACGTTCCTGCCAAGGGCAGCAGGAACGTTAGCGGCAGCAGCAGCGCCGTCGAAGGTAGTGACGCCATGATTTCCATTATCCACGCATCCTGCTGACCGCATCGATATCCAGCGATTTGGAGCGCCGCTGAAGCTGAATCAACAGCGCCAGGCCGACGCTGGCCTCTGCCGCTGCCAGGGTGATCACCAACAGATACATGACCTGACCTTCCGGCTGCTGCCAACCCGCACCGGCGACGATAAAGGCAAGTCCGGCGGCGTTGAGCATGATCTCAAGACTCATCAGCACGAAGATCATATTGCGCCTGAACATCAGCCCCGCAAGCCCCAGCGCGAACAGGATCGCCGCCAGCACCAGGCCGTGTTCCATGGGTACACCGTTCATGAAGCCTCCTTGCCAGTCTTTGAATCAGACCTTGGCTGGCGCCCTACATGGGTGGCGGTAACCAGCGCCGCCAGCAATAGCATGGCGCTCAGTTCCACCACCAGCAGCCAAGGGCCGAACAGAACCGCGCCGACCTGCTTGGCGCTCAGCATGTCACCCTGCATCAGCATACCCGCATCACCGCGCCACAGCGTAGCGATCAGCGTCAGTAGCAAGGCGGCCGCGAGCAGCGATGGCCCCAACCAGGTGCGTGGCTGCAGCCAGATGCGCTCTTGCGCGACCGCCGCCTGGCCCAGGTTAAGCATCATCACCACAAATACGAACAGCACCATGATCGCTCCAGCGTAAACGATGACCTCGAGTGCCCCAGCAAAGGGCGCGCCCAGAGCAACAAACACCAAGGCCACTGCCAGCAACGACACCACCAGATACAGCACCCCATGCACCGGGTTGGTATTGCAGATGACGCCCAGAGTCGCCAGCACCGCGACCAGACCACTCAGGTAAAACGCAAACTCCATAGCTCTCTCCTTTTCCGGAAAAGCAACGTCAGGGAAGCAGTGTCGTGACCTCGATGGGCGCTTCCTCGACCTCTCCCTTGCCTTTGTCCTTGCCGGCGATGGCCAGGCCCGCCACTTTGTAGAAGTTGTAGTTGTGGTCCTTGCCCGGGCCGCTAATCAGCAGGTCATCCTTTTCATAGACCAACTCCTGGCGGCGGTATTCGCCCATCTCGAAGTCCGGAGTCAGCTGGATCGCCGAGGTCGGGCACGCCTCTTCGCACATGCCGCAGAAGATGCAGCGCGAGAAGTTGATACGAAAGAATTCCGGGTACCAACGGCCGTCTTCCCGTTCGCCTTTCTGCAGCGAGATACAACCCACCGGACAGGCCACGGCGCACAGGTTGCAGGCCACGCAGCGCTCCTCGCCGTCCGGATCCCGGGTCAGCACAATGCGCCCGCGATAGCGCGGTGACAGATAGACGTCTTCTTCGGGGTAGTTGACGGTTTCGCGCTTGCGAAAGCCGTGCATAAAAACCAAGCCCAGGGTGCGCAATTGCGACCAGGTACCTTTCAAAAGCCCCTTGTACATGACAGTTGCTCCTTGTTGGCGATCCGTTCAAACGCTCTCTGCCCGTGTTTCAGTCCGGTATCCTGGATCAGTACGCTCAGCCCGGCGCGGCAAGCAATATCGCTGCCCCGGTCAGCAGCAGGTTGATCAGCGTCAGCGGCAGACAGACAACCCAGCCAAAGGTCATCACCCGGTCGTAACGCGGCCGGGGCAGTGAGGCCCGCACCAGAATAAACAGCATCAAAAAGAAAGACGTCTTCAAGACAAACCAGACAATCGGCGGTAGCAGTGGCCCGTGCCAGCCACCAAAGAACAAGGTGACGATCAACGCCGAAACCAGCAGCATGCCAACGTATTCGCCGATAAAAAACATGCCGAATTTCATGCTGGAATATTCTACGTGGTAGCCATCCGCCAACTCCTGCTCTGCCTCCGGCTGATCAAAGGGATGCCGGTGAGTCACCGCGAAGCCGGCGATGAGAAAGTTACAGAAGCCCAGAAACTGGGGCACGATGTACCATAGCTCCTGCTGGGCGTTGACAATCTCGCGCAGGTTGAAGGAGCCGGCCATGGCGACAACGCCCATCAGCGACAGGCCCATGAACACTTCATAAGAGATGGTCTGAGCCGAAGAGCGCATGGCGCCGATCAACGCGTACTTGTTGCCGCTGGACCAGCCTCCCAGCAGCACCGAATAGATATTGATGCCGGCCATGGCCAGGAAGAACAGCAGGCCGACATTCCAGTCCGCCACGCCCCAGCCCGGAGTGATAGGGATAATCATGAACGACAGCAGCAGCGAGGCCATGGCAATGGCCGGCGCCAGCACGAAGATCGTCCGATCGGCAAAGGGCGGTATCCAGTCTTCCTTGAAGAAGATCTTGATCATGTCGGCCATCAATTGCATGGAGCCGAAGGGACCGACCCGGTTGGGGCCGTAGCGATCCTGCCACCAACCCAGCAAGCGGCGCTCCACCACGGTAAGAATCGCACCTACCAGCACCGCTACCAGCAGAATCACCAGCGCCTGCAGCATGGCCATGACGATATCCATCAGCGCATCTCCTCATGGCTCGATGTGGCGCCCAACACCGCACCCGGTACTTCGAAGCGCGCCCAGTCGCCGCTGCTGACCTCGCTGGAAAGCCCGGCCGGCAGGGTCACCACGCCGCTCGGCAGGCACTGGTCGCAGCGCAGCGGCAGGGTCAGACGCGCCGTGGCGGTCACCAGCGTCAGCGACGCGCCCGGCTCAAGCCCCAGCCGCGTGGCAGCGTCGCTGGATAAACCAATACTCGGTGCCTCACTTGGCACGCCCGCCCGTTCTTGGATGGGCGTAGAGCGGGCAGACGTTTCCTCGCCGCCAAACAGCCGGGGCAACACCAGTAATTGCCAGCTGTCTTGGCGTGGCTCGAAGGCCGCGGGAATATCGTGGCCGTAGTCGTAGGCGCCGGGACGCGGCATAACCAGACGCACACCAGGATCGCCGGCCCGCAGGTGTCCGCCCACTTCATCAGTAAACTTGTTCCAGGCCTGATGCGAGTTCCAGCCCGGCGCCCAGGCGAACGGCACTTCCTGACGCGGCCGATCGAAGCCGCTGTAGCCCTCCATTGAAAAGGTGAAGGCTGTATCCGGGTCTTGGGGAGTACGTGGTTCGCTCACCGCGATGTTGGCGCGCATTGAAGTGCGTCCGCTGTAGCGGTGCGGTGCCCGGGCCAGCTTCACGCCTTCAACCCGGAAGTCCGCCCCCGGGGCGGCGGCAACGATGTCTGCCAGTGCCGGATAATCCCGGACGCAGGCCTCAGTGGCCTCATCCAGAGTGAGGGTGCTGTCCTCGTCCCGGGCAAGGCCGGCGCGCAGGGCGTGCAGCCAGCGCCAGCTTTCGTGAATGCGGCACTCCGGGCGTAAATAGCGCGGATCAAAAACCTGGAAGAAGCGCTGGGCGCGACCCTCCAGATTGACCAGGGTGCCATTCGCCTCGGCGAAGCTTGCCGCTGACAGCCCCAGCAGCGCCTGCTGCCAGGTACGGGTACGCTGATGATCCAGCACTACCAGAGTGGTCACAGTATCCAGCGCTGCCTCGACGCGCGCCTCCGGCAACCGGGCGTACAAATCGTTTTCCAGCACCACGAGAGCGTCTGCGCGGCCTTCGACGATCTCATCCAGGGCCCACTCCAGCGAACGACCGCCCAGCATGGCAAGGCCGGTGCTGTTGGCTTCCTGGCGTACCAGCGTAAGGCCAGCGCGTTTGGTGCGCCGCGACAGCGCCCGGGCAATACTGCCCGCTGCATCGAGCACCTGAGTGGACTGCAATGAGCCACCGCTGATCACCAGCGGCCTGTCTGCCGCCATCAGCTGTCTGGCCACCGTCTGTGCCGCGGCTATAAGGGTCGCTTCAAGACCGGTGACCGCCGGTGAGTTCTCGTCGATGACATGGGCAATGGCGAAGCCAAGACGGGCGATATCGGCAGGCGCCAACCGCCAGCTGTCGGCACTGATTTCGTCGAGTTCGGTGGCGCTGGGATAGGCGATGTACAGTGGGTGGCGGCTGTCCTGGGCCAGGGTCTTGACAGCTTCGGCGTTCCACATTGGGATACCGCGCTCCTGTGCCAAGGCATTACGCTGCGCCAGTACTGCCTGACGTACCGCAAGCGCCAGGCGCGCGGCGCTGTGCAGCAGATCCTCGCCCAGCACCAGTACCGCGTCGTGCGCTTCCACTTCGCGCAGCGTGGGAATCGGCAGGCCGCAAGAGCCTTCCAGTTCCGCCATGCGCTCAAGACAGGCCAGCTCCCCGGCGACGATGCCGCTGGAGAAATTGTCGCGTCCGACCAGTGCGATCAACTGATGATTGCTTTCCAGGCTGGCGCGCGGCGAGCCAATGCCGATGACTCGTCGGGCACTATGCAGCAGATCCACACCGCGGTTCAGCGCGGGGTCCACGTCCAGGACAACGGCCTCATCTGCACGCTCACTACGCCACTCTGGCTGACGCGGCCGGTCTGCACGATTGACGTAGCCGTAGCCGAAACGCCCCCGGTCGCACAGAAAGTAGCGATTGAGCTCACCGTGATAGCGGTTCTCGATGCGGCGAATCTCGCCGTAGCGCTCTCCCGGGCTGATGTTGCAGCCCTGAGCGCACTGATGGCAAATACTGGGCGCGAACTGCATATCCCACTTGCGGATGTAGTGATCGGAATGGGTCTGGTCAGTGAACACCCCGGTGGGACAGACCTCGGTCAGGTTGCCGGAAAACGGACTTTCCAGAACGCCCGCCCTGTGGCGCCCGAAATACAAATTGTTGTTCATGCCGAAGACGCCAAGATCAGTGCCACCGGCGTAGTCGTTATAGAAGCGCACGCAGCGATAGCAGTTGATGCAACGGTTCATCTCGTGGGCGATGAAGGGCCCCAGATACTGATTGCGGTGGGTGCGTTTGCTAAAGCGATAGCGGCGCCGGTCGTGGCCGGTCATCACCGTCATGTCCTGCAAGTGGCAGTGCCCGCCCTCTTCGCAGACCGGGCAGTCGTGAGGATGATAGGTCATCAGCCACTCCACCACGCCCGCCCGAAACGCCTTGGCTTCCTCATCGTCGATGGAAATCCAGCTGTCGTCCGTGGACGGTGTCATACACGACATCACCAGCTTGCCCTGGGTGTCGTCTTTGTCTTTGTACTGCTTCACTGCACATTGGCGGCAAGCGCCGACGCTGCCCAGAGCGGGATGCCAGCAAAAGTAGGGAATATCGAGTCCCAGAGATAGACAGGCATGCAACAGGTTGTCCGCCCCGTCGACCTGATAGGCCTTGCCGTCCACGTGAATCGTTGCCATCAGCTCACCCCCTCAAGCGTCGGATGCGCGATACCCGCCTCAAACTCCGCCCGGAAGTGCCGGATTGCCGACTCCAGCGGCATCGCCGCCCCAGGGGCGTGGGCACAGAAGGTCAGGCCTGGCCCCAGGTCTTGCGCGTGCTGTTCAAGGAGTTCGATATCACCCGGCTTGCCCTCACCACGCTCCAGCGCCTGCAGCAGTTTCACTGTCCAGGGCAGGCCGTCGCGACAAGGGGTGCACCAGCCGCAGGACTCCCGCGCGAAAAACTGCTCCAGGTTACGCAGGAGCGACAGCAGGCTCTGACGCTGGCTTAGCACCGCTATCAGGCCAGTGCCCAGGCGACTGCCATATTGATCAATAGTATCGAAGTCCAGGGGCAGCTCCAGATGCTCCGGCAGCAAAAAACCAGTGCTGCCGCCGCCAGGCAGCCAGGCCTTGAGGCTGTGGCCCTGTCGCATGCCACCGGCGCGATCGAGAATCTCCCGGCCGCTGGTGCCGATAGGCAGTTCCCACAGCCCCGGGCGTTCGACCAGCCCGGAGACGCCATACAGCTTGGTGCCACCATCGTCGCTCAGCCCACCAGACAAGCCCTGATACCAGTCCGCACCATGCTGCATCACGCCTGGCACGTTGCACAGGGTCTCCACGTTGTTGACCACCGTGGGCTTGCCCCAAGCGCCGGACTGGCCGGGAAATGGCGGCTTGGCCCGCGGATTAGCACGCTTGCCTTCCAGGGAGTTGATCAGCGCGGTTTCTTCACCGCAGATATAGCGCCCGGCGCCGGTATGCAGGGCAATATCAAAATCGAAGCCACTGCCGGCGATGTCGCTCCCCAACAGCCCCGCCTGCCGCGCCTCCTCGATGGCGAGAGCCACAGAGCGCGCCGCCTCGACGTATTCGCCGCGCAGGAAGATGTAGCCGTAACGGGAGCGGTTGGCATAGCCGGCGATGATCATGCCCTCAATCAACAGGTGGGGCTGTTGCTCCAGCAGCAGACGATCCTTGAAGGTACCCGGTTCCATTTCGTCAGCGTTGCAGATCAGGTAGCCGCGCGGTAAATGATCCCCCACCAG
>TARA_R110001606_G_scaffold78547_1_pt1 | contig 33754 bp, 25 predicted proteins | sample TARA_R110001606 | Tara Oceans TARA_R110001606 (sample SAMEA4398315) | marine metagenome | biome: Polar Biome; feature: [SRF] surface water layer (ENVO:00010504); material: water (ENVO:00002006), including particulate matter (ENVO:01000060) such as... | depth 5 m
CGTCACATGGCTCACAGCTTACCCACGTAGGAACTTTAATTTCTACTTCTTTACCACGAACCGCTTCTTCTAAGCTTAAGTCCATGTTGTAACGTAGGTCTGAACCTCGTTGCTGACGCGATTGACGACGGCCACCACCGCCTCCAAAAATATCACCGAACACGTCACCGAACACGTCACCAAAGTCACCATGACCGCCACCAAAGCCGCCATGACCACCACCGCCACCGCCTTGTTCAAACGCAGCATGGCCGTATTGATCATACATTTGACGTTTTTGACTGTCAGTGAGGATCTCGTAAGCTTCTTTTACTTCCTTGAATTTAGTTTCAAGTTCTTTATCGCCTGCGGTACGATCTGGATGATATTTCATCGCTAAGCGTTTATACGCTTTTTTTACGTCTCTTTCGCTGGCGTCTTTTGCCACTCCAAGGACTTCATAATAATCGCGTTTTGACATATCTATCACACTACTCTTTTCTTACTGCAGCATTGCTGCGGATAAATCGATAAATCGTATCGATTTATCATCTAATTTACATGCAAAAGGCGCGTCAAGCTTTAGCCCGCGCGCCTTAGTTGTTCATCCTAACTTAAATTGCGATATCAGTCATCGTGTTTTCAGTTAGGCGAAGCGCTAACAACAATTACTTGTCGTCTTTAACTTCTTCGAACTCAGCATCCACTACGTCGTCATCTTTCTTCGCAGATTGTTGCTGCTCGGCACCGGCGTCACCACCTTGTTGTGCTTTAGCTTGTGCGATTTCCATTAACTTTTGTGACTTTTCAGCAAGCGCTTGAGTTTTTGCTTCAATCTCGTCTTTTTTGTCACTCTTAATCGCAGCTTCTAGCTCAACAACAGCCGCTTCAATCGCTTCTTTGTCTTCGCTTGGTAATGCATCACCCGCTTCTTCGATTTGCTTACGCGTACCATGCACTAATGCATCAGCTTGGTTACGAGCTGCAACTAGCTCTTCAAACTTTTTATCGTCTTCTGCGTGTGCTTCGGCATCACGAACCATTTTTTCAACTTCTTCATCGCTTAAGCCTGAAGATGCTTGAATGGTGATTTTTTGCTCTTTACCTGTATCTTTATCTTTTGCCGATACATGTAAGATACCATCAGCGTCCACATCAAAAGTAACTTCGATTTGTGGTGTACCACGTTGTGCTGGACGAATACCTTCTAGGTTAAATTGACCTAGTGACTTGTTGTCGCTAGCACGTTTACGCTCACCTTGTAATACGTGAATAGTTACCGCAGCTTGGTTATCTTCAGCAGTTGAGAATGTTTGCGATTTCTTCGTTGGAATAGTCGTATTTTTCTCAATTAACGCCGTCATTACAGAGCCCATAGTCTCGATACCTAGAGATAATGGCGAAACATCTAGTAATAGTACATCTTTCACATCACCAGCTAGTACACCACCTTGAATCGCTGCGCCTACGGCTACTGCTTCATCAGGGTTAACATCTTTACGTGGCTCTTTACCGAAGAAATCAGCAACTGTTTTTTGTACTAAAGGCATACGTGTTTGACCACCAACAAGGATGATGTCGTCAATGTCGCTTACTGATAAATCAGCATCAGCAAGGGCACGTTTTAATGGTTCTAGTGACTTCATTACTAAATCTTCAACTAGTGACTCAAGCTTAGCGCGTGTTAGTTTCACGTTCATGTGCTTAGGACCAGTTGCATCAGCAGTTACGTACGGAAGATTTACTTCTGTAGATTGTGCAGATGATAATTCAATTTTTGCTTTTTCAGCTGCTTCTTTAACACGTTGCATTGCAAGTGGATCAGTTTTTAAGTCTAAACCTTGATCTTTTTTGAATTCAGCAACTAAATAGTTGATTACGCGGTTATCGAAATCTTCACCACCTAAGTGAGTGTCACCATTTGTAGCAAGTACTTCAAATGTGTGCTCACCTTCAACTTCATCAATTTCAATGATTGATAAATCGAAAGTACCACCACCTAAGTCATATACTGCAACAACGTTTTCGCCTTTGTTTTTGTCCATGCCATAAGCAAGGGCAGCAGCAGTTGGCTCATTGATGATACGTTTAACTTCAAGACCTGCAATACGCCCAGCATCTTTAGTAGCTTGACGTTGTGAATCGTTAAAGTAAGCAGGTACTGTAATAACCGCTTCAGTTACTGCTTCACCTAAAAAGTCTTCAGCTGTTTTTTTCATTTTTTTCAAAACTTCAGCTGAGATTTGTGGTGCAGCGCGTTTTTCGCCGCCCGCTTCAACCCATGCATCACCATTATCTGCTTTGATAATTTTAAAAGGCATGATGCCGATATCACGTTGTACTTCTTCGTCTTCAAAGCGACGACCAATTAAACGCTTAATTGCAAATAATGTGTTTGTCGGATTAGTAACCGCTTGACGTTTAGCAGATTGACCTACTAAAGTTTCTCCGTCTTGCGTGTAAGCTATAATAGACGGAGTGGTGCGATCGCCTTCCGCGTTTTCAATAACACGTGCTTTGCCACCATCAAGTACTGCAACACAAGAGTTAGTAGTACCTAAGTCGATTCCGATAATTTTACCCATGAAATATCTCCAACTTCAAAATTCATTAATACGTTCGATGACTAGTAGATAGGGATGCCACAAACTTAATTCAACTGTAAAAATGAAAAAAAAGTGCTTTTTTGTAATTTATTTTGCAAATAACCCTAATTAATGTGTGGATTGTCTTTTTTTGCATCATTAGGGGCCATTTCACAATCTGGTCTGATGAGTTTTTATGTGTTATAAAATCACTAATAATTAAAAAATGTCTCAAAGGATCACCATGCATTTTGATCAACTATTAAAGCAAGCGGCACTCATAGGCCAGCTGCCCCATTCTGAACAAGCTCACGCAACGATGCAATTTCCTGCAAACTGGTGTCAAGGTCGAACTGCTTTTGGCGGTTTATCAGCCTCACTACTGTATCAGGCAATGCGTCAACAAATAGAACCAAGTCGTCGTTTGTTGTCTATTAGTACAAATTTTGTAGGTCCTTTGTTAGCAGATATTGATTTTTCCCTCTCAGTTGAAATTTTACGGGAAGGAAAAAGTAGCACACAAGTACTGGCAAAAGCGTTGCAGAACGGCCAAGTAAGCGTGGTCGTACAAGCGTGTTTTGCAAAATCGCGAGATTCAGCCATTGAAGTACCAGTGACAAAAACAATGAGCCTAAAACCGGTTAACGAACGTTACACACTGCCATTTAAATCAGGTGCCATGCCGGAATTTTTCCAACACGTCGCGCTTTGCCCTCAGCAAGGTGGAATGCCGTTTTCAGCAGCCCAAACGTCGCATTTAGGCGGATGGATGAAGTTAAAACAATCGCCAGCAGAACTTAGTGAAGCACATATTATTGCCTTAACGGATGCATGGCCGCCTACTTTATTACAAATGTTTAACCAACCAGCGCCCGCCAGTAGTATGTCGTGGTATTTAGAGTTTGTAAAAACACCGCAGTTGGCAGCCGATGAGTGGCTTGGATTTGAAGCAGAAACTCATCACTGTAAAGATGGCTATGGTTTAGAGGATGGTTGTATTTGGTCACAATCCGGCGAATTGCTTGCGCTTACCCGCCAAACCGTAGCATTATTTGATTGAGCTTGGTTCTACAACCTGAGCATAATCACTGCCATCAAAAGCCATTATTTTACTGTATTGCCCATTTTCAATGATATGGGCAAGTCCCATATCAAAAATCTCTTGTAACACTTTACTGTTAAAATAGGCTGGTCGAGGAGCCTCAGGAAATATCGGGTGTACAGTAATAGGCTTGATTGGGTGCGATTCTTTATATTGCTGTAGATAATATAAAAACACCCGTTTTTCTAGTACCACCACATCAACCCACTCTTTCATTAGATGATCCACTTGCGCAGCTTGGTATACGACTTCTTCATAAGCGCTTAATTTAGTCGTTAATGCTTTAAATGGCGGCGGCAGAAATTCGGTGGCGTTTTGAAAGGCAACAACACTTTTCCCCAGTAGATCATAGACAGTATTAATTTTAAAATTATTTTTACGTAAGCTAATTGCCACATTTTGATACGCCAATAAGCTTTGGCTTGGATAAATCGCAGAAGTGGTGAGCCCCGCATAATTCATCGCAATATCGACCTTCATTTGTTCTAAGGATTGCCCTGCACGTTTATTAGACATATAGACTATATCTAGATTTGTTATACCTTGATCTTTAAACGCAGATTTTAAAATCTGCAACTGCAAGCCGGTATCATCCTCACTAAAGACGTAAGGAGGCAAAGAAGGGCTTACCGCAACGGTAATAATGTCGCTAGATTTTGGCGCAGCTAAACTCAATGCAAAAGTGCTATATAAAACAAAAAAAAACACTATAAAATACTTCATTCACCACCCACAGATAGATGCTTTTTAGCAACTGTAAAATTACATGACAACTTTCTTATTAGGCTAGCCTAGTTAAACCAATTTCGCATTTGTATTTAGCATATAATTGATGCAAACTTGATCTAAGATACTTCTAAGTGGTTATTAATTTGCAAACTGCCTGCCCTAATTGTGACTTGATTATTGATATCCCGCACATAGTTGCAAAACAAATGGCTGTCTGTCCACATTGTCACAGTAAACTATGCGCAGCAAATATAAATTATGACAGCCGTATTGTAGCACTCAGTATTAGTGCTTTACTCATGCTGCTAAGCAGTATGTTTTATCCATTTATCTCATTTAGTAGTAATGGCATTACACAGACGATTACCTTGCCCGATGCCGCTCGTATTTTGTTTAATTACGACAGCGATTTATTAGGCATTTTTATTGATGTTAGTATTATTGGTTTACCAATGGCATTACTCACTATTTTGATCCCACTGCATTTAGGCTTACTTAAAGTACTTCCACAAACGATTGCCAGACGCTTACTCAAATTCACCTTAGCGCTAGAGCCATGGATAATGTCAGAAATATTTTTAATCGGTGTATTGGTCAGCATGGTAAAAATAATGTCGCTAGCGGAAGTCAGCTTTGGCGTTAGTTTTTGGGCCTATGCCGCGTTTGTACTCTTCTATATTGGCTCATTAGCACACTTAAATCGTGCTCGATTATGGGATCAAGTACAGCCTCAGGCTGAAATTGCAGCCGCAAAACTTTCTTATCGTGCCATAGATAGTAACATTCGAGCCTGTCATGTCTGCCATCAACTAAGCGATAGCGAATACTGTTCTCGCTGTAATAGCAAAACCCATATCAGAAACCCCCACAGCGTACAAAAAGCAACGGCATGGTTAATAACTTCAATTGCCTGTTATATTCCGGCAAATTTATTGCCAATAATGTACACCACTAGTTTGGGGGATGAATCCCCCTCAACATTAATTGGTGGGGTAATAACACTGTGGCAAGCTGGCTCATACCCTATTGCATTAATCATTTTTTTAGCGAGTGTAGTAGTACCATTAGCTAAAGCGCTCATTTTAACATTTTTATGCTTTTTGGTTAGCAAACCCGCTAACGGCCAGACAAAAGGCTATACGAAAGTCTATCAATTAACCGAGTTTATTGGTAAGTGGTCTATGATCGATGTATTTGTTGTCGCGATTCTAGTAGCCTTAGTGCAATTAGGAAATTTAATGTCAGTAACGCCAGGTTTAGGCACTGTATTTTTTACTATCATGGTGATTTGCCAAATGCTTGCAGCACACGCGTTTGACCCTCGGCTATTATGGGATTCGCCAAACAATGATAAAAAGACCATAAATTAGAGAAACAGCATGAGTGAAACGGCTAATATAAAAAAAGAACCTATTATTTCTGCGATTTGGATCATACCGGTTATAGCTTTGCTCGTTGGTGTGTGGATGCTTTACCAATACCAAGCTAATAAAGGCGCAACCATTTATATTTCAATGCCTCATGCTGAGGGTATCGTGGCAGGCAAGACTGAAATAAAAGTACGTAGTGTGAAAATCGGCCAAATTGATCACGTTCGCCTCTCTGATACTAAAAACAGTGTGATTGCTCGAGCTCAAATTGATAAACATTATGATGGCTTACTCACGGAAGACGCCAACATCTGGGTAGTAAAACCACGTATTGATGAAACGGGTATCAGCGGTATGAGCACGTTACTATCGGGTGTATATTTAGAATTTTCACCAGGTGAAAGTAGTAAAACAAAAGAGCATTTTAAATTACAAGAAGAGCCAGCGCTGATTGATAAAGATGTCAAAGGCGGTCGCTTTTCATTACTCAGCTATGATGCTGAGGTTATGGATGTCGGCACCGGTATATTTTTTAAGAATTATAAAATTGGTCAAGTTGAAACAGCGACATTTGATTGGAAGAATCAAGCGATGAAGTATGGTATTTTCATCAACGAACCTTATCAAAACCTGATCACCTTAAATTCTATTTTCTGGGTCAATACGGGTGTTGAAATTGATTTATCTGCCGATGGCATTAATGTAAAAACAGGTTCATTAAGCAGGTTATTAAAAGGAGGGATCTCGGTTGGTTTGCCTGAACAACAATCGCCGGGTGATTTTGCTCAAGAAGGTCATAGCTTTTCGCTTAGTAATAGTTACAAAGATGCTCTTGAGGAACGCTTTTATAATTTTGATTATTACCTAATTGAGTTTGAGCAGTCTATTCGAGGTTTACGTGCCGGCGCACCGGTTGAATATCGTGGCATGCGCGTAGGTACTGTTGTAGAAGCACCTGCGAATGTGATGATCGATGGCAAACCCGCACACTTTAGAACTGATAATACTGCAGTGCCCGCTTTAATAAAAATAGAGTATGGCCGTATTTACCATGACAATGCCTCAGCCAAACAATTTTGGCAAAGCAGTGTTGATGGTTGGATCAAAAATGGCATGCGCGCTTCTTTAAAACCAGGCAATTTGCTTACTGGCGCTGTGTATGTCGATTTTGATATCTACCACGATGCCCCAGCTGCTAAGTTAGAAACACTGTCTCAATATCAAGTATTTCCGAGTGTCTCCAGTGGCATTACCGTATTAGCAGATCAAGTGTCTGACGTATTAAATAAAGTAAATAATTTAAAAATTGAAGACAGCTTAGCGCAAATTGATTCCGCGTTTGCTGATTACCAAGCGCTGGCGAATGAAATGCGTACATTGTTAAGTAAACAAGATACCCAAAATTTACCCGGTGATATTAATCGTAATTTTGCTAAAATGACAAAAAGTATGCAGCAATTTGATGTCACCATGAAACAGTTTGAAAAAACCATGGCCAGTTATCAACAAGGCTCCTCATTTCATCAGCAATTACAACAAACACTCTCAGAGTTTAAGCGTTTAAGTGAAGAGCTACAGCCACTCTCGCGTGGCTTAAATGAGCAACCAAATATGTTTATTTTTGATAAATCATTGCCTGCCGATCCAACGCCGAGGAAACAATAATGCGGACATTTTTACGTATACAATTTTTTGCTGTTATTGGGGTGCTATTATTATCAGGTTGTAGCCAATCACTTAATGCACCCGTTAAATACTACCAGTTTGAGCAAAGTATTAAACCAATGCAGCGCAGTAGCACTGACACATCAGCTCAATTACGGATCAATACAGTAAGTTTACGAGGCGCATTAAATAACCGTGGTATTGCAATGAAAATGGATAATAATCAGGTCAATGCTGCTAATTATCACTTATGGAGTGAAGCGCCAGATCAAATGCTAACAGCAAGCGCCCATCAAACATTATTTACCACGCTTGATAACTGGATGGTGGTCAAAGGATTACCTGTTATAACAGACAAAGATCAGCAAAGTTATTATGAATTAGAATATGAGCTACATCATTTCAATGGTGATAACCAAGGTAATGCGGATATTTCTGGTTTGTGGCGCCTGTATTATACGTCGTTTGAAAGTGGCCGCTCTTTAAAAGCAATTCATTATTTTAGTGAGGTTAACCCTTTAACTGGTGATGATTACGAAGGCCTTGTCGAAAGCTTAGAGCAAAACTGGCAGAATATTAATCAACAGGTAGCAACCACCCTGAGCGTTCTTATTCAAGAATAAACACCACTAAAGCAGTGCCATCATTATTAAGCACTGCTTTGCCTATATACCCAAACCCGAGTTTATTTAATAACCCATGCGAAGCGGTATTGTCAGCATCGGCTATCGCGGCAATGTAGCTGAACTTACCTTGATACGCGTGTAATAGTTTTGCAGCCGCTTCATAGGCACTGCTAGTGCTTCTCGTTGGAACAAGCCCACCATGCCCATGGCAATGCCTTGTTTATTTGCCGCAATATAAGGTCCAAAACCTTGCTGTTGGTGGCCATCAATAAAGGTTTTTTGTAAATAATCTTCGGCTTGTTGTTTGGTATAAATGCCTTTATCAGCAATATAACGATAAAAACTCGGCTGATTTAATAAACTCAAGATAAACGACGCATCACTTAGCTGGCCATGGCGAAGAATTAAACGTTGCGTATTCATATCTCGTTTTCCTATTAATGATAGTGATCGTTTAAGCTAAATTAAAATGCAGCACTATCAACTGTACCAGTATAATTTAAACAGGCTGCGACTCTATGTTGTTGAACCTTGGAAAGCTCCGACAATTTATAATAACGATGTGCTAAGTGTTCATCGCTGAGCGTGATCACAGCATCTTTTAACAAACTAACTCTAAAAATAAAAGCATGAGAATTAAACGCTTTGTGATAATAAATACCGGTTAAGTGTTCAATTTTCACTTCACAGCCGAGCTCTTCTTGGCATTCGCGTATGAGTGCTTGATGTACAGTTTCACCGACATCTAAGGCGCCACCAGGTAATCCCCAGCTTAGCTCGCCATAGCTTGCCTTTAGCAGCAAAACCTCCCCGCTGGCATTAGTGATCACCCCATGGGCGCTGAGTCGATAAAAATCTGTAAATGCCATCTTTCCCCCTAAGTTGATAACCTTAAACAATAACAAAAAGCCCCGCAATTGCGAGGCTTAAAGATTATGAATCACGGTTAATAATTAATCATGGCTAATTTTCACTACCTGCTTTCCGGTAAAGCCACCAGCAATTTGTTTATTCAGCGCCTGTGAAATACTACTGGCGTTAAATTCAACCTCAATGATCTGCGGTATTTTGATACTGCCACTGGCTAAATTGTCTAGCAATAAATTGCCCATAAAACTCATTTTTTGCTGAGCACATAAACTGTTTGCTAACCACGCTCCACCTAAAGAAACAATACCTATATTTGGCGCACGTCTGAACATCAGCTCCTGCTCAAACTTAGGCAGTGGATTTAAGCACGCAATACGGCCACAAAAACGCATTAATTCAACATTACGCACCGTGGTTTCACCACCAATCGAATCGAGCACCGCATCAAAGCCTTGTGGACCAAGTTCTTTACGAATTTTATCGCTAAGCTTTTTATCGTTGTAATCAAACACCACATCAGCACCCAATTGTTTAACAAGCTTATGGTTGCGTTTGCTCGCGGTGGTAAATACCGTAGCACCACGTTGTTTGGCAAATTGAATGGCGAACTGACCGACGGCCCCCGCACCAGCTTCAATTAAAAGTGAATCACCTTCGGTTAATTGCAGTTTATCAAGAGCTATTAATGCCGACATCCCTGCGCAGGGTAATGTCGCGGCTTGCTGTAACGTAACGCTATCAGGAATTTGCGATACAGCAAAGTTAGGCACTTTAGCGTATTGTGATAACACCCCTTGGTCGCCAACATTACCATGCCACATAACCCGAGTACCGACACTTGGAAATACCCCTTTAGTGGCTTTTACCACCACCCCTACAGCATCAAGGCCTAGGGTATGAGGATAGTGCCATTTACAAAAACCTTGTTTAGCAAAATACGCATCAACCGGATTCAACGCAACATACTCAACCTTTATCAACAATTCGTTGTCTACAACATCAGGCACCGGCAATTCAAGCTCAGATAAATTAATCTGTTCATTAGGTTCAAGTAACGCAATCGCACGCATTGTCGCGGGGATTGTTGATAAAAGATCAGTATGTGGCATCAAAAACTCAACTTAACTTAATTAACTAACGCATAACTCCAACGACCATTAAATACTTGGTAAGTGTCTACTTTAGCAAGTAATGATGAAATCGTTGAGTCAATTGCATTTTCCTGCGCTATTAAAACATCCTGTCGCGCATCTAACAACTCTAAGTAAGGTATTTGCCCTTCTTGGTACATCGCCTGCGCTTGTAAAAAGGCATTATTAGCAAACTCATAACGTGCTTTGGCATAGCCTAGTTGTTGAGTTTGTTTGACTAATAACTGCAGTGAAAGTTCACTCTGCGCTAATGCCTCTAACACCACTTGTTGATATTGGCTGTAAGCGGCTTCACTGAGATATTGCTGAGCATCACGTTGCGCCAATAACGCAGGGTAGCTCAATAATGACCACTGAATGCGTGGGGCAACTTGCCATTGCTGCGAAGTGTCATAAAGCTGGTTGTTATCTAAGCTCAATACACCTGCAAACGCCGTTAAACTGATATCAGGTAATAATGCTTTACTCGCAGCCACGCTTAATGAATTAGCTTGGCTAAATTCAAATAATGCTTGGCTAATATCAGGACGCAGTGCAATGGCATCACTTGGGGTGGCTAAACTTACAGTAAATGCATGTTCAAACAGCGCTTGCTCATCAACTAAGGTTAGATCAGCAGGTAACTGCCCTGTTAACGTCGCAAGCGTTGCTAGATCACGAAATTGCGCGTATTCAATATCTGGCAACAAAGCTTGCTGCTGCTTCAATTGTGCTAAGGTTCGATTTAAATCAAGCTCATTAGCGACCCCTTCCTCAACGCGAGCCCGCAGAACCGCAATACTTTGCTCTAATGCTTCAATTTGTAGGTTAATGATCTGCTGTTTTTGCTTATTACCTTGAAAACTGACAAACCCTTTTACCACAGAGGTAACAACTTCAATATGCAAAGCGCGCAATTGTTCCGCTTGACTCATTGCCCCTGCATTCGCAGCATCAACAAGCGCAGTTACTTTACCAAATAAATCAAGTTGCCAATCAAGGTTAACATTGGCTTCCGATTGACGCGTGTTAACGTTACCAGTACTTGAGCGAGTGGCATCAACTGCCACTGCACCTTGGGGAAGATACTGTGCTTTTTGCCCACCTAAACGAGCAAGCGCGCTTTGTAACTGCAACTGACTAGTGTGCAAATCATGATTATTAGCGCGCGCACTGATCACAAGATTATTTAACTGGGTTGAATTTAATTGTTGCCACCAGTTAAGCTCATCTTGACCTTGTAATTGTGCTGCGATTTGTGTTGTTGCAACAAATTCTTGTAGCTGATTTTGCTGTTGCTGCTCATCAATTTTACTGGCGCAGCCACTTAATAAACCCGCCACAACAAGAGCGGTTAACTTATACTTACTCATTAATTTGCTCCTGCGTAGTCACTTTACGGGTTTTAGTTACCAAAATATAAAATACAGGGGTAAATAATAAACCAAACACGGTTACACCAATCATACCCGAGAACACTGCGTTGCCCATTGCATGGCGCATTTCTGCTCCAGCTCCCGTTGCTAATACTAAGGGAATGACACCCGCAGTAAAGGCAATTGACGTCATTAAGATAGGTCGTAAACGCATCCGACAAGCTTCTAAAATAGCGTCGAAATGACTCAACCCATGATTATTTTTATCGCGTGCAAACTCCACCATTAAAATGGCATTTTTAGAAGCCAAGGCAACCAATACAATCAATGCTATTTGCGTGAAAATATTATTATCAGCGCCAACCAACCATACACCCATTAATGCTGAGAATATTGTCATTGGTACAATAAGAATAATAGCCAGTGGTAGACGTAAGCTTTCATACTGCGCAGCCAATACCATGAACACTAATAACACCACTAATGGGAATACGTAGACCATGGTATTACCCGCTAGAATTTGCTGAAAAGTAACTTCGGTCCATTCGTACTCAATACCCGTAGGTAAATTATCAGCCAAGATCAGCTCAATTGCCTGCTGTGCTTGATCTGAACTGTAACCAGGCGCTGGACTACCATTAAGCTCTGCACTTGGGTAACCATTGTAATGCATCACTCGATCAGGGCCTGTTGTAGGCGTTGCCGTTAATACCGAGCCCAATGGCACCATATTCCCTTGGTTATTGCGCACTTTTAGATTCAATATTTGTTCTGGATCAAGGCGGAAATCAGCATCAGCTTGGGCATTAACTTGGTACGTACGGCCAAATAAATTAAAGTCATTAACGTACATTGAGCCCAAATACACTTGCAACGCATTAAATACTTCATCCAATGGAATACCTTGAATAAGCGCTTGCTCTCGGTCGATATCAATATCCATTTGTGGTACTTGAATTCTAAAACTTGAATAGAGCCCCATTAACGCAGGATCTTGCTGAGCTTTAGTAATCACCGTTTGCAAACTGTTAAATAGTGTTTCAAAGCCTTTATTACCGCGATCTTCAATTTGCAGTTTAAACCCACCCGTGGTGCCTAAACCTTGAATTGGCGGCGGTGGGAATACAGCCACAAATGCTTCATCAATGGCACTAAAACGCTGGTTTAACTGTGCCGCAATAGCCATCGCCGATTTACTAGGATCGCTTCGCTCACTAAAGGCTTCTAGCGGTGTAAATACAATGGCGCTATTAGGACTGTTAGTAAAACCATTTACCGACAAGCCAGGAAAGGCAACTGTGTGAGCAACCCCTGGTACTTGCAGTGCAATTTCTTGCATTTGCCTAACCACATCTTGAGTACGGTCTAAACTCGCTGCATCAGGTAATTGTGCTATCGCAACTAAATACTGCTTATCTTGTGCAGGAATAAAACCACCCGGCACGGCATCAAATAGCTTAATTGTTCCGCCTAATAAAACCACGTATGCAATCACCACTACCACGCTCATGCGCATTAGTTTTTGTACCAGCTTTTGATAGCCTTTGGCGCCACGGTCAAATACTCGATTAAAGGGTGCAAATAACCAGCGACCAAATAAACGATTTAATAAACGCGTCAGCGCATCCGGTTTAGCATCATGACTTTTAAGTAATAGTGCCGCCAACGCCGGTGATAAAGTTAATGAGTTAAATGCTGAGATAACCGTTGAAATAGTAATAGTTAACGCAAACTGTTTATAAAATTGACCTGATAAACCACTAATAAACGCGGTAGGAATAAACACTGCACACAACACTAACGCAATCGCGATTATAGGCCCTGTCACTTCAGTCATCGCCACGCGCGTTGCTTCCAGAGGTGATAAACCTTGTTCAATGTTACGTTCAACGTTTTCGACCACCACAATAGCATCATCGACCACAATACCTATGGCAAGTACTAAACCAAATAACGACAGCGTATTGATCGAGACCCCTAACCACTGCATCACCGCAAAAGTACCAATTAGTGAAACTGGCACAGCTATAAGCGGAATAATCGAAGCACGCCAGGTTTGTAAAAATAACACCACTACAATTACCACTAACGCGATAGCTTCAAGTAACGTTTTGATCACCGCATCAATCGAGCCGCGAACAAATACCGTAGGGTCGTAGACAATGTCGTACTCAACACCAGCTGGAAAATCTTTCGATAAACGCGCCATGGTTTCGCGTACTTGATCTGAAAGCTCAATCGCATTAGAGCCAGGACGTTGAAATATCGGCATCGCCAGCGCTGGTTGATTATCAAGTTCAGCTCTAAGTGAGTAAGTATTTTGGCCTAAATCGACACGTGCAACATCGCTTAGACGTGTTAATTGACCTTGTTCACCCACTTTAATGATCACTTGCTGAAACTCTTCAATACTGTTTAAGCGCCCTTTTACATTTAACAATATTTGAAATTGACTGTCTGTTGAAGCAGGTTGTGCACCTAAGCTACCCGCTGCAACTTGTTGGTTTTGCGCACGCAATGCGTTGACGACGTCCATTGCAGTTAATTCTCGTGCTGCTAATGCATCGGGGTTAAGCCACACTCGCATTGAATATTGACCACCACCAAATAATTTTACATCGCCTACGCCACTCAAACGTGCAATTTGGTCTTTCACATATAAATCAGCGTAGTTAGATAGATACGCTGTATCATGTGTTTTTTCCGGTGAGAATAAGTGTACCACCATGGTTAGATCCGGTGATGATTTTTCAGCGACGACGCCTAAGCGCTGCACTTCTTGTGGTAGTCGCGGCAAAGCACTGTTAACCCGATTTTGTACTTGTACTTGCGCACGATCTAAATCCGTTCCCAATGAAAACGTTACCGTCAGTGTCATACGCCCATCACTGGTCGCTTGGGAAAACATATACAACATGTTCTCAGTACCATTGATCTCTTGCTCCAATGGAGTGGCCACAGTTTGTGCTATTACGGTTGGATTTGCTCCTGGGTAGTTCGCAGTTACCACAACTGTCGGCGGAACAACTTCAGGATACTCACTGACCGGCAGTTGAAACAACGAAATACCACCGGCAATTAAAATCACCAATGACAGCATGGCTGCAAATATCGGTCGTTGAATAAAAAAGTGAGAAAATTTCATTATTCGTCCTACTTCTTAGCCATAAGTGTGTGCTGCGCCGTTGGCGATAACGTAAAAGCAACACCGGTGGTGTCTAGGGTCACTGTATTAGGTGAAATCGGCATGCCAGGTCCAACACGCGCAGGACCATTAACCGCAATCACATCGCCAGCTTTTAAGCCCGAGGTAATAGCGCGAAAACTGCCATAGCGCTCACCGGTTGTAACCAGTTTATATTCAAGAATATTGCCTTCACCTACAGTGAGCACAAAGCGATTTTTCAAATCGGTGCCAATTGCTCTATCAGGCACAATAACTTGCTCTGTAACGTCATTGGCCGCTAACTTAATACGTGCAAATGAACCGGCGCGTAAGGCGGTATTTTCATCAAATCGTGCACGAACTCGCAAAGTACCTGTTGCTGCATTGATTTGATTATCAATAAAGTCGATATAACCGGTGTGTGCAAAGCCATTTTGACCAACTTTTTGCATGACTACTTGCTGATGAGCAGCGGCGGTTACTTCATCAAATGAACTATTCCAAGTACGTTCATCAACATCAAAGTAAGCATACATAGTTTGATTTGATACGATTGAAGTCAGTACACTTTGCCCTGCAAGCACATTATTACCTTTGGTAATATTTGCACGCGAGATCACACCATCAATGGGTGAACGTATATCTGTAAATTCTAAATCTAAATTAGCTGCAATTAGCTGGGCTTTTAAGGCCGCAAGTTGTGCTTCACGTTGGCGTAACGTTGACGTACGTGATTCCGCTTGCTCTGTTGAAATCGCTTTTCGCTCGGTTAATCGCACCGCTCTTTTAGCTTCACTTTGCGCTTGCGATAAAGCGGCTTCAGCACTGACTACTTGTGCCTCTAAACTTGCTACAACCGCAGCATATGGGCGAGCGTCAAGTTTAAACAGTAAGTCACCCTGTTTAACCTCGTCGCCCTCATTAAACGCAATATGCTCAATAACTCCGGCAACACGTGGCATAAGTGATACTTCTTCCGGCGCTTCTAAACGCGTAGTGTAGGTGTGCCAGTTTTGCACTGGCTTAATGATCACTGAGGCAACATCTATTGGTTGAAGATGTGGTTGATTGCTCTGTTGAGCAGGCTCTTCTGCACAACCGGTGAGGGCAAGTGATGCCCCTAAAACTGCAATAGCTATTAAGTGTTTGTTCATGACGACGCTCCATTTAGTGTATTTTTCTATGTTACGGAACATTTTTGTGGACAAAAACCATAGATTTTTAAATTCATTAATGCCAATATGGCATCAATTAAATATTGGTGAGTAATTAATGGATACCACAAGTCGCTTATTGATGTTGTTAGAAGTCGTTGAGCGAGGCTCATTCGCTAAAGCAGCAGAAACCCGTAATATTGATCGTTCAGTGATCTCAAAACAAATAAGTCGTCTCGAAGATGATTTAGGAGTACGTTTACTGAACCGCACCACCCGCTCATTTTCACTGACAGCTGCAGGGGCCGAAATGATTAAAAAGGCCAGTGAGTTGAGGCAACTACTAGGTGAAACTGTGCGTTTAGCCGAGAATTATCACCAAGAGCCACGCGGTGTATTAAAAATCACTTCATCAACCATTATCGGCAGGCGTTATCTACAACCTGTAATTAATGATTTTCAAAAACGCTTCCCGCAAGTAGAAGTTGAACTAAGACTCGATGATAAGTTAGTTGATCTGGTATCTGAAGGCTTTGATCTTGCTTTTCGGGTCGGTGAGCCAAAAGACTCATCACTGATCGCACGTAAAATTGCGCGCAATAGATTACTAATATTAGCCGCACCTGAGTTCATTCAAACGTATGGATTGCCAAGTAAAATAGAGGACTTAATTGATTTACCCGCAGCCAGTTATTCCAGCACTTCGTTGCGCGTTGAGGGTATTCGTTATGTAGATCAATATGGTCTACCGCAAGAGCAAAAAATTAAGAGTGTGTTTAGAGCCAATGATGCCGAGGTACTGCTCGATAAAACGCTTTCTGGAACAACCTATGTGCTCGCGCCAGCATTTATTATTAATGATGAAATAAAGCAAGGACGTTTAGTGCCCTTATTAACAGACATCAAATTACAAGAATACAGTGCGATGTACGCGGTATATCCACACCGTGATTTACCTGTAAGAACACGATTATTTTTTGATGCGATACGTGATCACTTAGGTAAAGAAACACCACTTTGGGAAAGTAACATTCCCGGTTTCGAGCACATGTATCTAGGTTAAGAAACCTGTTCTAGTTTTGCTGAGTATTTCTGCGAGTCAAAATAAACATTGTTTCGACCATGTTTTTTTGCATAATAAAGTTGCTCATCTGCTGCTTTAATCGCTTGTTTTAGGCTATCGCCATCACGATAAGCAGCTAAACCGATACTTGCTGTTAAACTTATTTCACGCGCACCAACATTGATAGCCGTACTTTGCAAACCGACTCTGATATTTTCAGCAATTTGATAAGACTCTTGTTGATTTGAATCAGGAATGAACAGTGCAAACTCTTCGCCGCCAGTACGAAAAACTCGCCCCTTGTTAAGTGTTTCTCTTAATATAGTGGCAATTTCAACCAGAACTTGATCGCCCACATCATGACCAAATTCGTCATTTACTTTTTTAAAGTAATCAAGATCTAGCACCATAATAAATAAATTAATTTTGTCTACCAACTCAACTTCAAAGTAATGGTTCATTGCTAAACGGTTGCCGGTGTTTGTCAGCGGATCTAACAAGGCAAGGTTTTCTAGTCGCTCTGAAAATTGTGCTCGGCTCGCTTCAAAAATATGCGCAGTAACCCAAACTATCACATAGCTAAAACTCATATTTAGGTACAGGTTAAGCTCTGAAAATGGTGCTAAGGAGGGTTTACTAATAAACACAGCCGTTTGTACACACACTAATAACAACGATAGGTAAAAACCACACTTACAACCTAACAATAAATAAAATAATATAGGTAAAGTAAAAGTCCAGACGAACAGGCCACTCTTAACAACAGCAAGGTAAGTGCCCAAGATTACTAATAGCATAATACAAAGGCACAATAATAACGGCTGCCAAGTCTGAAATTTTCGTGTCCGAGCATAGTTAAAAGTATAAAAACAATAAATAGCAAAAACCCCTTCTAAAATCCCTAATGAGTAAAAGTCATTAATAAAAAGATTAAAATAGGTAAAAACACTCGCTAAAATTCCGAAACAGAAACAAATCCATTTCAGTAAATTTTCACGTAATACTTGAGCGCTATCTAAGGCTGCGATATCCATTGATTAACTTTAATTCGAACGAAAAAAAGTCAGTCTAACGGTTAATTGAAAGAGTACAAGCTCTATTTGTTTTTGATATATTCATTTTTATAAAAAATTTTTAAAATTAAGATCTTAGCAACTAACAGCCTATTCATCATTAATTAATTGTTCTATATCTTCTAACATATCGGAGAACTCAGCATTAGCATGCTGGCGCTGTTTTGCTGTCAACGTGGCTCTTAAACTCACAAGTAAACGCGCATAGCGCTTTGAATTTTCAGCATCTAAGCGAATTAATTCGTCACTCATAAACACCTCTCGCTCAGTAATGACAGCTGATAATTGGCTAATAAACTGATCGCGGCTAAGTTGGCTATCAAAAAATACCTGTTTGAGTTTATCCAGCCGAGTTTGCTTGTAAGCTTGCCTTAATAAAAATGTTGCTTGAAATTCGCTGTTCGCTTGGGTGATCAAAGACACTTGTTGTTCACTCAGTTTACCAAGCCACTGTTTATAAGTATCTAACTGACGTTCAAGGCGATCTTGCTCACGCTGTGTTGGGGTTTGTTCATTATACTCGTCACTTTCTGTTGTTATATCCTCTGCAATGGCAGCAACAAATTCTTCTCTTTGCTCCGTGGATAAACCAATAGCAAGTTCAATAAGATCGTCTCTTACATACATAACTAACGATTGCCAATGTGTTTTAAAGCCTTGAAAATACGTTAATAATGCTTGCTCTGAAGGGTCTTCATCAAGTAGCTTTTGTAATGCCAACAGATCCTGTCGATACAAAGGTAATTGCGTCTTACGATGCCAATCCCGACTTTTCTTAATTATGTCTTTAGCTTGTTTGCTTTGCTGCTTCGATAAATCAACGTAGTCATCAATCCAAAACGCCGATAACCAGCCTATATTATTGTAGGTAAATGTAGCTGAGCATCCAGTCAGAGCTAATAGAAACACACCAACTACTGCGGATTTATAATTCAAGCACATGTTTTTTATAGACATTTTTATTTTTCTTACGGTTCTTTATAGCACTACGTTAATCAACTTAGCGCATTATGTAAATGAGGGAATTAAAATAAAACCGAACAAATGGAAATAATTATCATTTAACTATTGACGCACATTCAAATACAAGTAATAATCGATCGCATCAACACCAAGCAGCCCAACACGACACGTTTGCGCTTCTTGTAAGAATTGAACGTACCGACCTCAGTGCCCTAGGGAAGATCGACCAGTAAGGATGCTGGGCCCCTTTAGTACAAAGTTGTTGATGAAGATGGTGACGCTTCGAGCATATTACTTACTCGACCCAAGTAATATAATTAAAAGATCACACTCACTTGCTACATTGTTCATATCGGTGACGGTTGATATGACCCAAAAAGCCCCATCAGGGGCTTTTTTTATTCCTTTAAATTTTCTGTAATATCTGTATCTTATGTCTAAGTTTTATCATTTATAGTGCGAAGCTGGGCAATTGTGGTTGTTGGGACTAAAATTAAACAGTAACACGCTAATTGGAGGTATTGTCATGTGGCAGCCGAAGTTTAAGATATTGTTGATGGTCGGTGCACTTAGCATCTGTGGTGTTGCTCATGCGGGACTTGAAGAAGGGATCCGCGCAGCCAATGAAGGTCAATTTGAAGATGCACTTAGAGAGTTTAACTACCTTGCAGAAAAAGGCTTTGCACCAGGAATTTACGAGCTAGGGCAGCTATATGAAGGTGGCCACGGCGTAACGCGCGACTATCACAAAGCTGCTGAACTTTACCAGCAAGGCGTTAAAAAGAACCACGTCGACTCAATGTTTGCATTAGCTGTACTTTACCAAGAAGGTAAAGGCGTTAAACTTGATAAACAAATGTCAGTTTCACTCTTTAAGCAAGCCGCGGCAAAAAACTTACCTGCTGCTCAGTTTAACTTGGGTGTGATGTACGCCAACGGCGATGGCGTTGCGCAAGATTATAAAGAAGCTATTAAATGGTATGAAAAAGCCGCTGGTAATAATTATACGCTAGCACAGTTTAATATGGCGCTGATGTATTTCGAAGGCCATGGAGTCGAAAAAAACATCGAAAAATCATACATCTGGAACACTGTTGCTGAGTATAATGGTAATTTAGATGCCAGTCACAGTCGCAAGCTAGATGAGCGCAAGCTGATGCCTGCGCAAATTGCAGAAGCCAAAGAAAAAGCTGATGCATTGTATGAAAAAATCCAAGCTGGGCTGTATGCGGGCGAAGATCGGATGTTTTAACTGCCAGTTAAAACGCTATTGGATTGTACTTAACGCCAATTTATGGCCGCAAGTACAACCATTTGAGTATTTTAATCAATATCTTATTTTGCGCCAACAACAATCCTAATTTAGGATTAAAACCACCCGTTTTCAATGTATTACGTGCATGGCTAAAGGTTAAAAAGCCTTCTATACCGTGATAGTTTCCCATCCCAGAAGGACCTAAGCCACCAAATGGCGCATCATCAGCAGTCACCTGCATTAAGGTGTCATTTATTGCGAAGGTACCACTTTGTGTTTGCTGTTGAATACCTTCATTGATTTGTTTATCTTGCCCCATTATGTACAAAGCTAACGGCTGAGGACGTTGATTTATGTATGCAATCGCCTGAGGTAAAGCTTGATAACTGACAATCGCAAGAATTGGTCCAAACAGTTCTTCTTGCATCAACTTCATATTGTCATTCACATCAGTCACAATGTGCAAACCAAGACGATGCTTATGTTCGTCGCTTTGGTTTTCATCTAACGGCTTAATTATCTGTGCGCCCTGTTGCTGTGCATCTGCCAATAAATCGGTTAAACGCTGAAAATGGTGGTGATTAATAACCGAGGTTAAATTTTTACCCTCGACACCTAAGTTATAATGTTTTTTATATAAGCTACAGAGACTTCTGACTAACTGATGCTGTAAGTTTTCCGGCACTAAAACATAATCGGGGGCAACACAAATTTGCCCTGCATTGGTCATTTTACCAAATAAAATAGCTTTAGCCGCCTTATCTATATCCGCTTGCGCGGTAATGATAACGGGCGATTTGCCACCTAACTCAAGAGTTACTGGGGTAAGGTTTTTACTCGCAGCGGCCATAACATGGCGCCCTACAGCTGTAGAGCCGGTAAAAAATAAGTGTGCGAATGGCAAACAGCTAAACTGTTGACTTAATTGCGCTTCACCTTCGATCACTGCGCAATGTTCGCTAAGCTCGCCGATAAATAGTTTTTTGATTACTTGATTGGTGTGCGGAGTAAATTCACTGACCTTTAATAATACCCGATTACCTGCGGCAATTGCGGTTATCACCGGCACGATTGATAATTGAATTGGGTAATTCCATGGAGAAATTATTCCCACCACTCCTTTGGGTTGATAGCTCACAGCAACTTTTGATGGCGCTAGGCTCAAACCCGCTTTTCGTGGTGAATTTTTTGCCCATTTAGGTAAATGCTTGATGGTGTGGCTGATCGTTTTGACCGTAGGCAGTATATCACCCAAAATCGTATCAAAAGCAGTGCGAAAGCCAAAGTCTTTCGAGCTTGCAGCTACCAATTCAGCCTCTAATGCCAACAGTTCACGTTTTAAAGATTTTAATAAACGGATCCGCTGTGATAATGCTAAATATGGCTGGGCATCAAAATGCAGCTGCATTTCATCAAATTGCGCTTTTAGCTCAGGGTTACATACAGTGCCAGTGTCAGACAAAAGCATACTCATAAACAAAATAAAGATTTAACCACTATAACTTTGTTTCTTAGCAGGGGCAATATAGAGCGCTATCAACAAACGAATAGCGCTCCGGTTGGGTAACTTTGAATTACTTAAAAATTAAATACCGATGCAGCAAGGGTCATAGTGACAAATGTGATCAGCGCAATTGCAACAATATTTAATGCAAAGCCGGCTTTGATCATATCCCGCATTTGAATTTGCCCAGAGCCAAACACAATGGCATTAGGCGGGGTCGCTACAGGCATCATAAACGCACAACTACAGGCTATAGCCGCAGGAATAACCCAGACCAATGGCGAACCTGTGACTGACTCAGCGACAGGGCCAAGTAGTGGTAAAAATCCAGCTGCGGTTGCTGTATTACTGGTGATCTCAGTTAAGAAAGTGATTAAGGTTGCAATTGCTAATACACTCAATACTAATGGAATGGCGCTGACGCCTTCAATCATATGAGCTATGTATTCAGCCAAACCTGATGACTTTATTTGTGCCGCTAGGGTTAAGCCACCACCAAACAACAATAACACTCCCCAAGGAACTCCTGCCGCACTTTGCCAGTCAAGAATACGTTCATCACTGCCTTTATTAGCAGGCAAAACAAATAATAATAATGCTGCGGCAATGGCAATACCGGTATCCGATATTTTTAAACCAGAAAAATCAGCGATCAGAGGTCTAAATATCCAGCACACAGCTGCAAATAAAAACACACATAACACCCCTTTCTCAGCGCGTTGCATGGTGCCAAGACCTTTTAACTGCGAGCTAAATAGTGACTTGGTGTCGACTTTTTTAGATTTTTCATCCGTTTTATCAACTTTGTAAGCAAACTTGGTCAGCCACAACCAACAGATGATCAACATAGTCAGTGACAATGGCACACCCACCATCATCCATTGCGCAAAACCAATTTCAATTTTATAACTATCTGATAAATAAGCGGCCATCAATGCATTCGGTGGCGTACCAATTAATGTTGCAATGCCGCCAATGCTGGCACCATAAGCAATAGAAAGTAACAGTGCTTTACCAAAACCATTATTATTTGGATTAGATTTTTGCACTAAATGGGTGATAGACATAGCAATAGGTAACATCATCACTGCTGTTGCAGTATTTGACATCCACATTGATAAGAATGCCGTTACTAACATCATCGCTAATATCTGCAAACTCGGTTTTGAGCCCGCGTAGAGCATAGTACGTAAAGCAATGCGCTTGTGTAAGCCCCAACGTTCCATCGCAATGGAAATTAAAAAGCCACCTAAAAACAAAAATATTAAGGGGTGCGCATACGGTGCAGCGACACTTTTTATCGCAGCAATGTCAGCCAACGGAGAAAATACCAACGGCAATAGCGCCGTAGCTGGGATAGGAACTACTTCACTCACCCACCATGATGCCATCCAAAATGCTAATCCTGAAGTACGAAGAGCAGCGGTACTCATGCCAGCAGGAGGATCGATCAAACACGTAAGTAACATGACCGCAGGGCCCAATAACAGCAGCAAGATCTGTATCATTGGATTTTTTTCAGGTTTATCGTCTAAAGTTTGTGTGCTCATATTCAACCCCTTTAAAATTTATACTTTAAGCCAAGGGCTAAGCTACTATCCGTTTGCTGTTGCAAATCTAAGTCAGTATAGAATAAGTACGCGGTAGTTTGTTTATCAAATAAATAATCCACACCTGCAGTCCACTGGCTGCCCTTAGTACTTTGGCGAATAGTTGAGTCATCACTGGCAAATTGTAGTTTTGGCTGCCATTTGTCAATGGTATAACTGGCACTCAACACATAGCCGTTTCCTGATTTAGTACCATCTACTGACTCACTGTGCTGGTAAATAGCACCTAGTTGTAAATCATTTTTTTGCCACGCGCCAACGATGCGACTGGCGTTGATATTATTGAGTGAATCAATATGGCTGATCGCCACATAATAATTTTTATTTTTTAAACCACGGTCACCATAAATTAACGTAGCGGCATAACCGGCTTCATTATTGGCACTGTCATCCTTCAAAGCATAGGTAAGTGATAGCTGAGCACCCGCATATGATTTTGAACTATACGTTATGGTATCACCAAGGCGATCTTGACCCGGTAGTAATTGAGCAATATCGGCTTGAGTTTCATTGAAGTTATCAACTTTACCTTCTGAATACTTAAAGCGTGTATCGTTTCGACCAACTACAACTTCACCAAAATTTCCCGCTAAACCTAAATATGTATTACGGGCACTAAATGGCTCATCGGTATCATCGTGCTCAAAGCCCTTTACTTGCACTTCGTATTTAAATACCGCTTTTAACGAGTCAGTGAGTACATGTTGCCCTTTCACACCAATGCGTGAAAAAGGCGCATCGATTTGCGTTCCTTTTTTAGCATAGCGCATTACACCGTTGTCAGTATTAGCAATTTGTACTTCTGCTTTACCATAAATGTCATACTCTGCAGCATGAACACTTTGTCCAAAGCAAGCTGCTGCAAAACTCGTTGCTACAAAAACAGGGGTTAGCTTTTTGTCTATTATTATCATTGTGTGCCCTTATTGTTAGGATCATTTGTTGTTCCCGCTAATAAAGGCAAGTTTACTGCCAACTGCTTATAAAAAAGTAAAGTTTAATATATTCAGATAGTTAAATTTAAAATTAAATTATACTTACAATAAAGTGTGCGGGATCCCACACACTATCAAAGCGTCTGTGTCACTGTTTCCACCCATCAAATTAAGCTGAGCAGGTAAATCACTTAAGCACAGCTCTGGTTAATCAATAAACATGTCACGATTGAGGCCATATTTACTCATTTTGTCATACAAGGTTTTACGAGCAATCTGTAAGGTATTCATAGTTTCTTTAATACTACCTTGGTGGCGCTCAAGGGCTTCTTCGATTAAAGATTGCTCATAAAAGCACACTTTTTCCGCCAAACTCAGATCGGGCGATAACTCACTGCCATTATTATTTTCGGTATTGGCGAACGCTAATTCAGCACCCAGCAGCACCGCTCGTTCAGCTTGGTTTCTAAGCTCTCTGACATTACCTGGCCACTGGTAACTAAGTAAACGCTGTAATATATCGCTACTTAGAGGAGCCGGAGGTTTATGAAAACGAGTCGCGGCAATAGAGCTAAAATGTTTGAATAATAAAGGAATATCAGCTTTCCTATCACGCAATGCCGGAATACTTACCCTCACTAAATTGAGTCGATAATATAAGTCAGCTCTGAAGTCCCCTTTTTCGACCAAGGATAATAAATCAACTTTGGTTGCCGCAACGATACGTATGTCTAAGTCAACCGCGGTATTAGCGCCGACGGGGGTCACTTTTCGCTCTTCTAAAACGCGAAGTAACTTTACTTGTAATGATGCCGGTGTGCTTTCTATCTCATCTAAAAACACCGTACCACCTTGAGCAAACTCAAACTTACCTTGGCGACTGTGTGTTGCCCCTGTAAACGCGCCACTGGCCGCACCAAATAGTTCGCTTTCAATCAGTTGCTCTGGTATGGCACCACAGTTAATTGCCACAAAATTACAGTTTGAACGACTGCTTTGATCGTGTAAAAAGCGTGCAACTAACTCTTTACCGGTGCCAGTTTCACCTTCAATCATCACATCTGCGGGAGTGTCGATCACCGCATTGAGCAGATGCATCATTTGCTGCATTTGCACGGTTTCCCCTAAGATCCGCACACCTGGGGCTGACGTTTTTTCTACCGCTAATTTTAAAGCACGGTTTTCCATTACCAAGGCACGCTTATCGCACGCTCTGGCAATGCAATCTAATAACTGCTCAGTGAGAGGTTTTTCAAATAAGTCGTAAGCCCCTAATTGCATTGCTTTAACAGCCACTGATACATCAGCAAATCCAGTCAGAAAGATCACCGGTAATTCGCTATCAAATGCTTGAACTTGTTCTAAAAAAGCCAGTCCATCCATTTTCGGCATATTAATATCACTGAGCACCACCCCGTTAAAACGACGATTAAGTTTTGATAAAGCACTCATTGGATCGCTAAAACACTGTACTTGATAGCCTTCGAGTGTCAGCAATTGGTCAAGTGAATCGCGGATCATCGCTTCGTCATCAATAACAATGACCTGTTTACAATCAGTTGCTAACGTATTCATAACGCTCCTTTAGTACTTGCTAAGGTAATAATGAATTGAGCACCACCGCCAGGGCGATTATGCGCACTTAAACAGCCATTAAATGAATTAATAATTTGCTTAGAAATAGATAGCCCTAAGCCAAGGCCATTAGTTGATTTAGTGCTATAAAAAGGCTCAAAAATAGTCCCAAGCGCATGTAACTCGATACCAGGCCCAGTATCCAAAATAGACAGCTTAACGCGGTCGTCAAACTGCTCTATCTCAAAACTCAGCTCTCGCACTGTGCTGTCAGCCATTGCTTGGCTGGCATTGGTGATCACATTCACTAATACTTGCTCAAATTTAATGCCATCAACCCATACTTTTACAGTGTCAGCAATATCAGCGGCGTTAACGTTGACATCATCCTGCTTTAATTGCGCGGAGGCGATCACCATGGCATTTTTAAGTAGCTGGCTTAAGCTTTGCTCCCTTAACTGTGTTTGTGCTGGTTTGCTAAAGTGCTTTAATTGTCCAACAATTTTATGTACTCGTTCGATCAGCGATTGCACAATAACAATATTTTCAGCGGCCTTTGCAATATCACCTTTGGCAATCAAGCGCTTAGCACTAACCAAATACGTACTCATAGCACTCAAGGGTTGGTTAATCTCATGATTGATACCAGCACTAAGTTGACCTATGGTGGCCAATTTGGCTGTTTGCACCAGCGCTGTTTGTGCTTTTTCGAGTGCATGGGTGCGCTCTATAACTTCTTGCTCAAGGCTATGACGAGAAAAAAGTAATTTTTTATAGCCGGCAAAACGTGCCATTAAACTGTAAAAAAGCATTAACCCCCCAGCATAAATCACACTCAACCAAAACAATCGTCCTAGTTGATTAATATTCACCGACGATATATCAACAAGCACAGTTATTTTTGCATTAAGTCGCTCAATCGGCGCACTTGCAGGCACATATTTACTGCGTTTATTCGCATCATTAACGTATAACAGGGGCATCCCTTGGCTAGTAATGTGCTCAGCAGTGATAACTTTTGGTACATACTCTAGGTAGCGTCGGCTTGTCGTAAAGTGTTGATAGTCTGCTGCTGTGAGGCTATGCAACGAATTGAGTCGCCATAATGGGCTATCGGACATAGCAATAATATTATCGTCTAAGCTTAAATAAAAATGGCTAGCGTGGGACGCATTCAGTAATTGTCGATCAGTTTCAAACTTAGATACATTCACTTTTAAGGTGACCACACCTATTACTTGGCCATCGCGATAAATCGGTTCAGAAAAATAAATGCCACGCTCTTTAGATCGTAAACCAAGAGCAAAATAGGCAATTTTGTTACCCGCCAATGCCTGAGAAAAATACGGACGAAATGCAAAGTTATTACCGATATAACTGTAATCAAGTTGCCAATTGCTCGATGCAATAACATCCCCTTCACGATTAAGTACATAGACGTCTGATGCACCACTGGCTTGTTGGATATCAGCCAAGTAATTATTAATAGGCTGCACGGGCTGATCAGTATCACTGAGAAATGCAGTGAGTAACTGGTTATCAGTAACTAAATGAGGAATAGTTGCAAAACGAGAGAGTTCGGTATCAAGATAATTACGCAATTGACCCACTTGGAGTTCAGCTTGCTGCTTTGCTTGACTTAAATCATAGTGTCGGCCAAATAGAAAACTAAGCAACAATACACTGATTAAAATGGCAACAGCGATTAATATTTTTCGGGGAAAACGCAGCATGTTCAACCAAAGGGCACACCTGAGCGTCCCTAAAACTTAAAATTTGATTTGATAGTGTAACGAGTATTCACTGCCGACACCAGCAACAGCACCATCTGTGACTCTTGGATCGTACACACGGTAGTGCTTATCTAAGAGATTATGGGCTTTAAAACTAATTTCACTGCGTGCAGAAAATTGCCAACTCACAGCCCCGCCGAGCAAAAAGTAAGCCGGTTGAGTAAAGTCGCTTGTCATTGTCGGGCCACTGACGGCATCGCGCCAAACACTATTGAGGCTCAGCACCCATTGCTGATGATGATAATTAGCAATCACACTAGCAAAGCGCTTAAACGTTGGCTTAATTGGCGTATCAAAATACTCGCTGTAGGTCGCTTCCACTGATAAATCACTAGTAATGTGGATCATGCTATCTAATTCAACACCACGATTAATGTCATCTAATTGATTTTCAAAGGTAAACTGATTATTGGCAGCTGAATTTGGCACTAGATTAATAAAATCAACAAGTTGATTATAAAAAAGCACCGAATTAATATGCCAATCTTGTCCCTCGTAGCGCCAAACAAGCTCTGTGGTTTTAACATATTCAGACTTTAAGTTTGGATTGCCCTTAGTCACATCATCATCTGAATACAATTCATTCGTCACAGGAGTGCGAAACGATTCACCGTATTGTAATTTAAAAGTATGCGCGCGAGTTGGTGAGTAGATTGCGGAAATGCGCGGCGATAATTTACTGTCTATCGCTTTAACATCATCATAACGTGCCCCTAAAAATAAGGTCAATTGCTCAGCAAAAGGCACTTTGATTTGCCCATAAATACTTCGGGTTTCAAAGGTAGATTGCAAACTCTGAAATGGCGCATAATTACTGATTGTAACAATCCCCCCTTGATAAAACGGATCTTCAACAATAATTTCACCGCTGTTAATATCAAAATAATTAACACGTAAGTCCGCTTTATGTTGCTCTGCGTGGCTATATTGCAAGCCTGAATTAATTGACCAACCATTATTAAATTGCTGACTGGCCTCTACACTGACTGTTAAATCCGTCGTATGCCAATCAGGACCAATAAAAAAATCATAACTGGCATTGGGTAAGGCTACTGCAGGTGCGATTAATCCAGCACTTTGTATTTGATGATGTGCATACGCTATTTTTGTAGCCAAAGTACGTGTATCAGTTTCAAGCCAATCATAACCTACAGATAGGAAAGTATTCTCACTACGATGTTGATTACTGTCAGAATAACCACCAAGGTTTAAAAACTCATTCAGTTCAACCTGATTATAACGCGCTCTCAAAGCCAGTTTATTGATATCGACACCCGCTTCAAAGTAAACTGATTGCAGTGGATCGTTTACCCCTTGTGGATAACGCTTACCACTTTTCTGGTTATACGCGCCATTAGCAAATAGATGTGTTTGCTGATTAACTTGATGACTAACCGAGAATGCAGCGCCGGTTTGACCTACATTTCCCACAGCCAGCGACATTTCATTATTTTGGCTTTTAGTCACTATATTCATCACCCCTAAGAATGCATTACTGCCATATAAAGCAGACCCAGGGCCACGTATGAACTCAACTTTATCAATAATTCCTATAGGTATATAAGGGATATAAACTGACGCTTTGCCAAATGATGACTCATTTAAACGTTCACCATTGATCATCACTAAGATATTGCCGCTATCAAGGTAAACACCTCTTGCGTGATCTTTTGGTACAGCGCCTACCCAATCACCACGAGTAGATTGCATACCAGGAACAAAATTCATCAATTCAAACGCATTATTCACCCCAAGCGAGGCTATTTTTTGGCGATTAAAAACTGTGATGGTTGAAGGTGCTGAAGCGAGAGTTTCTAAGGTTTTTGAGGCAATATCGACATGAACGTCAAGTAAATCCTCAAAGCTAAGCGCAAATAAATCCTCAGCCTCGCTCGCCAATAAGGGAGTTGTATAAACACACAAAAAAAGACATGCTGTTTGCTTCAAAATCATTACGCTGCTTTACACCTATATTTTTCATTGGAGTTAGCACATCATAAGTAACGTGCTATTTACAATATTAATACAAATACGCGACGGCGTGAGAGTTTTTCTCTATTAATTTATAAATTTAGGCTACAGCTGAAATCTGCTTAGCTTTTAGGTATTTATATAAACCAATTAATGAGGCTGCGATCCAAAATATTTCAATCACAAAACTTGCTAAATTAAAGTTATAACAAAGACTTATAAGCAACAAAATAGCGCCAGATAAATTCATCATGTTATATAAAAGCCCTGTTGGCGTGGCTTTACCCAGTTGTAGCATAAAAAACGCGCCAACCACTAAAAACGTACCTGTCATACCAACAATATCAAATAAAAGTGCAATCACGGGTGTCCCCTATCCTTTTTAATCATACCCAACAAACTGGCCCATTCCATGGGGAGGGTTGTTTTCAATCATTGAAACAGCAAACCGGGTAAGTTTAGCAGCCTCGCCAAAAGCGCACAGGATAAATGTCCGTATTTGAACTGAATAACCCCATATTTATCAGAGACTCTTGAGCTTTAATTCAAATAATTGTGCTATTCATAACGAATCGACTCTAGCAAACGTTCTATTAAAGGTAAGCAGTTTGTTTTATCTTTTTCCATAAAGGTAAACGTTAAACCCATAAAATATTTATCAAATTTTAAAGCGTATACCAAGTAAGAAGTGACTTCAGTTTCGCCTTTCCAAACGCCTTGCATCAATTGTTCTTTAACAATGCCAATAGGGAGGTTTCGTTCATTTTCAACTCCAACCCGTTTATACCATGGCATATGTTTCATTAATGCTTCATACCTACCTGACGCAAATGAGTCTAAAGTATTTTCGTCACTTAGATACACAGTACCGGCACACTCCAAACCTTCATCATGGGTGATTAATGATAAACGTTGTTCACTCTCATTTAGCCAAGCACCATCAAGCGATAGAGTTAGTCGAGTTAAGCCAGGGTAAGTGACTGTATTTAATGCCTGCTCTTTTTGTTGAAGCTCTTTTTTAACGCCCTTTTCTTTCGGTAACTGTTCTGGAAGGTCAAAAAAACCATAAGGAAAATATTTACCAAAATGAGTGTTTTTTAGGCTTATACCACGCATTTTTGCGACCGCAGCGGCTTCTACTGCCCAGTACCCAAAATAACCTATATGATAATCATCATTGTGGCTATTGTACCAATGTAAGCCTTTATAACGGATGTACCATTTTTTAGAATACTTTTTCAGTTCTTCTAAAAATTCATAATCGTCACTAATATTTGAGATAGTCAAAAGTTGACCGAATAAATTATTAACGCGAACATCTTGCCCTAGCTGTATATTATTTGAACGGTAACTCAAAAATTTTGCCAATATATGGCCATTACTGCCGCTAACTTGCCATTTTTCAGCTAATAATGCCCACGTTTTATCACTAACATCAACCAAAATAGCCAATGAAATAAGTTTGACTAAGGTATATACACTATGTGGATAGCTACTCCACTCATTGTCTGTTTTAAGATAGTAAGTGATAGTCCGCTCTACTGTTTCTCTTATTGTGTCAATACTATGACCGAGTGAAAACTGACAGATTGATAATTCTATCCCACGGTTTATTAAACTATTTGATATTCTTTTCAATTGTTCATATTCAAGCTGTTGCGATCCAAGCATTTTCGATTCAATAACACTTTCATCATGCGCTAACATGCTCATTCTATTCGCATAGAATTGTTTTAATTTTCCTTCACGATTTGGGTAATCCCGCATACATTAGCCACCATTAATTTGAGTCACTCTGGCAGCCTTACCACGAGGTATTTGGGCCTGCCGCCACTAACATGAACAATTTTTGAATAAGTAATTGTTCCATTCTCAGTTGTTCTAGCCAACACAGGATATAGTTGGCTTTTATTGTTTTTCGGGGGATTACTATTTTTTTAAAGTGTTTATGTAAATACGTTAGGTTAATCACAAAAACTTATTCTTAAGTTGAATGTCTAAATCTCTGAGATAATCTAATCCAAAGTTGTCCTTAGAAAAATTAGTAACGAGCTTATTTGGAAGAGTTTTATCAACACCATCATAACAACTTGCTATTCCGCAACTGATTGAAGCGACACTATCAAAATACCATTTTATAAAAAGCTATAACTATGATAAAAAAGAATATTATAATTTAAAATGGAAGACCTTAAGCTTAAATAAATAATTTAAGATCTTCCTGACACTCTAGATTTTTATTAAATCAATAAACACCACAGCATATTTTAAATTGAAATCATTCAAGATCGAAGAGTTTCATAATTGCACTATATTCATCTTTATTCATAAAGTGCTTTGCCGAATATTTTGAACCAAGAATTGATATATGTCCGCCATCAAGGCTGTATGGCAAAGTAAGATTATTAATTTCGAAGGTGTTTTCTTTATTATAAAGCAACTCTCTACTTATAAAGTGAATATTAGTATAATTACTAGAAAACTCTTTTAAATACAAGTTAGCCTTCACCATAAATACATCATTACTAATTATTTTATTAATATCAAAAGGATGTTTAAAATAAACACTCCTGTAAAAAAAGTTCAACGGGTTTTGCGTGTAACTATGTGGTGCTGCTATAATAAATACATTGATCTTCATCTTAGCCGCTTGTTTTATTACAATTTCAAAATCATCAAGTTGCTTTTTAGATAAAGCACTCCATTGACCTGCAAATATTATGTTTTTATATTTATGCATATTAACTTTTAAGTACCCCCTATTAATTAAGCATTGTTTATATGCAAGATGCGATTTTGGGCCAGTAAAATTATCCGTAAAAGATGCAATACACCAGTTGGTGGTTATAGATTGGAAAGATTTATGATTAGCTTTAAATATCTCATCAAAGAAAGGTTCCGAATGACCAGCAAAAGAGTCTCCAAATAATAATGTAGCTGATTTGTTTAACTTCTCCCCCAAATAACAATCGGTGCCAATTTTCTGATCTACATTTTCCTGACCATCATTGAAGGAATAAAAGCAGTATCCATTACTTCTTAATGGCATTATCAATTGATTAGATATTTGTTGAAGTTCGAGATTTAGGTTAAATCTTTTATCTACTCCTTTTGATATAAAAACATAACTCCCTAAAAAACCAATGAATAATACAAGATAAATAGGTTTGCATTTCCAATATTGAAGCAGGCCTCGAAAATCATTTCTAAACCTAATTTTTTCAATATATTTATTACTCAAATAACCAAGTAATACTGATACTGCAATACCAATGTAAATGAACTTATCATTTAACGAAAAATAGTAAATTGCGACAACTAAAGGCCAGTGCCATAGATAAATAGAGTATGACCAAGCGCCTAATTTCTGGAATACTATATTACTTGTAATAAGGCTATCGTTATGTTGTGCTTGGATAATGAGGAACGAGCCCAAAACAGGGAATATTGCAAGATATCCAGGCCAAGGGTTTTCTTTTGATATAAAAAAATATGAACAAACAATTAGAGTTAAACCGAACCACTCTACTAATTTTTTTCTTTTATCTTGTAATGTAAAAGGGAAAAGATAAGCAACGCCACCAATCATCATTTCCCAAGCTCTGGTAGGTAATAGATAATATGAAGAGTCTGGCCACTTATAGGTAGCGATAACACAAAAAACAAAGCCCAACAATGTTCCAAAGAGAACAGCTGCTTTCATCACCTTAACAGACATAAACTTTCGAATAGCAACGAGCATTAATGGATAGATTATATAGAATTGCCATTCAGCGGATAATGACCAAGTATGCAATAGCCATTTTTCGTGTGAAGCCGCATCAAAATACCCTGACTCTCTCCAATAAACAACATTAGATAAAAAGCTCATACTGCTGCCAATATGTTTGCCCAGAGTTTTGTAATCAAATGGTGTAAGATAAAACCAACCGAAAACAAGCAAGACTAAGCAAAGCATAGCTAACGCAGGAATGATCCTATTTGCTCTTGCAACGTAAAACCTTAAAATAGAAAAGTTTTCTTGTTCTATTCCTCTGAATATTATTCCAGTCATTAAAAAACCAGAGATAACAAAAAACACGTCAACCCCCGCAAAACCGCCGGGCATCCAAGAGGCATTAAAGTGAAATAGCACAACAGCTATAACTGCAATAGCTCTAAGTCCATTTATATCTTTTCTGAATTGCAAAACACAGTACTCAACAAATTATAATACAGGGGCGGCATTTTATACTAATAGCAAGGCAAGGCAAAGCTAGG
>TARA_R110001606_G_scaffold1655_4_pt1 | contig 33732 bp, 31 predicted proteins | sample TARA_R110001606 | Tara Oceans TARA_R110001606 (sample SAMEA4398315) | marine metagenome | biome: Polar Biome; feature: [SRF] surface water layer (ENVO:00010504); material: water (ENVO:00002006), including particulate matter (ENVO:01000060) such as... | depth 5 m
TTTATTTCTCCTTATTGGTTCACACCCGTTCGCGCTGAGCTTGTCGAAGTGCGCCTATCGACTAGCGCTGTCCTTCGACAAGCACGGGACGAACGGGAAATCAGTCCTTAATCAAACAACAGGTTGGCCAGTTTCGACCGTTGGTAAGCCGCATCGCCGATCAGGGCACCTGACAAAATCGCTTTGCGCCGGTGCAACTGAGCATCACAGTCATGGGTGAAGCCGAAGCCGCCGTGGAACTGGATCGCCCGGTCGGCAGAAGTGGAATAGCTCGAGTGGGACTGGGCCGCAGCCATCCGCACGGCGACCTCGCCGCGTCCCTGTTCGCCCCAGCTGTGCGCCGCGCTATAGAGATGCGTGCGCGCCTTTTCATATTCGACATAATTGTTGACCGTCGGATGTTTCAGCGCCTGATAGCTGCCGATAATCTTGCCGAACTGCTTGCGGGTCTTGAGATATTCGAGCGTATAGTCGATCACCGACTGCGCCCCGCCGGTCATTTCCGCTGCGTGGATCAGGCCCGCAGCGAGCTCGATCTTCTCCAGCGTCTCGCGGGTCCGTGATGCGTCGAACAATGCATCGGCCGACAGGGTCACGCCATCCAGATTCACTTCATAGCTGCGCGCGGTTTCGTCGATGACCGTCTCGCGGCGCAATGCGTTGTCACTCAGTGCCGACCGTTCGACCAGGGCAAAGCGCACTTCGCCGTCAATCTTGATCGAGACGATGATCAGTTCTGCGCTATCCGCCCAGAGCACCAGCTGTTTCTTGCCTGATAGTGTAACCGTGCCACCGCTCTCGACACCAGTGGCATCGATATTCGACAGGTCCCAGTCGCCATTCTCTTCGCGCAGAGCCAGCGTTGCCGCTGTGCCCGCCGCAATCTTCGGCAGCCATTCCGCGTGCTGCGCTTCGTTGCCACCGGCGAGCAAAGCCTGTGCCGCCAGCGTCGTCGACCCAAACGGCGTGCTCATCAGATTGCGGCCCATTTGCTCGGCAATCGGTACGACTTCCGCCATCGACAGGCCAACCCCGTCATGCGCTTCGGGTATCGCAATCGCCAGCCAGCCCAGTTCGCCTATTTCCTGCCAGATCGCAGGATCATAGCCCAGTTCGTCGTCGATCAGCGAGCGGACCTTGTCTATCGGGCTTTTGTCGCGACAGAAATTGGTCGCCACGTCCATCAGTTCGATCTGCTCTTCGGTGGTTCCGATTGTGCCTAGATTATCCATATATATCCTCAATTTCCAAAATGGCCGCTAGACCGTTCGTGGTGAGCCTGTCGAACCACATCTCTCGTCGCAAAATGTCCTTCGACAAGCTCAGGACGAACGGCGGTTCACGGCTCCAGATTTATCTCGTTTTCGGCAATCCCAGCGCATGCTCTGCGACAATATTGCGCTGAATTTCCGAGGTACCCCCGCCAATCGTGGCGGAGAAACTGTTGAGATAACTGCGATGCCAGTAACCGTCGTCGACCGCGTTCTCGTCACCGACATAATAGCCCGCCTTGGTGCCCTGGAAGGCCAGCGAGAATTCGGTCAGCTCGCGGATCAGTTCGGTGCGCGCCAGCTTGTTCATCAGCGGCAGTCCCATCGGCCTGTCCTGCATCAATTGCGGCATCCGGCGGCGGGTATTGTTGAGATTAAGCGCCTGGATATCGATCATATATTGCGTCATCTTGTCGCGCATCACCGGATCATCCAGCAAAGGCTTGCCATTGCGGACCGAGTTTTTCGCCAGTTCGACAATTTCCATCACGTCCAGTTCCTTGACGAAATAGCCGCCGACCGGCTTGACCTTGGTGCCGCGCTCATATTCGAGCGTCTTCATCGCCATCGACCAGCCATTGCCTTCGCCGCCGAACAGGCAGTCGCCGGAAATGCGGGCATCGGTAAAGAAGGTCTGGACGAAGCCATATTCGCCGGTCAGCTTCTTGATCCGGCTGGTGGTGATGCCGTCGATCTTCATCGGATTGAGGAAGAAGCTGAGGCCGGCATATTTGTTCGGCGCATCAAAATCGGTGCGTGCCAACAGGATCATATATTTGGCGCGGTCACCGAGCGAGGTCCATATTTTCGAGCCGTTGAGGACATAATCGTCACCATCCTTGACCGCTTTCAACTGCGCGTTACCGAGATCGGAGCCGTTTTCCGGTTCGGAAAAGCCCTGGCACCAGATATCCTCGGCGCTCAGCATCGGCTTGATATATTTCTGTTTCTGCTCTTCGCTACCGAGATCGAGAATCAGCGGGCCTGCCCAGCCATTGCCGATCGCGTTGAGCATGATCGGCGCATCATGCTTCTTCATCATCCGGGTCGCGGTGCGCTGAAACTCGCTGTGCAAGCCGCCGCCGCCATATTCCTTTGGCCAGCTCGCTCCAAGATAACCGGCTTCATAGACTTTGCGCTGCCAGTCGCGGAGGAAATCATACTGCTGGTCACTCGAGACTTCCATGAAGGTCAGCGGCAGCATGAAGCCGGGGTCGCGCACCGTATTTTCCTTGAACCAGGCATCCGCCTGTTCGCCATATTCCTTGAGTTCGGCTGCACTCGGTTTGTCGGCCATGGTCTTGCTCCAGTTTTCTTATCAATAGGGCCAGTGGCACAGCCCCATTACCTGCGATATTGTTTGAATCACTAGTGAGTTAATTGAACGATTAAATTGCAAATAGCAATGGTCGGAAGTCGCTAAATTTAGCCTGTGGAGAGAAATATGGTCACCGAAACGTTTACCGGACAGAAACATGTGATGTGCAGGGCATGCCACGCCCATTGCGGGCTGATAGTCGATTTCGAAGATGGCGTTCCGGTAAAGACCCATGGCGACAAGGATAATCCGGAGTTTGAAGGCTATAGCTGTATCAAGGGACGTCAGCTGGCCAATTACCACAGTTTCGATACGCGGTTGCTGACCAGCTATAAGGGCATGAAGCACGGCGAGAAACAGCCGGTGCACTGGCGCGATGCCGCCCGTGATATCGCGACACGGCTCGAACGAATCGTCGACGAACATGGCCCCGATGCGGTCGCCTCTTACGTCGGCACCTTTGGCTATAATAATGTCAACGCCCATGCCTTCATGCTCGCCCTGATGGATTCGATCGGTTCGACTTCGGTCTATGACAGCGTCACCATCGACCAGCCGGGCAAGGGTATTGCCCGCGCGCTGATCGGACCATGGCTAGCCGGAGCGCCGCGCGTCGGCGACTGGGACGGGCTGATGCTGATCGGCACCAATCCGGTCGTATCGATGAACGGTGGCCTCGGCATGAACCCGGCGAAGAAACTGCACGACGCGAAGAAGCGCGGCATGCAATTGATCGTGATCGACCCCCGCGTCACCGACAGCGCAAAGCAGGCCGACATCCACCTGCAATGCCGCCCCGGTCAGGACCCGATCCTGCTCGGCGCCATCGCCAAGGTGGTGATCAACGAAGAGCTGTACGACAAGGATTTCGTCGCCGGCGATGTCGAGGGTTTCGAGGCCCTCAAAAAAGCCGTGCAACCCTTCGATGCCGGACCAGCCGCCGACCGTGCCGGCGTGGCGGCAGAGGATATCGTGCGCGCGGCACGCATGTACGGAAGCTGGAAAAAGGCCAGCATCAGTGGCGGCACCGGCACCAATATGTCGGGCGGTGGGAATATCACCGAATATCTCAACCTAGCGTTGACCTCGATCATGGGTCACTGGCTGCGCGAGGGCGACCTGAATCGGCGCACCGGCGTGTTCACCAAACCCGCTCCGCCGATCGCCGCCACGCCCGGCCCGATGCCGGCATGGGGTTTCGGCCGCAAGCTGCACAGCCGTGATCTCGAGCAGAGCATTTCCGGCATGCCGACCTCGGCGCTGCCTGACGAGATACTGACCCCCGGCGACAAACAGGTGAAGGCACTAATTGTTCTCGGCGGCAATCCGATGCTTGCCTGGCCTGACCAGCTCAAGACGTTCGAGGCGATGAAGAAACTCGATCTCCTCGTCTGCATCGACCCGCGCATGTCGAAAACCGCTGAACTGGCCGACTATGTCATCGCGCCCAAGCTTCATTATGAAGTGCATGGGAATACAGCGGCACCGGAAGTCTACGGCGGCTTTGGGGCGGGCTGGGGCTTTGAAAATAACTACGCTCAGGCCAGCCTGCCGATCATGGAATCGCCGGAAGGCGCCGATCTATGCGAGGAATATCAGTTCATCCACGCGCTGGCCTCCGAGATGGACAAGACGATCAAGGTCAAATCCTGGGCGCTCCTCGCCCATCCCGACGAGCGCGAGGAGAAAGCGACGCCTTTCCCGCCCGGCGAAACCCCCGATCCGATCATCGCATGGAGCGCATCGCTCAACGGATGCCCGGCGGATATCGCCAAGCTCTATGAGGATGAGGAAGTGCAGAAGGGCAAGATCGTAGAAGCGCAGGCTCTGCTCGTGCAACCCAAGCCCGCCGGTTGGGAAGGCAAGCTGTCGGTCGGCAACGGCGCGATGATGGAAGAGCTCGCGGAATATGCCGCCAAGCTGGGTGAGCCGGTCGAGGACGGCGACTTCCCCTTCCGGATGATCGGCCGGCGGATGACCGAAATCCACAACAGCAACTGGCACGAAGACCCGGTGCAGCGCAAACGCGTCCCGCACCACCCCGCCTTCATGAACCCTGCTGATATGGAGGCGCTTGGCCTTTCCGAGGATCAGCCGGTCGAACTGGAATCAGCACGCGCCTTCATCAGCTGCGTCGCCAAGGCCGACAAGACCGTGCGCGCGGGATGCGTCTCCACACCACACAGCTGGGGCACCAACCCGGACGAGAAAGAAGACCCGCTAGGCGCAGGCGGCAACACCGGACGCCTGTCTTATAACGACCGCGACTTTGACAAGCGCACCGGCATTCCGCTGATGAGCGCGATCCCGATCCGCGTGCGGGCGAAACCGGCGGAAGTGGAACTCGAAGCGGCGGAATAGAGATTTCGCCCTCTCCCATAGGAAGAGGCAACGAAGACTTAGCCGCAGGCTTAGTCGTAGTCGGTGAGGGGTTATCCCTTCAAAGGCAAGAACCCCTCACCGAGTTCCACTAGTCAGACAAGCAAGGCCCATCCGCAACATTCCGGAAGCGGGCATTCCCATCCTCGTCAAGCTCTGCTGGATTTCCGGCTGCGGGACGATTATGCTGAATCTGGGGGGATATACTGATGAACATACTCAAACTTATTGGGGGCATTTTCTTCGTCGCCGGATTGGCGATGCTCGCGGGCAGCAGCTTCAGTTATGTCAGCCAGAAGGATTTCATCGCCAGCGCCAAACATGCAGAAGGCGAGGTCATTGATCTGCTTCGCAAGGTATCAAGAGATGACGATGGCGACAGCATAACCTACTCGGCGGTTGTGCGCTTTACCGATGACAAGTCGGTTTCCCATGAATTTGTGAACAATGTCAGCTCAAATCCGCCAGGCTATTCCAAGGGGCAGGATGTCAATCTGCTCTATGCACCGGACAATCCGACCAATGCGATAATCGATGATTTCTGGGGCCGCTGGGCAATGGTGGCGATCCTTGGCGGCATGGGCAGCATTTTTTCGCTGGTCGGAGGGACGCTGTTTTTCTCGCAAATCCGCAACGACTGGATCAGACGATGGCTGCGGGCAAATGGTACGGCATTCGCTGTCGATTTTCTCGAAGTGGAACGCGATCTCAGTCAGAGCATGAATGGCCGCCACCCCTATCGCATTGTCGCCCAGGGCAAAAACCCGTTCACCGGGAAATTGGAGCAATATCTCAGCGGGGCGATCTGGGTCGATCCGACAGAATATATGGCAGGCCGTAATTTGCGGGTTCTCGTCGACCCGAACAAGCCATCGCGCCATATGCTCGATACCGACTGGCTGGCAGACCTGCTCCAGCGCTAGAATAGCGGGGCCAGGCCATCAAATAGTTCGCGTTTCCGCCTCTTCTGGCAAGCAGGCGGCTAGCGATCAGGCCGCTTCCTGCCATCCTCCGTCCGGACACTGGCTTTCGGTGCCTGTGTCAGCCCCCGCCAGCCAAAGCGCGCCAATTGTAAGATCGAGTTCCGGAGGATCGAACGGATCCAGTCCTGACCCGGGATAAAAAGTGACTTCGCCGAATTTCGCTTCTCCGGCAATTTCATAGAAATCAATGCGCGCGAAATCGAAATCCCTCGCAATCGCTTCAGCACCAGCCAGAATTTTCTCCAGATTGATCGGAGCCACCGGAAGATCGTCATCACCCAGCCGGGAAATCTGCTTCCATTGTCGATCAAACAATATCCACCGGTGATCGGAATCGCGATCGAGATGGACTTGAATATACGCAGCCCTGCCGGAGAAAACGTAAATTTTATAGTCGATGGGCAATGCGGAGCCGCTACCCAGATAGGGTTCTACAATATAGCCCCGCGGGACGTCGCGATACGCCCATTCGTCAAGCCACAGACCATAAGGAGCGTCTGTCCATCTGACGGCGCGCCGCCGCGCTTTATCCCAATGGGCCTGATCGTGACAGACGATATTCTGATTGCAGCCATGGCTTGCCTTCAGGATGAACGGATATGGCCAGGCAGGCTGAGCGGGCAGGTCGCGGCCACTCCAGCAAGTCGGGATGGTCCATTCGCTGCCCAATAGCCGTGCGACATGTTTTTTGACCGCGATCTTGTCGGCTAGGACCGGCATCACCGGATTGCGATCATGCAGCTTGCGCCACTGGACAAGCTCGGAAAACCGGCGCGGATTGGCTAAATCCGGCCATCGGCGATGGCGCCACAGGTAGAGGATGTATATTCTCAAACGGGCGGAGGGAATCAGCCAATGCGGCAAGGAGGGCAGGCGCCGCAAGTTCATCATCATCTTACACCCAAGGGACCATTTGGTTCCCGCCTCTTGGCTTTGCTGGCTCTATCGCCGTCACCGGATCGATAACCACTGCCAGACCAACCGGGATCAGGGCCGCGAAATCATACCGCCGTCGAGCACCAGCGCCTGGCCGATCATCCACGAAGATGCGCGCGAGCAAAGGAATAATGCTGTGCCGGCGATATCCTCCGGCGCGCCCATACGGCCGCGCGGAATCTGCGAGATCGCCATTTTCGTCATGCCGTCATTCTCGACAATCTGCTTGGTCATATTGCTCGGGAAGAAACCGGGGGCGATCGCGTTGACGTTGATATTATAGGGCGCGAGATCGGTGGCCAGATGTTCGGTCAGATTGATCACGCCCGATTTGCTTGCGGTATAGGCATAGGTCGGCATGCCCGAATTGCGGATGCCGTTGATCGACGCGATATTGATCACCCGCGCCGGTTCATCGGCACTGCCTGAGGCTTTCAGCAGCGGCAGGAATTTCTGGGTGGCGAAGAAGATCGACTTGATGTTGATGTCCATCACCTTGTCCCAGCCCTTTTCCGGGAAATCCTCGATCGAAGCGCTCCAGTTCGCGCCGGCGTTGTTGATCAATATGTCGATCTTGTCTTCGCGTTCGCTGACCGCCGCGACCAGCGCTTCGATGCCTTCGACATTGGACAGATCGGCCGGAATAGCGATACACTCGCCCAGTTCGGAAAGCTCTGCGGCTTTGGCCATCAGCCGCTCTTCCTTGCGTGCCGTGATGTAGACCTTCGCTCCATTTTCGATCAGGCCGCGCGCCATCATCGCGCCGATGCCGCTGGATCCGCCGGTCACCACGGCCACTTTGCCTTGCACATCAAATAGGCTCTTCATCGACACGCTCGTTCTCCTGTTGGAATATATGGCCGCACTCCTTTCACATCGGCTGTGAAAAGTCCACGCGCTATCCTCTTGTAACCTCCGGCGAGCAGGTCAGAACAAGCGGGTCAGCCAATAGAAAAGAGCTCCCACCGCCGCGCTCGCGGGGATGGTGATGAACCAGGCCATGACGACCCGGCTTGCGACGCTCCACCGCACGGCCGAGGTCCGTCGCGCCGCTCCGACGCCGACCACGCTGCCGGTAATGGCATGGGTCGTCGAAACCGGAATTCCCATTGCCGAGGCGCCGAACACGACGAGAGAGCCCGCCGTGGATGCGCAAAATCCGTTGTGATGATTGAGTTTGGTGAGCTTGGTACCCATGGTTTTGATTATCCGCCAGCCGCCGGAAAGTGTTCCCAGCGATATCGCCGCATAACAGCTGATAACCACCCAGTTCGGGACATAAAATTCACCACCAAGATAGCCCGTCGAATAGAGCAGAACCGCGATAATCCCCATTGTCTTTTGCGCATCATTCGCGCCGTGGCTGATCGAATAGGCGGCCGATGACATGAGGTGGAAGACCTTGAAAACACCCTCGGCCTTGCGTGGTTGTACCGGCTTGAACAGCCATGCCGTCACCAGCATCAGCGCCATTGCGATCATGAAACCGATCATCGGGGAAAGGAAGATAGCAACCAGTGTCTTGGTCGTGCCGGAAGATTCCACCGCGCTGAACCCGGCATGGGCAATACCCGCGCCCAGCAGCCCGCCGATCAGGGCGTGGCTTGAGGAAGACGGAATGCCCTTGAGCCAGGTCAGCACGTTCCAGAACATCGCACCGATCAGCGCGCCGAACACGACCGACGGCGTTACAACATCTTTGTCGATAATACCTTTGCCGACGGTCTCCGCCACATGCAGTCCGACCAGCCAGTAAGCGGCAAAATTACCGCATGCCGCGAAGATAACTGCTGCCACCGGCGACAACAGACGGGTCGAAACCACGGTCGCGATAGAATTGGCTGCATCGTGCAGGCCGTTGAGAAAATCAAAAGCGAGCGCGAGCGCGACAAGCCCGAACAGGAGCGGAAAAACGATGCTATTGTCCATTATCCCGGGCCGCTTCAGCCGTGGTCAATCACGAGACCGTCGATCTCGTTGGCAACATCTTCAAACCGGTCAACCACGCGCTCCATATGCTGGTAAAGTTCCCGCCAGATGATGAAACGCAGCGTGTCGGTTTCACCATGTTCCTGAAACAGCTTTTTCAGCCCCGCCGCGTGAATTTCGTCGGCATGGCCCTCCATCCGCACCAGTCGCTCGGTCAGTTCGTGCAGGCGATCGCCATTGTCGGCAACATCCCGGAGCAACGGCATGGCCTCCGCGGTCAGCCGCGCGGCATCGACGATGATCGCCGCCATATCGATCATTTCCTGATCGAAGCTGGTAACATCATAGAGCTCGACCGCACCGGCGGTTTTCTGCATCTCGTCAATGGCGTCATCCATGGAAGCGATCAGGCCGGAAATTGCGCTGCGATCAAATGGTGTCAGAAATGTCCGGCGCACGGTGTTCAATACTTCGCGGGTTATTTCATCGGCATCATGTTCACGTTCGACAATTTCGCGAATATGATCCTCCATGCCATTGCCACCCTGGACCAGTCTTGCCAGCGCATCGGCGCCTGCCACCAGCGTCGCGGCGTGGCGTTCAAACAGGTCGAAAAAATTTCCCTGATGCGGGAGCAGGCGTTGGAACCAGGCAAACATTGTATTGACCCCTGTTTTTTGTGCGACTGTGTCGATAATGTTGGTTGATCTGGTGGCGGCCCAGAAATCGGCCGCTCCAAAGGAGTGGATCAGGTTCCGCAAATCTTCCTCGTCAACCGCTTCGGCGGCATCCTCCAGAGAAAACCAGCGGCGTTCGCGCTGATGCTGTTCGTCCCAGGTGGACAATTCCTCGGTTACCGCAAAGGGAAAGACACTGACGTCGACCCAGACCGATGCGCCGTTGCGCTTTTTCTTGCGATAGCGGTAGCTGCCGAGCGGCGTCGGGCAGGTTGCACCCAATATGCCCGCTTCTTCTTCCGCTTCCTGTGCAGCAGCGCTGTGAGGCAGTTGCCCCGACCCGATATTGCCCTTTGGAATGATCCAGCGTTTGGTTTCGCGAGAGGTGATCAGCATGATCCGCGCGGGCGAATTTATCGCGAAATCATCTGTTCGATAAGGAAGTGCAGCTATCTGCCGGATCGACATTGCAAATTCCCCCCAGATATCTCCGCCACAGATTTTGGCTTCGCGATATCCGAAAAAGCCCTAGTCGAGCGACATGATTCATGCAAGCCGCGCAATCTCCCGGATCCGGCGCGGCCCGTTGGAGATCAAGGTGCCACCAGCCGCCTCGCTGTTCTCGATCTGCCCGTTTTTGCGCCATGAACGGGCGTCACATTTCCTCAAATGGCTCATAAAAAAGGGCCCCGGAAACAGTCCGGAGCCCTTTTTGCTTATATCGTCCGGTAGCCTAGCCGACCACGATCATCACCAGTGATGTGGCGATCAGTGCCGGCGTTTCGATGCCGTCAATCTCGACAACAACATTGTACGTCAGCAGCCAGCGGCCCGGCTGTTTTTCAACCGCGTCAACCAATGTATGGCGACCGCGAACCTTTGATCCTGCACGAACAGGGTTGAGGAAGCGGACTTTGTCGAAGCCATAGTTGATACCCATGACCGTGCCTTCGAGGCCCAATGTCGTACCGTAGGATAGTTTCGGCAACAGCGAGAGCGTCAGCAATCCATGCGCAATGGTGCCGCCAAAGGGTGTGGCCTTGGCTTTTTCCTCGTCGATATGGATGAACTGGTGATCCTCGGTACAGTCGGCAAATTTGTTGATCCGGTCCTGATCCACGACGACCCAGTCGGATACACCGACTTCCTTGCCCTTCCAGGATTCCAGTTCGCTTGCTTTGATCGTTGGCATAATATTTCTCCTGTTCGCGGGTCTTTTAGCCCTTCATGACTTCCTGCATCCGGCGGAAGAATTTGCCGCCCTGTCCACCGCCATTGGCATATTCCTGCATGCCGGTTTCGTCCAGAATCTGGTCGATGTTGGCAGCGATCGATTCGGCGCTACGATCTTCAACCGGCAACCAGATGCCTTCTGTTTCGAAAATTTTCGCAGCAGCATAACCGCCGGCACCAGCCGTCAAAATGGTCTTCGATGGCGCGCCGTCGCTGCACAGATAAACCACGGCAGGGGTCACTGCTTCAGGGACCAGAGCCGCCAACGCTGCTTCCGGCATGATATCTTCGGTCATGCGGGTCGCTGCCACAGGGGAAATACAGTTGGTATGAATGCCCTTGCCGGCGCCTTCCTGGTGCAGGCTGTTCATCATGCCGACCAGAGCCAGTTTTGCAGCACCATAATTGACCTGGCCAAAATTGCCGTAGAGACCCGTCGACGATGTGGTCATCACGATCCGGCCATATTGGCGTTCGCGCATATGATCCCAGACCGCCTTGGTGCAATTGGCACTGCCGGTGAGATGGACGTCCATGACAAATTGGAAATCTTCCATCGACATTTTGTGGAAGCTTTTGTCGCGCAAAACGCCGGCATTGTTGACGAGAATGTCGACATGACCCCATTTGGCGATCGCATCGGCGACCATTTTTTCAACCGCGGGCATGTCGGTGACACTGCAACCGGCTGCCATGGCAACGCCGCCTTCGGCTTCGATTTCGGCAACAACCTGTTCTGCCACAGTGGCGGAACCACCGGTACCATCGCGCGCGCCGCCAAAATCATTGACGACAACTTTCACGCCACGGCGTGCCAGTTCCTTGGCATGTTCGCGGCCCAGACCGGCGCCTGCGCCGGTGACGATGGCGACGCGGTCGTTAAATTCTACTTTGCTCATGACGAGTCCCTTTTGTTAATCGAATGATTAACGGGAGCGATGCGCAATCAGGCCCGAGGAGTCAAGCGTCAAGGCCGCTATTTCCCAGTCGTTTTCGCTCTGGTCCTGCCTGCCGTAGCGGCAGAGGCGGAAACCCTTTTCTTCGGCTTTTTCGGCTGCTTGGCTTTCTTCTCCTTGGCCTTTCGCGTCGCCGCCTTTGTTTCCTTGGCCGCTGCGGCCATCAGACTGGAGAAACTGTCCGCAATGCAGGTCGCGTAAAATTCGGGATCGGGCATGATATTGCGATCCGCCAGAAAGGTCAGAATGACATTGCCATTGTAACTGGTCACCACATGGAACAGCCCCTGCCCCTCCGCCAATATTCCCATGCCAAAGGATTTGACCAGCTCGGCACCGGCAAAATACATTGGCACCATCGGTCCCGGAACATTGGTAACAACCGTGTTCACCGCCGGATTAAGACGGTCAACGAGACCCGCGCGGACCATCATCTTGGTCCCGGCCGCGGTCAGACCGGCCGGCATTGCTCCGGACAATTCCATCAGCGTCTTTGCCCCCATCGCCTGGGTCATCGCCTTGGAACGCCGGGTTTCTTCCATGATGAATTTCAGCCGGTCGCCCGCATCGGCGAGATGGGTGCCGACACCGACCTGCATCATCGTGACCTGATTGCCTGCGGAGTCCTTGTCATCGTCTGTTCGCACCGATACCGGCGCACCGATTTTCAGCGTTTTGCCCGGGAGGTCGTCCTTGGCTTCGAGATAGCTGCGCATTGATCCGCTGACCACCGCGATCATGACGTCGTTCACCGTCGACCCGGGATAGGCCTCGCGGATTTTCTTGATGTCCGACAGCGAGAATTCACGCCCGTCAAACACCCGGTGCGGGCTCAGCTTCTTGTTGAAGCGTGTCTTGGGAATAGAGCCCTTCGCATCGTCGCGCTGACGGAATTCGCGCTGCACGTCGAACAACCGTTTCGGCATCGGAATCAGTTTTTGCAGATTCTGCAGCCCGCGCACCGGGTTGGCGATATTGTTGAACTGGGCCTTGGCCAGCAAGGCAAATGGATTGGGGTCTTTTTCCGGTTCAAACTCCATTTCGAATTTGCGTGGTTTCATCTGCGCGTCAAGATCGTGGAGCGCGAGCGTCATTTGCAGACCGGACTGGCCGTCAATCGCCGCATGATGCATTTTGTGCAGCATCGCAAAGCTGCCCTTTGGCACGCCCTCTACATTGTCGAGCCCTTCGATCACCGTATATTCCCAGAGTGGCTTGTTCATGTCCATCGGCCGGGCATAGATGCGCGCCGCCTGGATACACAATTGCCGCCAGTCACCGGGCTTGGGCAAGGCAATATGGCGGACGTGAAACTCGAGATCGAAATTCGCGTCATCCACCCAATAGGGGTGATCGAGATCGAGCGGGACCCGCACCAGTTTCTGCCGGAAAATCCGGGCGCCGTCGAGACGCCCCTCGATATAGCGCAATATGTCCTTGAAACCGACCTTGCCGCCGGGTGCGGTAGAGGGATCATAAATCAACAATTGCCCGATATGCATCGGCGTGTTCGGTGTTTCTGTATAGGCAAACATCGCATCCAGTGCGCTTAGCTGTTTCATGACAATGTCCTCAAGCTGCTCTTCCGATCCATAGCGTAATGCAAATCTGTCCGATAAGCGAATCCGTTAAACTTCGATCAGCAGGAGCAGCAGCGGCCGTTTCCGGACTCGAATAATCCCGGGATATCAGACCGGCGATCCGCACCAGTCCCTAACCAGATATTGCGGTGGAATCGCGTGTCCCCAGTAAAAGCCCTGGCCCTGATCCGCGCCAAGCAGCCGCGCTTTTCCCAGATGAAAGGGTGTTTCAATACCCTCGACCACTGTCGTGGCTCCCCGCATATGACAAAAATCGATGATCGATTCGATGATCGTGATCGGCAAACGACCGTCACAAAAAGCCCAGAAAATTTCCTTGTCCAGTTTCAACTCGGCAAAGGGAATGGCGGCAATCCGGTCGATATTGCTATAGCCCGTACCATAATCGTCAATCGACACTTTCAGTCCATATCGCGACAGCATGTGACAGATTTCGGCAACGACCTTGATATTGGCGACCCGATTCTCTTCGGTAATCTCCATCATCACCGACCCGCGCAAATTCCCGTGCCTTTGCAACCGGCTGCAAAGCGCGTCGACGAAATCACGCCGGGTCAGCAATATCGCGCTGCAGTTGAATGATACCGGCACGCTTTTCCCCCGCCCCTTTAACGAGCGTGCGAGCTTCATCATATGATCGATGACATTCAACGTCGCCGCTATTTCGAGATTTATTTCGGTTGCTGCTGAAAAAATCGTCGCCGGACTGATCGCCCGTCTCGTCTTCAGCCGCGACAAGGCTTCATAACCCACGACCCGCCCGTCGGTGAGCGCGTGCTTTGACTGAAATTCGACGACTAGATTGTCGAGCAACCGGTTGCTGGCAATCAGGGCGGATATATATTCTGAGTCCAATATGGTTTTTTGACTGGCTTCCGCATGTTGGTCGATCAGCTCAGCGAGCACATTGGGTTCGAACGGCTTGGGTATTGTAGCAACAATTTGCGCGTTGCCCCCCTGCACCGGATCCGAGCTGTCGTGGGTCAGTTTCGCGTCTGCTCCAGTCATCAGGACCAGCGGCAATTTGTGCGAAATCTTGTCGAATGCCTGGATAAGGTCGGCGGACGTATTGGCGAGTATATCCTTGTCAATGACAACCGCGTTCGGAGCAAAGGCCACAGCTCCATTCTCGTCTCCAGGAGAATAAACACAAGCCACCGATATTGCGCGTTGTTCAAGGTCATCTTGCAAAAGTCGCGTGAAGGCGCTCTCCTCGTCAACGACAAGAACCCGTTTATTTGACATGATGTGAGGCTTTCGATCAGTGAAGGTCTGCAGGCGGGCCGTCCATAGGGTATGACCCGGTTATAGTCCGTCTGCTCCTAGCTTACCCGATTTTCAGTACGATATTTCGACAGATGGCTTACCCGCAAACCTGGCAAACCAGACTTGTCGATGGCTTCTTGCCATGAGCAGAATTCTTCCAGCGAAAGATCATAGCGGGCGCAGGCCTCTTCGAGGCTTAGCAATCCACCATTGACCGCAGCCACCACTTCGGCTTTCCGCCGGATTACCCATCTGGTTGTATTACTTTCCGGCAAATCGGCGAGGCGTAAAGATTCACCGAAAGGACCGATAACTTGCACTGGTTTTGTGTGCCGATGAACTTCCATAGAACCTCCAAAAATATGGGGTCTTGCGCTGTCTCATCGTGCAAATGTATCGGAGCACCTGATAAGCGCCCCCGTTACAGTTCCACATCTATAAAGATCCACCAATTAAGATTGGGTTTTTGGTTCTGGTTAACAGATAAAAAAGAAACCCCGGCGTAAGGGACGCCGAGGCTTTTAAAGGTTGGTTTGGCCAAAGTGCGGCCGCTTGTTGGGGAACCGCGGCTCTTGGGGTTTTTCTCTAGTTGCTGATTAGCATCGCGGTTTCGGCGGGCTTGTCTGATTTGGCCGCCGCCATGATCGTCACACTGGCGCGCTGGGCCGAGGCATTGGCCTGATCCATGCAGATGCCGTGATCCTGCACTTCCGTCAGGTTTCTCGCATCATAGCTTCCACAAACCTTACGGACAGCCCCTTTCAGGCGACCTTGCAGGGTAGACTGGCCATCTTCGCTGGCCAAATCAAGATCGGCATAGCTGACCTCAACCGAACGCACGGTCCGGTTCTGGGCACTGGCACTGACCGAAAATCCGGCTGCGGTGACAGCAATTGCGGCAGCGGCACAAAGGGACTTGGTAAAGATAATATTCGACATTTTCTCTCTCCTCAAAACTTGTTCAGGGCGATGCCGGAAAAAGGGGGACCGGCACTACCCGCTAGGGGTGAGGTCAGGAGCGAAATATCCATTGGACCGGGGTCGGACTGTCTGGAGAGACGTAGGGTCATGCTCCCGCCTCACCATCTTGGATAGGGGAACGATCCGGGACGAGCATCCGGACTTCGATAAACCGCCAGAATGTTCGGCCAACGGCAGTCGGCTTCGACCAACGACAATCGTTGATCGACAAATGTACCGACAGGTAACTTTTGTTACGAATCAAGTGGTTACAGATGGCACCGAATCATGCCGTATTAAGGCACTAAATCAGTCCGGAGAGCGGACTCGAAGGGTCGGCATACATCCGGCGGCCCATCCGTCCCGAAAGATAAGCCTCCCGCCCTGCCTCGACGGCGAGCTTCATCGCCCTTGCCATACGGACGGGCTCCCTGGCTTCGGCAATGGCGGTATTCATCAGAACGCCGTCGCAGCCCAGCTCCATAGCCACCGCCGCATCGCTCGCGGTCCCGACACCAGCGTCGACCAGCACCGGCACATTGGCGCCCTCGACGATCAGCCGGATAGTCACCCGGTTCTGGATACCAAGCCCGGACCCGATCGGTGCACCCAGCGGCATGATCGCCACCGCGCCTGCGTCTTCCAGCTGCTTCGCTCCGATCGGATCATCGACACAATAGACCATCGGTTTGAAACCTTCCTTGGCCAGCACCTCGGTCGCCTCGAGCGTTTCGCGCATATTGGGATATAATGTCTTTGCCTCGCCAAGCACCTCCAGCTTGACCAGATCCCAGCCGCCAGCCTCGCGCGCCAGCCGCAAGGTGCGGATCGCGTCTTCGGCATTAAAGCAGCCGGCGGTGTTCGGCAGATAGGTAATTTTCTTCGGATCGATAAAGTCCATCAGCACCGGCTGGTTGCGATCGGTAACATTGACGCGGCGCACGGCGACCGTGACAATCTCCGCACCCGACGCTTCGACGGCTGCCGCGTTTTCTGCAAAGTCCTTGTATTTGCCAGTGCCGACGATCAGTCGCGATTTGAAAGTCCGACCTGCCACGGTCCAGCTGTCGTCACCGGAGCCGCCACCGACGAAATGGACGATTTCCAGTTCATCGCCCTGCTCGACCATGACATCTTCAAGGGTAGAGCGCGTCACGATCAGGCGATTGCGCTCGACAGCGACCTTGGCCGGATCAAGTTCGAGTGACCGCACCAGATCGGCGATCGAGCCGCCAGCCGCAATCTTGTGGTCATCGCCGTTCAACTTGATCTGAATTTCAGCCATATCGGTAACTTTCATGTCTTTGATCTCGCTTTTCAAAAACGAGCCATATAAAGAGGTCGCTCCAGTCGCAACCAAAAGCCTTTGGGAAGGAGCAATATCTTGGCGGCCAAGACCATCTTCGTATTGAACGGACCCAATCTCAACCTGCTGGGCATGCGCGAACCCGAAATTTACGGTTCGGCAACGCTCGACGAGATTGCCGGACAGATTGAAGACCATGCCCAGACGCTCGGCTTCGACGTCGACATTCGCCAGAGCAACCATGAAGGCCATCTGATCGACTGGTTGCACGAAGCCTCCGCGGAAGGCGCGCATGCGGTGATCCTGAACGCTGGAGCACTGACCCATACGTCGCTCGCCCTGTTCGACGCGATCAAGGCAATCAACACGCCGGTTATCGAGGTACATATTTCAAATCCCGCCGCGCGCGAGGAATATCGCCACAAGAGTTTCATTGCACCGGTTGCAAAAGGAAGCATTTGCGGCTTTGGTACTTTTGGCTATCAACTGGCGCTGGACGCCGCAAGCAAGTTTTAAATATAATATAGGGACAAAATATGTCTGCAAAAAAAGAAACGGGTGAAGGCATGAACGTAGATATCAAGCTGGTCCGTGATCTCGCTGCCATTCTCGAAAAAGCGGGACTGACCGAGATTGAAGTCGAAGACGGTGACCGCAAGATCAAGGTCGCGCGCGGTGGTGGAACATATATTTCCGCGCCCGTCGCCGCTGCACCTGCCCCCGCAGCAGCAGCCCCTGCCGCAGCAGCGCCAGCCGCTCCGGTCGACGATCACGCCGGCGCACAAAAATCACCGATGGTCGGCACCGCCTATCTCGCCGCCGAACCAGGCTCACCCAATTTCATCAGCGTCGGCGACAAGGTTGCGGTTGGCGATACATTGCTGATCGTTGAAGCGATGAAGGTGATGAACCCGATCACTGCCGAAACATCCGGCACGGTGAAAGCCATTCTGGTCGAAAACGGCCAGCCGATAGAATTTGACCAGCCTCTGGTCGTGATCGCTTGAGGCTGACAGCGTGACCATTGAAAAAATCCTGATTGCCAATCGCGGGGAAATTGCTCTGCGGATATTGCGCGCGGCCAAAGAGCTGGGCATCGAAACCGTTGCCGTACACAGCACCGCCGATTCAGACGCGATGCATGTGCGGCTCGCCGATCAGGCGGTCTGCATTGGACCCCCACCGGCAGCAGACAGCTATCTGTCGATCCCGGCGATCATCTCTGCCGCCGAAATCAGCGGCGCGGATGCGATTCATCCCGGCTATGGTTTCCTTTCCGAAAACGCGCATTTTGCCGAAGTCGTCGAAGCGCACGGAATCAAGTGGATCGGCCCCAAGCCGGAACATATCAAAATCATGGGCGACAAGGTCGCGGCCAAGAAAACCGCTGGCGATCTCGGCATTCCTCTGGTCCCCGGCTCCGACGGCGCGGTCAGCGAAATTGCCGAAGCCAAGCAGGTTGCCAAAAAAGTCGGCTATCCGGTCATCATCAAGGCGGCTTCCGGCGGCGGCGGTCGCGGCATGAAAGTGGTCAACAGCGAAGCCGAGCTCGAAACCCAGATGAAACAGGCGGGTACCGAAGCCAAGGCAGCCTTTGGTGACGCCACCGTCTATATCGAGAAATATCTCGGCGATCCGCGCCATATCGAATTCCAGGTGTTCGGCGACGGTCGCGGCAATGCCATTCATCTCGGCGAGCGGGACTGTTCGCTGCAGCGCCGGCACCAGAAAGTGCTCGAAGAAGCGCCTTCGCCGGTGATCAGCGCCGAGCAGCGCGAAAAAATGGGCAAGGTCTGCGTCGACGCGATGAAGGGCATGCAATATCGCGGCGCCGGAACGATCGAATTTCTCTACGAGAATGATGAATTTTACTTCATCGAGATGAACACGCGCCTGCAGGTCGAGCATCCGGTCACCGAAATGATCACCGGTTTCGATCTGGTCCGCGAGCAGATCCGCATAGCCGACGGCCGCGATCTGTCGGTCAAACAGGAAGACCTGGTATTCAGCGGCCATGCCATCGAATGCCGGATCAACGCCGAAAATCCGAAGACCTGGGCGCCATCGCCCGGCAAGGTCACCAGCTACCATGCGCCCGGTGGCATGCATGTGCGCGTGGATAGCGGGCTCTATGCCGGCTATTCGATCCCGCCTTATTATGACAGCATGATTGCCAAGCTGATCGTCTATGGCCGCACCCGCGACGGCTGCATGATGCGGCTGGCACGGGCGCTGGACGAGATGGTCATCGAAGGCGTCCAGACCACCATCCCGCTCCACCAGAAACTTGTCCACGACAAGGAATTCCAGTCCGGCGAATATACGATCAAATGGCTGGAAGAGTGGCTGGAAAAGGATAATCTGAAGGATTAGCGCTGCCCCCGCGAAGGCGGGGGTCCATCTCGAGCACGCTCCTCAACTGCAATGGCTGTGATCAACCGCTGGACTCGCCAAAAAAACCAATATCGCTCGTGCTTGTACCTGCCCGAGATGGACCCCGGATTAAGTCCGGGGTGGAAGTTATCCGAACAGCTGCGTTCAGATAACTTCCACCTTTCCTGAACATAACAAGTCAGTTCAGGAGTCTGACAGGGTTAATAACCTATCACCTGTTGCACAGATGCGGCAAATGGAGTCGCCAGCAACAGGAGTAAGCCATGCGTATATTTTTCTTCACCGGTCTGATGGCGGCCACGATGTTGACGCCCCCCGCCGCATCCGCAGCCGAAATTGCACCCAGTCTCAATAGCGCACCGGGACTGGATCAGCTTGGCCTGACCAGCGCAGCTGCCCTGCAGCGCGATGGTCGTAGTGAACGCCGTGCCAATCGCAGCAGTAACCGCGGGGACCGGAGCAGCAATCGCGGTAGTGGCCAGCGTCAGGCGCAGCGGGCCGAGAGTCGCAACAATCGTGGACAGGCGCAGGTAACCCCGCAAACCCGCAGTGCTCGCGACGAAACCCGGCAGAACCGCCGAGCGGATCGTGTCGATCGCAATGCCGTTCAACGCAGCGCGCGTCAGGATAGATCGAATAGCAATGTCAATCTCGCCACCCGGCGCAATCAACAGGCCACACAGCAGCGCAATAGCAACCGGAATGTAACGCAGAGCCGACAAGTCACGCAACAACGCGCGGCTCGCCGCGGCGACAGCAACCAGGATGGCCGGGTTGACCGGCGCTATGATCGCAACCGCGACGGCCAGATTGACCGCCGCTATGACCGCAACAACAATAATCGCGTCGACCGGCGGGTCGACAGCAACCGCGATGGCAAAATCGACCGGCGCTATCGCGATAATCGCAAGTCCGCGCGGAACAGTCGCAACTGGAACCGCAACTGGCGCAGTAACCAGCGCTACGACTGGCAACGTTACCGCCAGGCAAACCGCAGCTATTACCGGCTCGGCCGCTATTATTCACCCTATCGGTCGCACAGCTACAACCGGTGGAGCATCGGGGTCTATCTTGGGTCAGCCTATTACGGATCACGCTACTGGATCAACGACCCATGGCGCTACCGCCTGCCAGCCGCTTATGCCGGCACCCGCTGGATCCGCTATTATGACGATGTCCTGCTGGTCGACACCTATACCGGCGAAGTCGTCGACGTGATTTACGACTTCTTCTGGTAAGACAGAATGATTGATCGAAAGACCCGCTACCTGAAGGTGGCGGGTCTTTTTTGTTTGGCGGCAAGCCTGACTTCCGGCAATCTGCGGCATGAGATCCAGCGGACTAGTCCAGATACAGCAGCTCGAAATTGCCCCAATATTCGCCGCCAAACCAGAGCGGAACGAAGACCTGTTTGCCCGCGCTTGATTTATCGTCGGCGGTCCGAATGAACCGGTATACCGAGACGCTGAATGGCCGGTCTTTTTGTTCAATCGCGCGTTTGGTCATCTCGTCCAGGAATATACGTCGGTTGCGGCAATATTTGTCATCATGCGCCGGATCACCATTGGGTTCTCGCGAACGTTCGCTGACATGGGTTGGCAGATAGCCGTCAATGTTCGTCGCGCCGCAGCTGATAATTGCATCCATGTGCCGGTATTTATCCAGGATGGGCTGAACCTTCGCGTCAGCAAAGACATTGAACTTGTTATCATATCGGGTGGGATTGGAGCCCGGTATCTCGCGATATTCCCGGTCGAACAGCTGGTCCCTGGTCAGCTCTCCGCTGGCCAAAGCCTCTTCAACTGTAGCGACCAGTTCATCCTTGCCGGTAATCGCCAGATCGACAAATTTTCGATCCTCCGTCGCAAAACCGCTCTGGACCAGCTGGTCAAACATGACTTTAGACATGGTCTCAAGGTCACCCACCTTGTCTTTCGCCGCTTCCAAAGTGATATTATTCTTGTCCGCGCTTTCCGAAAAATGATCGAGAACATCTTGCACCTGTTGCACCTTATTGTGGATCAGGCCGGTGTTTTTGGCGATATCGCTATTCTGCTCATCAACCTGCCATACCAGATCAGAAATCCGGTTGACCGTATCGTCTATTTTTTGAAAGTTTCGCTGGGCATCATTGCTCTTGCTGACCCCTTTTTCGATTTTCTCGACCAGAGTTTCGGCTTCGACGCCCAACGAGTTGACCGTGGCCGATATCTCATCGGTCGCTTCCCGTGTATTGAAAGCCAGTTGCTTGACCTCTGCTGCAACGACCGCAAATGTGGCGCCGGCAGCCCCGGCGCGATGCGCTTCAATCGCGGCATTTAGCGCGAGAATGCTGGTGGTATTGGCAATTCTGTCAATATTCTGGGAAACCCTGCGCACTTGATCCATCGCGCCGGCAAATCCGGTAATATGCTCGGCAAGTGCGACTACCAGACCGGTCAGATCACCGAATTCCTGCATCGACATCCGGATAACGTGGGTGCTTTCGTGCAGATCATCCTTCGCACGCTTCGACAGCATTCGTGCTTCGTTGGTGGAATCCGTGACGCGTTTCTGGTCATCAGCCAATTTCGCGATCACATCCTGCAACACTTCCCGGCGCTCGCGCATTTCATCCGCATTCGCCATCACTTCCTCGACCAGACCGCCTACATCGGCGCAGCCAACGGTGACTTCCCCGCACGAACGGACCACAGCATCAATCAGTGTCGGATCGGTGATATCAAACTTCTCATGCTTCATAACGGGGATCAATTTCCTATTGATAGTAAGGGCGACAATTCACAGCCCTAACCCAATCAAGTTAGCGATCTATTAACTGTAAATGCGACTATTGCTGTCGGCGACACACGATCGGTCAAACCGGTCAAAAAATAGCAGCTCCTGTCAGAGGCTAGCGGCTGAAATATCGCCATTTTTGGGGATAAAATTGGCGTCGGCAACCCACCTAGGTTTGATTTTATTTTTCCCGCAGAAAACGATCAATCGAACGGATTTTATCTGCCTCCGTCCTCTGAAGGCAAAAATCCCCGTCAGGACAATTTCCTTTCTTGTTGCAACTTGCAAAAGCGCTCCGCAATAAGGCCTTATAACGTTGGAGAGAAATATCATGAGACGTGCGCTTGGTTTGGCTATTGCCGCTTTTGTAACGATCACAATTTCGGGCAGCGCGTTCGCGCAAGAGCAGATCATTCGCGTAGGCAGTCTGCTGACCGATGCAGCCGCTCAGCCAACCGGTCCGGCCACGATCTTCGTCCGCGAAGGCAAGATTGCCGAAATCCGGATCGGCCCTGATTCTGCTCCCAACGCTGCGGCAGAAGTCATCGACCTCTCCGACAAGACCGTGATGCCCGGCCTGATCGACCTGCACGTTCATCTGACCGGTGATCCGGGTGGCGATTTCTGGCGAGAAACCACCGAACCGGCGGAATGGGGCGTCGTTGTCGGTGCCAAAAACGCACTGGTCACGGCCAAAGCGGGTTTCACCACGGTACGCGAAGCCGGATCCTCGCAATATAGCGCCTTCTCGCTCCGCCGCGGCACCGCCGATGGGGTCATTCCCGGACCACGCATCATCGCCGCCGGGCCAGCCCTGGCGATCGTCGGCGGCCATGGCGACGTGTCGGGCTTCACCGAAGACGTCAACGCGCTGCTGACCAGCGGCTATGCCTGCACCGGCGCCGTCCAATGCGCGGAAAAAGTACGCAAGGCCAGCCGGGCCGGTTCCGATATCATCAAGATCACCGCGACCGGCGGCGTGCTTTCCCAGCAGGGTCGCGGACTGGAAGCACAATTTACCAATGAAGAAATGCAGTCGATCGCCACGACCGCCCATTCGCTCGGCCTGAAAGTCATGGCCCACGCCCATGGTGCGCGCGGTATCGAGGCGGCCTCTCGCGCCGGTATCGATACGATCGAACATGGCACGTTCGCCGACGAGGCTGCGCTCAAGGTCATGAAAGCCAATGGCACCGCGATGGTCCCGACATTAATGGCGTTCAAGGGCGTCAGCGAAGGCCTTGGCAAGGGCATTTACACGCCGGTGGTCGAAGAGAAAATCCGGATGACGCTCAACACCATCGGCAAGGCGGTTGCGTCCGCCAAAAGGCTGGGCGTACCGATCGTATTCGGTACCGATGCCGGCGTCTTTGAACATGGCCGCAACGCCGAGGAACTGCAGCTGATGGTCGATGCCGGCCTGACCCCGCGCGAGGCTGTGGCCAGCGCGACCACATCGGCTGCCAAGGCGCTCGATATGGAAAATGAAATCGGCCGCATCGCGGTTGGCTATTCCGCCGATCTGATCGCTTTTGACGGCAACCCGCTGGACGATGTCCGGGTGCTGGAAAAGATCGACTGGGTGATGGTCCGCGGCCGCATCATCGACTAGGCTGCCGAGCATGGCCCGGGTCTTTACGAAAAAGCAGATCGAACTTTATTCCAGCCCAAAGCGGATAGCCGCGCTGGGCCGCCGGGTGACCGAGACACTCAACGCCCATCCCCGGGTCCAGTGGCTGGAGAGCCCCTATGTTCAGCTCTATGTCTGCCAGAATTTTATCAGCGACTCCGATTGCGACCTGCTGATCGACATGATCGACAGCGATAGCCAACCCTCGACGCTTTACGAAGGCACCGAACGCGAAGGCTATCGCACCAGCTATAGCTGCAATGTCGACCCGGCCAATCCCGACATCCGCCGTATCGACCAGTCGATTTGCGACCTGATGGGCCTGCCGCAGACCCATAGCGAAGTCCTGCAGGGCCAGCGCTATCAAGTGGGACAGCAGTTCAAGGACCATCACGACTATTTCCACAAGAGCGAAAAATACTGGCAATATGAAGGTCCTAATGGTGGCCAGCGCACCTGGACCGCGATGGCCTATCTCAACGAGCCGGAGAAGGGTGGCGCGACCGCTTTCCCGCAGCTGCAATATCAGGTCGAACCGCGTCGCGGCATGTTGCTGATATGGAATAATATGCGCCTCGACGGCACGCCCAATATCGATACGCTGCACGCCGGAACGCCGGTGGAAGAGGGCACCAAATATATCATCACCAAATGGTTCCGGCTCAATCAGTGGCAGAAAGCCTGGGTCCCGTAAAAACCGGCTTGCCGATCAACAGACGACGGGTTTCGACCAACGACATTGATTGACCGGTGAAATCGTTGCGAGTGTAACTTTAGCGTGTTAGCTGGACATAACAGTTTTGGATAGGAACCGAATATGATCAAGAAACCTCTCGCCCTTCTCGTCGGCACCAGCCTGCTCGCCTTCAGTGGCGTTGCTGCAGCCCAGCCGCTTGCAGCAACCAGCGCAGCAGCGATGGAACATCACGAAGCAGCGGAGATGACCGAAGGCGAAAAGCTGAAGGCGCTGTTCGCCAAGAGCGACGAGGAAAACCTGAAACGCAATCCGATCGGCGCCCTGTTCCGCGGCGACGAACGCTATGCCGACCAGCTTGGTGATTATATTTCCGACGAATATTTTGCCGGTGAGAAGGCGGCCGAGACAGCCGAACTGGCGGCTTTGCTGAAGCTGGACCGCAGCAAACTAAGCGCCACCGACAAAATCGCCTATGACGTGTTCAAACGCGACAAGGAGCAGGCGCTCAAAGGCTATTCCGACGAGATATTGTCCCTGACCATCGTCCGCCCGGTCAATCATTTCAGCGGTTTTCACACATTCTATCCCAATTTTGCTTCCGGCAAAGGCGGCGCGCCGTTCAAGACAGTGAAAAATTACGAGGACAATCTCAAACGTCACAAACAATATATTGTCATCGGCGACCGATCGATCGAACGTTTCCGCGAAGGCATGGAAAGCGGCGTACTCGAAACCAAATTGACGATCACCAACGTGATCGAGCAGCTCGCCACGCAAAATGGCCTGGGCCTTGAAGACAGCCCGTTCATGGCGCCGACCAAGAATTTCCCCGACGATTTCAGCGATGCCGACAAGGCCCGCCTGACCAAGGAATATGCCGCCGCTACCAAGGATATTTTCGCTGGCAATCAGCGCATGCATGATTTCCTGAAAAACGAATATCTGCCCGTCGCCCGCACCGAAGTCGGCCTGTCGCAGATGAAGGGCGGAGCGATCCTCTATGAGAATATGATCGAGAACACGACTACTCTGCCGCTCAAGGCCGATTATGTTCACAATCTGGGTCTCAGCGAAGTCACGCGGATCAAGACCGAGATGGAAGAGATCAAGGCCGAGGTCGGTTTCGACGGCACCCTCCCCGAATTTTTCGAATTCCTGCGGACCGATGAACAGTTCCACCCGGAATCCCGCGAAGCGCTGACCCAGGCATATTATGACATGGGCAAGATGGTCGATGCCAGGATTGGCGAGCAATTCAAGGTTCTGCCAAAATCGCCGCTGGAAATTCGTCCCTATGACGAATCGATCGAGAAATTCCAGGCGGGCGGTTCCTATCAGAGCGGCACGCCCGACGGATCGCGTCCCGGCGTCTTCTATTTCAACGCCTATGACCTGCCCTCACGCAGCACTTCGGGCATTACCACGCTCTATCTGCACGAAGGTGCACCGGGCCACCATTTCCAGATTTCGCTGGCTCAGGAAAATGCCGATCTGCCCAATTTCATGCGCTTTGGCGGCAACACCGCCTTCGTCGAAGGCTGGGCGCTTTATGCTGAGAAGCTCGGCTTCCCGATGGAGCTTTATGATGACCCTTACCAGCGCTTCGGCCATCTCGACGACGAGATGCTCCGCGCGATGCGGCTGGTCGTCGATACCGGCCTGCACAGCAAGGGCTGGAGCCGTGAAAAGGCTATTCAGTATATGCTCGACAACAGCAGCATGGGTGAAACCGATGCTACCGCCGAAGTCGAACGTTATATCGCGATCCCGACCCAGGCCCTGGCCTACAAGATCGGCGCGCTGACCATCCAGCGGCTGAAGAAAGAAGCCCAAGACGCGCTCGGCGACAAGTTCGACCCGCGCGAATTCCACGACCAGGTGCTCAACACCGGCGCGCTGCCGATGACCGTGCTGGAAAGCAAGATCCGCGACTGGATCAAGTCGCAGGCCTGATCCGGCCGTTTCAAATTGATCAAAGCCGGTATGAAGCAAGAATTGCCTTCATACCGGCCTGATCGCTAAACCCGACCGCACTAACCGCATTTTAAGCATTTCCGGCTAATCGCATTCCCGAACTAGCGGGGTGAATGCGATGAAAATGGATATGTCGGGACTAATCGGGGAAATCAAAGCCAAACAGGCGATTAGCGCGGCAGACGTCATGGCGCTGCGCCAGGAGATTTGGCCGGACGGCATTGTCAGTTCCGATGAAGCCGATCTCCTTTTCCAGATCAATAATCTTGGCAGCCATCCGAGCGAGGAATGGCTCGAGTTTTTCGTCGCGACAATAACCGAATATGTCGTCAACCAGACCGAACCCAAAGGCTATGTCAGCGATGATAATGCCGGATGGCTGATGCAGAAGATCGACCATGACGGCAAAATAGAATCCGCAGCAGAACTGGAACTGCTCGTCCGCACGATGGAACGGGCCACCGGAACACCGGAGCAGCTACAGGATTATGTGCTCAAACAGATCGAAGGCGCCGTTCTGACCGGCAAAGGTCCGACCCGAGATGGCGGAGCCCTGCAACCCGGATCGATCAGCGACAGCGAAGTAAAGATATTGCGCCGCGTCTGCTACGCTGCCGGCTCTGACGGCCCCGGCCGGATCAGCCGCAACGAAGCCGATATGCTGTTCCGGATCAAGGACGCGACACTGAACAGCGAGAATAGCAAAGACTGGCCGAAATTGTTCGTGCAGCTGGTTGGCAATTATCTGATGGCCTATGGCGAATATGACATGCTTTCTCGCACAGAGGCCGCGCGTCTCGAAAGCTTCATGGACGACAATGAAGCAAGTGTCCGCGGTTTCTTTGGCCGGATGAAAGATTCCGACATCGGTGCCACGTTCAAAAAAACCTTCAACACAGATATTTTTGGCAAGAAAAATGCTGAATGCGGTCACATCGATGCAGTTGAACAGGCGCGCAAGCTGACCATTGTAGAGGATAGCTGGTTGCACGGGAAAATTCACGCCGACCAGAATCTTGATCCGCTGGAAAGCGAACTCCTCGATTTTATCGCCGACGAGTTGGCCGGAACGCGTCACTAGATTGCGGGCTCGCTGTCGGGTTCAGCGCCGGTTCAAAATATTTGACGGATAGTTCTCTTCTTTTGAGGAGCCCCCGACATGCGATATTCCGGATTGATGCTGGCCTTGGGTGGAGCAACGGCCTTGTCGTTTTCACCGCTGCAGGCCACCCCCGATAGCGCGCCGCAGATTGACTATCCCGGCTTTCTCGACCTGAGCAATGAAGTTGCCACGGTCAGGGCGGAGCGGCTCATTGATCTAGCCGAATTCCGCCAGCGAGCGGCAAAGTCTGGCACGCTGATTCTCGACACGCGCTCCGCCGCTGCCTTTGCCGAAGGTCATATGGCGGGCGCGATCAACCTTCCCTTTTCCGACTTTACCGACAGCAAATTGCGGGCCGTGATCGGCGACAATCTCGACCGGGAAATATTGATCTATTGCAACAATAATTTCAGCAATAATATCCGTCCGATCATGACCAAACGCGCACCGCTCGCGCTCAACATCCCGACCTTCATTAATCTCTACGGCTATGGCTATCGCAATATCTACGAGCTCGGCGCGATCGTCGATCTCTATGATCCGATGGTACAATGGGTGGCTGATGATCAGCTACGCGACCCCCTTCTCCCGTGAGGGAGAAGGGTGCGAAGACTTGGCAGCTTATCTGCGTAGACGTAGCTAGTCACAGTCGCGATAAGGCGACGTATCCTTCTCCTTCACCGGAGAAAGCTCTACCGAGATAATACTGTCCTACATCGCGCTTATTATGATAGTCGTCCGATATGACCGACCGCAAAATATCACCCAAGAACCCGCAAATTCTGACCATTTTGGGGCCAGACCGTTTTTTTCTTTTAACACTGTAAAGTTTGTAAAGCTCATACCCCATGACCAGCGCTCTCCTACCCGCCGCCCGCGATATTCTCGCCAGGCTGATCGCCTTCGACACCACGTCGCGGAACAGCAATCTTGATCTGATCGCCTGGGTCGAAGATTATCTGACCGGACATGGCGTCGCATCGACGCGCGTAGTCAACGCCGATGCCAGCAAGGCCAATCTCTATGCATCTGTCGGCCCCGCTATCGAAGGCGGGATCATTCTTTCGGGTCATAGCGATGTTGTGCCGGTCGACGGACAGGATTGGCTCAGTGATCCGTGGACGGTGACCGAGCGCAATGGTCTGCTCCACGGGCGCGGGACCTGCGACATGAAGGGGTTTATCGCGCTGGCCCTGGCCGCTGTGCCGCTGTTCAAAGACGGCGCGAAACCGGTGCATCTGGCGTTCAGCTATGACGAAGAGATCGGCTGTCTCGGCGCGCCGGCGATGATCGAGGAGATGGCGGCGAAACTGCCAAAACCGGCGCTGGCAATTATCGGCGAGCCGACGATGATGAAGGTGATCACCGGCCACAAGGGGATCACCGTCCACGAGGTCGAGGTGCTCGGCCACGAAGCCCATAGCAGCCTCACCCATCTCGGCCTGTCTGCCAATATGGTGGCGATCGAACTGATGCACGATCTGGCCGAACTGGCACGCAGCCTGTGGGAGAATGCCGACCCCGCCTCTCCTTTCATCCCGCCCCACGCGACGCTGACCATCGGCAAGATGCAGGGGGGCACCGCGCCCAATATCCTTGCCCGCCGCGCGCATTTTGTCTTCGATCTGCGCTGCCCGCCCGATATCGAACCGGAGGTCGTGCTCGCGCCGTTCAAGGCAAAGGTCGCGGCGCTTGATGGCGAGTTGCGCCGCGCCTTCCCCGAAGCGGGTGTCACCATCACCCGCCTGTCCAACGCCCCGCCAATGGCGCCGGCCGGTTCGCAGGAGGCGGCAGATTTTGTCCGCAGTCTGACCGGCGACAATGGCCCTTCGGACGTTGTCTCTTATGCCGCCGAGGCGGGACAATTCCAGCAGGTCGGCTTTGCCACCGTGATCTGTGGTCCCGGATCGATCGAGCAGGCGCACCAGCCGAATGAATATCTGGCAGTCGAGCAATTTGAGCGGGGCGCGGATTTCATGGTCAGGCTGGCACAGGCGCTGGCCTAGTGCGGCAATAATGGTCCGTTCGTCCTGAGCCTGTCGAAGGACGAGTGCGCGCAGACCGGTCCTTCGACGGGCTCGGGACGTACGCAATGCCCGCACTTCGGGATAACGCTACGGCATCGCCGACATTTGTAAAATCCGCAGAAAACAGGTATATTGGGTGAAGAAGGATTGCATTATGCCCGCTGTAAAAGCTGCCAAACCCAATGAAATATTCGCCCGCGAGGAATGGGCAGCTCTAACGCGCGTTTCGCGCTGGCACGGCCTGTGGCTGACTGTCCATGCCTGGCTGATGGTGGCGCTGGTCACCGGTGGCACGGCTTTGTTGTGGCAATGGCACTGGCTCGCCGGTCTCCTCGCGACCCCCTTCGCCATCTTGCTGATCGGCGGGCGGCAGCTCGGCCTGTCGATCCTGATGCACGAAGGCGCGCACGGCCTGCTCCACCCCAAACGCAAGACCAACAATTTCCTTGGCCAGTGGCTGACCGGATCGGCAACCGGCAGCGATCTGCACAGCTATCGCGCCTATCATCTGACCCATCACCGCTACACCCAGCAGAGCGAAGATCCCGATCTCGGTCTGTCAGCGGCTTTCCCGACCAGCCGGGCCAGTCTGCGGCGCAAGATCACCCGCGACCTGACCGGACAGACATTTCTCAAGCAACGCAGCAACCAGTTCGCGGTCGCATGGAAAGGCCTGAAAGCAATGCTGTCGGGTGCAAGTGATGCCAGTCCACCGGCCAAGCGCGACACATCGGCGGGTACCCCGCTCAACCGCAACGGCGCCGCAGGCGTCGCCGCGCCGGTGATCGATCTGGAGGGTGCAAAGCACACCACACGGACCGTCGGACGCTTCCTGCTGATCCAGCTGGCGGTGCTGCTGGTCAGCCTGGCGACGCTGGGCATCATCCCCTTCCTGATCTGGATCGTCGCACTGGCAACCACCTTCCAGTTGATCCTGCGGATTCGCAATATCGCCGAACATGCCTGCACCACCACCGGTGGCGATGACCCGTTCAGCCACGCCCGCACGACCAAGGCCAATATGCTGATGCGGATGACGCTGGCGCCTTACTGGGTCAACTATCACAGCGAACATCATCTGTTCATGGGCGTGCCTTGCTATAATTTGCCCAAGGCGCATGATCTGCTGATCGCCAAGGGGTATGGCCCGCGGATGACGATCGCCAACAGCTATGCCGAAGTGTTGCGGACGGTGACGCAGCCGGTTGCAGCCTAGACCAATCGGCGGGTCAATCAGCCCGCAGGCTTCACTGCTGCCTTGATCTCGTTGAGGTCGGATTGAAGGCTGGTGATCTTCTCGAGCATCAGCAGATCCATTTTTTCGTGCAGGCGGATGATATCGATTTCCGCCCGCAGATTGACTTCATAGTCATGCGCCGCGGCTATCCGGTCCTTGTTCGCTGCCCGGTTCTGGCTCATCATGATGATCGGCGCCTGGATCGCGGCCAGCGTCGACAATATCAGATTGAGAAAGATGAAGGGATAGGGATCAAAAGCCGCATCGAACCGACCCAGTATTTTCGAGTTCAATATCATCCAGCTGAGCAGGACCAGAGCGAAGGCAATGATGAAGCCCCAAGAACCGCCAATGGCTGCGACCCGGTCGGAAAGCCGTTCGCCGAAACTGGCTTGCTCGTCCGCCAGGTTTCCGGCGTCATCCGCAACAATCTGCCGGGAGACGATCGCTTCGAGAACCCCACGCTCCTCCGGGGACAGGGCTGCCACAGGTTTGTCGAGCAGTTGCTCGCTGAGTTGCTCGACCGTACGCTTTGCCATCTCAAACTCCCCGTCGTTCCCTATATGCCGGAAATAATCCTATTCACTGACAAATCTGTGTGCCGAGCGATCCTTGTGCGTTTTCGCCGGATCGAAGACTTCGCCGTTCATCGCGATATAGACACCGTGCGGCAGGGTCTGGGTCGCGGCGAGGGCAAAGCCGACGTTGAACTGGGCATCGCTGATCCGCAGCGACGCCGGCTGCATCGCACCGGTCAGCACGATCGTCTTGCCGGAAATGTCGGACAGCACCCGCGCCGTATCGACCATCGTGTCGGTGCCGTGGGTCACGAGAATCTTGTCGGCATCGCTGGCCGCAACCGCGTCATGGATCGCCGCCCGGTCCACGTCGGTCAGCTCGAGACTGTCCTTGCGCATCAGCTGCGTCACCCGATGCGCGACAAAGACATTATTCTCCTGCAGCATATCGGGCAGCGCCGTCGCGCCAATCTGATATTCCGACAACGCATCGAAATAGACCTTGTCGATCGTCCCGCCGGTGGTGAAAATATCGATCATCAGGCGCATTCGTCCAGCACGGGAACCGCCGGCGTGCCATCCGGCGCAGCAAAGGTCTGGCGAAAGGTGAAGGCCTTGGCCGTCGGTCCGTGGGCGGCAAGATGGTCGACCGCCGCCAACCCTTCCGCCACGCTCGGTTCATGGCCAACCGGCACCCACCAGAGCGCCTGATAAACATCGATATGCTCCATCCACTCCTTGCGGCGGCGCATGATCACCAGATGCTGTTCGTTGCGATAGACATAGGCGCCGAGCGAATCGACATCGACCCATACCGACATATTGACGACCAGATTGGGGTCACCGGGTACCGCGTCAATATCCACCGCATCATTGCCCTCGCCGGTCAACCGCCAGACAAAGCCCGGGGCTGCTTCCGCCGCTGCATTGACCGGATCAAGCGCGTCCATGAAATCGGCATTGGCGGGATCGTCCTTGGCCCGCTTGAACCGCGCGATATTGATCTGTGCCAGATGATATTCGCTCATGCCAAAGCCTCCGCAATCAGTTTGCGGGTATTTGATATGCCATAAAGCGCAATGAAGCTACCCATGCGCGGGCCTTGCGAAGAGCCTAGCAGTGTCTCGTAAAGCGCCTTGAACCAGTCACGGAGATTGTCGAAACCGCCTTCCTTGCCGATCGTATAGACAATCGTCTGGATATCCTCGGCAGCAGCATCCTCGGGCAATGCGCCCAGTTCGCTATCCAGCCGCTCCAGCGCCGCCACTTCGACCCCTTCCGGTTTGCGCCGGTGCAGGGTCGGGGCGATGAAGTCCTTGTGATAGGCCATCGCATTGCCGATCAGCTCGTCGAGATCGGGATAGCGTTCCGGCGTGGCATCTGGCGCATATTGCCGCAAATAGCCCCAGATCTGTTCGCGATCCGCATCGCCCATCACACCGACAAGGTTTAGCAGCAGGCCGAAGGTGACCGGAATCGTGTCCGTCGGCACATCGCCATTGTGGACATGGTGCACCGCATTGCCGAGCCGCTTGCTGGCATCCTGTTCGTGCCAGTTGGCGCGCGCCTGGAAATATTCGTCGACCGCCTTGGGAATAACGCCGAGATGCAATTGCTTCGCCGACTTGGGCTCGCGGAAGATATAATAGGCGAGGCTGGTCTCGGAACCATAGCGCAGCCAGTCGTCGAGGCTGAGACCATTGCCTTTGGACTTGGAAATCTTCTCACCCTTTTCATCGAGAAACATCTCGTAGATCAGGCCCTCGGGCTTGCGAGCGCCCAGCACCTTGGCGATCTTGCCCGACTGCACACCGCTGTCGGTCAGGTCCTTGCCATACATTTCATAGTCGACGCCAAGCGCGGTCCAGCGCATCGCCCAGTCGACTTTCCACTGCAGCTTGGCGCCGCCGGAGAGGATATTATGCTCGATCATCTCGCCATCGTCTTCAAAGCGGACAGTCCCGGCTTCGGCATCAACGATCTCGACCGGCACCTGCAAAACATGGCCGGTTTTCGGGCTGATTGGGAGTATTGGCGAATATGTCGCCTGACGCTCCTTGCCCAGAGTCGGCAGCATGATGTCCAATATCTGCTGGTTGCGGGCAAGGACCAGCTTCAGCGTCTCGTCAAAAGCGCCGCTCTGATATTGCTCGGTCGAGGAGATAAATTCATAATCAAAGCCGAACTGGTCGAGGAAATCGCGCAGCATCGCATTGTTGTGTGCGGCAAAACTCTCGAACTTTTCGAACGGATCGGGAACCTGAGTCAGCGGCTTGTGCAGATGTTCGGCCAGCATATCCTGATTGGGGACATTGGTCGGCACTTTGCGGAAACCGTCCATGTCATCGCTGAACGCAATCAGACGGGTCGGGTTGCCGGTCAGTGTTTCATACGCATGGCGCACCATCGTCGTGCGCAACACTTCGTTAAACGTACCGATATGCGGCAGGCCCGAGGGACCATAGCCGGTCTCGAACAGCATCGGCTCGCCACCCGGCTTTGGCGCGGGCGCACCGCGCTCGCCGCGATAGCGTTTGAGCAGCTTGCGGGCTTCCTCGAA
>TARA_R110001606_G_scaffold250117_2_pt1 | contig 33642 bp, 23 predicted proteins | sample TARA_R110001606 | Tara Oceans TARA_R110001606 (sample SAMEA4398315) | marine metagenome | biome: Polar Biome; feature: [SRF] surface water layer (ENVO:00010504); material: water (ENVO:00002006), including particulate matter (ENVO:01000060) such as... | depth 5 m
TGGTCTTTTTGACAACGATAAGGACATGGCCTTGAATCTTGGTTTCACCGGATTCCGTCGTGGCTATGACTTCTATAAGTCAGATTGGAAATACTTGAACGACCCAACAATGCGTGGTGGTCTTGCGGGTGGCGCAGGCTCAGGACGTATCAACGGTTTGTTGGTACCTGCAGGTTCTACATCTGTATATGACCAAATTCTTGGTAAGAACGCTAAGCGACCTTTCCTTCACGTCCGGTACCGCGCTTCAGAAACTGAAGACCGTCGTTACAAGACTTGGATTACAGGTTCTGCAGGCGGAGCGTCTAACTCATCTTTGGATGCGATGGAGGTTCACTTCTTGTCTGAGCGAGCGGTTTGCACTTTAGGTGCTAACAACTTCTTCCTCTTCACAGAGTAAGATATCATATGGTAAGGAGGGGAGGGTTTAATCCCTCCCCTCTCTTATCTTTTTTAATTTAATCAAATCCATTCTTATGCAAAAGAAACTCAAGCCTATCGATAGGTTTTATCGACTCATGACAAAGGCTACTCCATTGTCATTTTTTATTCCCGCAGCGGGAAGTCGCCGTATCCCACTTCTATATTGGGATGACGACACAGGAACTAATCGTGTAATGCGATACTCTCCTAATCAGAAATCAATTTTTGAAGACGAGCAGGACGACAATGTACTTCGAGAGCCTATCATTTTTATTGATGGTCTTCTTCACGTACCAAGAACTAACCCATTGCTTCAAGAATTCCTTGCGCTTCATCCTTTAAATGGAAAGAAGTTCGAAGAGATTAATGAAGAGAAAGAAGCAGCTGATGAAATTGCTACTTTAAACTCAGAGGTAGATGCGTTAATTGCATGCCGTGAGTTAGATATTGAGCAGGTAGAAAACATTGTTCGAGTAGCTTTTGGTATTGACCCTAGCAATCAAACTAGCGCTGAGCTACGTAGAGACCTATTGATTTTTGCCAAGAACAATCCGGCTGACTTCTTGCAGGTTCTTAACGACCCTAACCTTGCGTTGCAATCCAATGTTAAAGGGTTCTTCTCTAATGGTCTATTGTCTTTCCGACGAGACAAGACCGAGATTTGGTTTAGTACTCCAAGCAATAAAAAGAAGATGATTACCATCCCATTTGGAAGCGACCCATACCATGCTTGTGAGCAGTACTTCCTTACTGATGAAGGGTTAGAATCTCTCAAGTCTTTAGAGAACTATCTAACAGCTAAATAGACTAAGTCTTATATTGTAAGAGAAGAGGGGAGCCAATAGGCTCCCTTTCTTTTTTATCTATCTTTGGAAAAAGGCCCCCCATGATTAATTCGGTAAGAAATACAGTTCTTGGTATCCTAAACAAGAACAATTACGGATATATCTCTCCTCAAGATTTTAATCTGTATGCCAAGCAAGCGCAGTTAGAGTTGTTCGATGAATATTTCTCTGATTACAATACTGCTATTAACAACGAAAATATGAGGAAGTCAGGCACGGAGTATGCCAATATGACTAAGCAGATGATTGAGGTAATCGATTACTTTTCTGTAACGAGAAACCTACCTCACAATATAGACAGTCAGTTTTACTTACCATCTACACAGCAAGGGGTCAACTCTACAGGAGATGACTTTTATCTTTTAAATAAAGTGCTGTGCTATGATACCTCAACTACACCGCGAACTTTTACGGGAGAGGCAGAGGCTATAACTCATAGTAAGATTACTCTTTTAAACAACTCATTATTAACAGCGCCTGACACTACGTATCCGGCTTACACTTTAGCGGGTGCTTTTTTAACTGTATACCCCGCTACGTTTAATATCCTTACTGCAGTTGAGGCTCAGTATATCCGATACCCGTTTGCTCCTAAGTGGACCTTCACCAATGTGACGGGCGGAGAACCTGTGTTTGATTCTAGTCAGGCAGACTATCAAGATTTCGAGTTGTCAATTGATGATGAGTATATTTTAGTAAATAAGATTCTTCAGATGGCGGGCATGGAAATTCGAGAGACTGCCGTGGTTCAGTATGCTACCACTAAGGAGACATTAGACCAACAACAATAATCATCATGGCATATATTACTGACTATCAATACTATGAGAACGGAGGCGTAAACCCTGAGAATGCAAATTGGGGTTCGTATCAGTATGTAAGCTTAGCTGATATCGTTACCAACTTCCTTCTTATGTATAGCGGGAACCACTCCCTTGTAAATAACGAGGAGCGGTACAAAATTATGTTCCATGCGAAGCGTGGTATTCAGGAGCTAAACTATGATGCTCTTAAGGAGATAAAAATCCTTGAGCTTTCTGTATGTCAGACCCTTCGCTATGTCTTACCTCCTGACTATGTCAATTGGGTTCGCATGTCTTTGTATCAGAATGGAGTCCTTCGTCCTTTAACCGAGAACATCCAAACGAATTGGAGTAACGCTTACCTTCAAGATAATGACTGCAATATTCTTTTTGATATTGATGGAAACATTGCTCGTCCTGAGTTCTCGGACATTGATTATGATAGGATTACAAATCAAAAGAAAAGCATTTACCTCAATCAAAACAATCCTCAGTTCGATGGTATGGAGGGGTACAATGTAGATGGAGGGTGGTGGTTTGATTATCAGATTGGTGCGCGGTTTGGTCTTAACACCGAGACGGCTAATGCCAATCCCACTTTTAGCATCAACAAGAAGTCGGGGGTAATTAACTTTAGCTCAGAGATGAATGGCGAGCTATGTATCCTTGAGTATGTATCTGATGGCATGGAGAATGGTGTTAATTCAGAGATAAGCCTCAACAAAATGTTTGAAGAGTACATCTATGCTTATATCCAATACTCTATTTTAGATGCAAAGTTTGGTGTTCAGGAGTACGTTGTGAATAGAGCGAAAAAGAAAAAGGCTGCCCTTCTTCGAAACGCTAAGATTCGTATGAGTAGCATAGACCCCGGTAAGTTGTTAATGAATCTGCGCGGGCAGGACAAGTGGATAAAATAACATGGCTACTACAACTAGAAATTTTCTGAAGGGTCGTATGAATAAGGCGCTTGATAAGCGTCTTGTTCCTGATGGAGAGTATGTCGATGCTTTGAACATACGATTGGGTTCTACATCTGAAAGTGATATCGGAAGTGTAGAAAACTCTGAGGGCAATACTAAGCTTATAGATTTAAGCTTTAACAATATCCCTCTTGGAAGCAATGCGAGATGTATAGGCGCATTTGAGGATGGCTCTGAAGAGACTATCTATTGGTTTGTCCATCAGCCTTCAGGATTTATTCCTAGCGCTACAGATAAGATAGATATTATTGTATCATACAATACTATTAGCGGAACTACGACATACCATCTTGTAAGCTGCGATGACGGTGGTGGCGTAAACACTACGCTAAACTTTAGCGAGAATCATCTTATTAACGGGGTTGATTTAGTAGACGACCTTTTGTTTTTTACAGACAACTTCAATCCTCCTCGTAGGATTAACGTTAAGAAATCTTACCCGCAGCCTACCGCCTATATAGATGACCCTATAACCTATGACGATATATTGGTTATTAAGGCTCCTCCTATTGAGTCTCCCCCTGTGGTATCAAGCACAGTTGGAGGTCAAGAGAATTTTTTAGAGGAGAGGTTTATTTGTTTTGCGTATCGTTATCGATATGCGGAGAATGAATACTCTGCTACTTCTGCATGGTCTGCTCCTGCCTTTATCCCAAAACCTTTTGAATTAAGCACCGCCTCTTATTTAAATGAAGGAATGGTTAATAGCGATAACACTTGTGATATCACTTTTAACTCAGGTAATAGTTTAGTTGTGGGCGTTGACTTGCTATTTAAAGAAATAGCTAATAATATTATTCGTGTTATTGAGAAATTTGACAAGTCTGAACAGGGCTATGTTGACAACACTAACTATAATTACTCATTTACGAACAGTAAGATATATACCGTTCTCCCTAGTGATGAGATTATTAGGACGTTTGACAATGTTCCTCTATTAGCCAAGGCTCAAACCATGATGGGCAACCGTCTTATGTACGGCAACTATGTTGAAGGGTTTAACTTAGTGGATAAAGCAGCGCTTCCTGTCCAACTTGGATATCAGGTTTCTGAAATAAGAGAGGACGTAGGGATAGTAGCACTTACTTCCACAAAGGAGCAAGGGACTTATTTTTATACTCCTACAGGTGCCGCTACCACCGTTCCAAATTCCAAATTAAATGTAGACTTTTCAGCTGTAGCTGACAAATTATTTCAAGGAACTTTAATCGAGCTTTCGATAGAGCTTAATCATGAGAAATTTCTAAACGATGGGATGACCCCTGTCCCTACAGAGCAGACTGCGGGAGTTCGAGTTTCATGGATTTATGTACTACCTCAGAACTTTGATACGGTTACAGATATGTATACTAGCATATCTAGTGCTGTAGGATACTACGGCACGGGTAGTAATCCGATTCAAACAGACCCTGCTCAATATTGTAATGGTGTACTGTTTACTGACTTAGTTAATTGTGCTTTAAGGGATGAACTTACGGGAGGTAACCCTACACCTGTGGTAAAGTATTCTAGCGGAGTAGCCACTGCTAATACCGGAATAATAACCTCTCATACGGGAGGTACCAATATTATTTCGTTTCAGTTTCCCGCTATGCGATATGTGGACAACGCAGCTGTCCCTAATCTTTCTGTATGGGAGTATTACAACGTAACGACTATTGATTTACGTTATCAAACTACTACTAACACTAGGAGCCTACATAGCAACAGGGGGTATGAGATTGGTATGCAGTATATGGATGATTTTAATCGTGCTACTACCGCGCTAACAAGTAATAATAATACAGCTTTCTTTTCTTGTGGAGATTCTATAAACAAGAATAGCATTCGGGTAACGATACCCCCTACACAAGTAGCTCCTAGTTTTGCCAAACGCTATAGGTTCGTAATTAAACCTGATGCTCAGGGTTATGATACCATTTACTCAAGTATATATTTTTATGACCCTGTTACATCCCATAATTATTTTTTAGTTCAAGGAGAAAACGCGGCTAAGTCTCAGGAGGGTACGCGATTGATAGTAAAGAAAGATGTAGATGGTGCATCTCGAAATTGCGTGTATGCTACCGTTCTTGAAAAAACTGTAGAACAGAGTAACTTCATTTTAGAAGATAACACTGCTATTTTTGTTCCGGGAGGAACTTACCTCAAAATAAAAGCAATAGGGTTTAATGCAACCCTTGGTTCTAACTCATTTATAAGTCCGGGAACACAGTCAGCATATACTCAAAGTGACACCAATGGTCCCGTCTTGGGTTATCTTGGCTTCTCAGGACCAACCCTACCTACAGGTAGTACATACCCTATTTACGATATTCCTGCAGGTAGTGTAATTAGATTTAATATTGAGTTTACTCGTAAGGGAAAAAACAGCTGCACAAGAAGAACATATGACCTTCGAAAGACATTTACTTCTACTGCCGACTATGATAATATTATTGATTGGTTTAATGGAGATAACATTGAGGCTTCATTGGACGACGGAGTTGCAGATGTAGATGGGGGAGCGCCAATGGTAAACGTTTACGTTCCTACTACAGCCACGAGTTCGAATAATTATTACGGTATGGGGCAATACGTAACGAGCGCATGGAATGCGTATCGTTGGTATATGGCACCTGCAGGGTCGAGCACTGAAAATCAAATTGCATTTGTTATGGTCGGTCCTCCCGGTTGTGGAGGAACTAGCGATGACAAAAAATCTTATATTAAAGCCACTTGGGATATTGTCAGGTCTGATGATTTGGTGGTATTTGAAACAGAGCCACTTGATGCGCTTGCTGATGTATTTTATGAAAGCTCCGATTCTTACCCTATTGATGCGCTTGGAAACCATAGCGGTAATGTTACCAATCAGGATATTGCAAACGATATTAGTGGGGTTGTAGACACATCTTTTTTTAATTGCTTTGCTTTTGGAAATGGTATAGAGAGCTATAAAGTCAGAGACTCCGCTGCAGGTAGAGCACTAGCATTAGGCAACCGTGTTACTTCGGTAAGCGCTCAGGATTATAAGAGAGCACATCGTGCTTCTGATATTACGTACAGTGGTATCTATAATAACGAGTCTAACGTAAACAAGCTTAACGAGTTTAACCTTGGGCTTGTAAACTTTCAAGCTCTTGAGGAATCGTTTGGACCTATCGAAGTTCTTTTCGGAAGAGAGACTGACATTCTAGTTCTTCAGGAGGATAAGATATCTTATGTCCTTACGGGTAAGAACTTGCTTTCTGATAGTACGGGTGGCGGTTCAATTGCCTCAATTCCTGAGGTTCTTGGAACGCAGATTGCTCGTGTAGAGGAATACGGAATTAGTAATAACCCTGAGAGCTTTGTAAAGTACGGGCCTAATTCTTTCTTTACAGACGCTAAGCGTGGTGCTGTAATTAATCTTACAGGTAACGGCCCTCAGGAGCAGCTTAATGTTATTTCAGAACAAGGGATGCGTTCATGGTTTAGGGATATGTTTATAACCAATTTCAATACTCAGAAGTTAGGAGGGTTCGACCCTTATATGAACGAGTATGTGTTGGCTAATAATACCACGCTGCTCCCCGTTGAGGCAAGCTGTGTTGCGTGTGGGTTTAACAGCAACTTTGTTATTTCACCCACATCACCCGCTAATTTCTGTGTTGACCTTAACAGGGCTGCAGGAGATGTTACTGTATCATTCTTTTTACCTACACCTATAGGCACTTCGTCTATTGAGTTTGACGTAGACGGAACAACTTATGGCCCGTACACAGCTTCGGGTTCTTTTACTTTTGCTTCAGGAGTAACTAATACACAGGCTGTAATTGGAATAACAGGGACAGGGGCTTCTGTAAATTTAAATCTAACGGTATCGTGTCCTGCGCCAAACGACTTGACTTTAGTGTTGGCTACAGTAACGGATGCTAATGACACTTTACAAACTATTCACAATCAGTACAGCTTTGTAGAGGGAGGCGTTTATCAGTCTCCTGTTCAGGAGTTTCCTGTTACATTTACTTACGTAGGCGGAGTGTTAGGTGGAGGAGTGGTATCTGACTATCAGCTTATTACCGCTCCGCAAGGCACGGGAGCTATTCCAACTAACGGTTCTGTAGTTACGCTAGGTTCTAATAAAACCTCAACAGATACGTTTGTATTTAATACCACATCGGGTACCAATAAATTCTATTACTTGGCAAGTGATACTTTGTTTGATGAGAATCAGATAGCTTCAGTTATATTGAATGGGACTACATTCCCTGCTACTCAGACAACGGTTCAGCCAATTACAGGAAGCTTTACCACGCCCGCAAACCTAGGCGATTTTACCTATCTGTATCTCGTTTGGGACTATAGGACTCCTGTGGAGACTTCTTTGTGTTACTCCGCCACTAGCGCAGGTGATGCCTGTTGCAGCTGTGTGTGCACTAATGGAAGCTCAATACTTGTTGAAAATATTTCGACATCACAGCAAATTTCAGTTAGATATCTATCTTGTTCTAGAACAACAAGCTATCAAAGCATAGCCCCTCAAACTAGCGTTATTATTTGTGCCGATGCAACGGAGGTTACACAAACCGCAGGTGCCGCTTCTGACATGCTTCAATCTGTAGTCGGTTGTGACTGCTGTTAATAATAAATTCAATCAATGGGAACTACAGCAAACTATATTCTTAACGGACCAACCCTAGCTACTTCTAGCACCGCCACTTTACCTCCTCCTTCAGGAGGTACAGCGCCGGATGGGTATTATTCTGATGGCACAATTGTAAGGCAACTTTTAGGTGGAGTCTTTGTAGACAACCAAGATTGCGACTGCACTACGGCTTGTAGCAATACGGTTATTACTAGAAGTCCGGGGGTTACAGCTTCGGACTATGTAGATTTTTCTACCGGGGCAAGTGTCGGAGCTATAATTATTCGGTTTACTCCCGGAAACATACCTGTTGGAGTGGGGCTTTCGATGGGCAATACATCGTATAACACATGGTCTAGCTCTGTTGACGGAGAGCATACTCGAATAGCAGCAGGTCCTTTCTATTTAGGGAACTCAGCTAATGACTTTGGTCTTGTTTCTAACTCTCCTTGGAATGGTATTATTGATAGAACTTACTATGATGGAACTTTTACAGCTACGGGTAATGAATCAGACATTAGTGTTATAACTCAACAGCTTAGCTTAACAGCGTCATCTAATCCCGGTGAATTGGTTGCTGTTATAGGTAAAGATATAGCAGCTCCTAGTACAGTAAATGTAGGTCTTACGTGCTTAAATAATACCACGGGATACACTATAGCCGTAGAGTGTCCTTATGTCATACCTGACACGTATAGGTTCCTAAGCTCAAGTGTGCAAGCCACGCCGTGGTCATGTGGAGGTACCCCTATTTTTCCTGCTGCTAATTATTTAGTGAGCCTTTCTAATCCACAAACCCCTACTCCTCAAGTAGGTGATTTTCTGTTTTCGAATAATTTAGCTACTAGCTCTATGGCAGATGGATATTACCTTATTAACGGTCCGGCAGGAAGCAGCGACCAATATACTATTGCATTGAGCAATGGTGTTATAACCTCACGTTTTGCTTGTCCCCCTCCCCCTTAATTTAGAATCATGCCTGTATCTAACCAAAACTATACGCTTACGTTTAATCCGGGATACCAAGGGTGGCCCTCGTTCTATTCGTATGAGCCTGAGTTCATAAAGCATATGAATCAGTACCTCTATACGTTTAAAGGAGGGACTCTGTATAGGCACAATACTAATACCGTAAGGAATCAGTATTATGGCGTTAACTATAACTCTACCCTTACTACTCTTTTAAATCAAGACCCTGTAGTCAATAAGATTTTTAAGACAATTGCTTTAGAGGGGAATGAACCTTGGGGGGCTACTGTGACAAGCGACCTTCAGACAACGGGATTTATTGAGTCGTCTTATTTTGTAGAGAAGGAGTCCGATTGGTTTGCTTTTGTTCGTAATGAGGGAACCACTCCTGCTGATGCACCGCAAGAGTATCCTTTGCGTTCTGTCAATGGTATTGGTAATACAACTAATGCGGTTCAGGTGGGAAACAATGTGATACTTAGCTTTGCTTTAACGACAGACATTGGAAGCATTATAAGTATTGGGGACTCGATTTATTTCGGAGTACCCGTGGTATCTCCTGCTACGCTTACCCCTCTTTACTCAGGCACGGTGACGGCTATTACCGTAAACCTTGCTGCGGGTCAAAACATAATTCAATACGCTCTCGATATTCCGGGTGGGGGTGTAGCTCCTCCTGCGGGAGTAGGCGTGGTGTACGCTATGTTTATAAAGAACCAAGTTGCAGAGTCTAAGGGTATCCTAGGTCACTATGCTGAGTTAACTTTAACGAACTCTTTAACTACTCACGTCGAGCTATTTGTAGTTAAATCTGAAGTAATGAAATCCTTCCCGTGAACCTGCTATCTTTGAATTTATGACTGAGCTGCAAGCATTACTTCACCAACCGTTAATGACTCCCGAATCACTACTGTATCATATACATAGTGAGCGGGGTGTATTGTGGGAAGATATAGCTAGTTTTTCTGAGAAGCTGCAAGAGATAGCGGGAGTAGCACTGCACCATACCACTGAGATGGATGAGCAGTTTCCTGTGAAGCACAACCTTGAGAACGGTCTCTATACCCGTGAGGTATTTATGCCTAAGGAATCTTTAGTTGTAAGCTTTATCCATAAACAGAATCACCCCTCCTTCTTTATGAAGGGCAGTATGTCTATCCTTTTGGATACAGGAGAGGTTAAGTATATTAAAGCCCCTATGACTGTCTTTACAGAGACAGGTACACAGCGGGTGGCGTACATGCATGAGGACTGTGTTTGGGCCTGCGTGTATAGGACTGATGCCGAAACTATTGAAGAGGCAGAGAAGGAGGTTTATACCACCGATTACAAAGAACTCCCTGAGCACATCATCTTTAAACAACAATTGTTATGTCAGGAATCGTAGCAGGAATTAACGCAGGAATTGCCCTTACTTCTATGGGCATCTCTATGTCGCAAAAGAAAAAAGCTGAAGGCAAAGCAATGGAGGCTGAGCGCGAGGCAGATTTAGCAATGGCAGAGGCTAGAGAGCGACTCTCTGTAAACTATCAAGAAGGCCGAACTATTAGTAAGGACCCTTATACCATGGCTTTGGAACAGTCACTAGCTCAAGGCGCTGCTTCTGTTGAGGCGGCACAAGAAGGGGGCGCAAGGGGGATTGCTCAGGTAGGAAGAATTCAGATGGCCCAAAACCAAATGGCAGAAGGTCAGCGGGTTGGATACGGGCAAGAACTTCAGCAGCTTGATAAAGATATCCGTGATGAGGACAGCCGACTACGTGATATAAATACACAGATAGACCTGCAGGAGGTAGAAGGCGCTCAGCAAGCAGCGGCTATGTATGATGAACAAGCGGCAGCAGCAAAGGCAGCGGCTGTTCAGTCAGGTATTAATGCAGTTCAGGCAGGAATTCAAGTGGCTCCTGACTATATGAATAAGATGGGCAGCACAAAACAAGCTTATGGAACGTTGGCTAGTCAGGGCTATCAGGGCGGCGAAATGGCTAAAAGTATAGACTTCACTCCTGACTATAAAGTTTTAGCAGGGTTAGGAGAGGGCGGTAACAGAGGGGCTAGGCAATACATGAGAAGCTTAAATCAACAGCAGCAAAATGCGATTACGTTTGACCCTTCTTTTTCAGCTCTTTTCCCGGTAAAACAATAAGATATGGCTAAGACATTTTACAAGTTTGCAGAAAGGAGTGCAGATTCTCAAATCAATTGGGCTGAGGTAGGCAAGCAGTTATCTGATGTCGTTACTGAGGAGACTAATGTTCGGCGTGACCGGAAGGCTGCTATCGATGCTGATATCGCAAGCTTTCAGGACCAATTAAATAACCCGCCACTTGGTGAGCACCAAGGGTTTAACGATTGGACAACTAACTACGCAGCCAACACTCAGGAGTATGCCCTTCAGCTTGAGAGGCTTGTTAAATCAGGAAAGATTAAGACGCGGGACTATACTAGGATGAAGGCCAACTTAACTCAGGGGACTAGCGATGCCTTTGATATGGGTACAAAATTCCAAGAGAGGTATGCTGAAATAGTTGAGCGAGCTAAGATTAACCCTGAAACCGGGAAACCACAATCTCAGGAGCTTGAGCAATTTCTTATGAACTCTACCCGTGCGATGGGTAACTATAGCAATAGCGAACTATATATCGACCCACCTACGGGCAGGGTTCTGCTTGCTAACTATACCGATAAGAAAGATGCGGAGGGTAACGTAGTGATGGATGGAAACGGTCAGCCTGTCAGGGTATTAGATAAGGATTCTAATTCTTATGCCCCTGTATCACAGCTTCTAAACCGTATGGATATACAGGTAGATTACTATGACATGGACACGTCTCTGACGGCTGCTGTTGATGGTATAGGTACAGACATACAGGCGGTAGTAAGTGGAGGAGTTATGACTCGTGAGGATGCATTGAGCAATGACCGATTTTCAAACGCCGTTGAAAACATTGTAGCCGGGCAGCTTGCCATCCCTACGAATGTTACCTCTGTACTAACCAATGTATTGGGTATGGCGCCTGATAGCACTACTCCCTATGAGTATACTTGGGATGCGGCACAGGCAGCTGCAAATCCTAATTTAATATATGTTTATAACGACCCCGCTCAGAATGATTCGGGTGCTCCCGCATCTCTTTTTGGGGAAGACATGGACGCGGTTGCTGATACTCTTCTTAGAGATGGAGCGTTTGATTTAAGCGATGCGGAGAGGGAGGGTATGACTGAGGGTGAAGCCCTTGGTGTAATGGAAGCTAAGCGTGATGCGTTTGTTGCCAATGCACGAGCGCAATACGATGCCGCAAAGGAGGTGGTTACAGACAGCGCCCTCTCTAACTTTGACTTTAAGGAGACGGCATTTGAGGAAAGACCTGACGTTGTAAAACAACAGAATAAGATTGACGCTGCTGCGGGCGCTAAGAACGAGAAAAAGGTTATAGAGATTCTCCCTGAGATATCTAAACTTCATACGACTACCGTTGACGTCAATGCTAAAAATTCTGATGGAAGTGATATGTATACCGGGGAGGCCGACCCAACTTATGTAGCTGCTGTACAGGCGGAGTTTGATACGGCAGAAGATTATGTTCAGAGAATAAACCCTGCGGTGTCAAGACTAGAGGTAGATGAAAATAATTTGGTTACCATAATTATGAAAGACGCTAAAGGCAACCTCATAGCACAGGAACCTATTGACCGCTCGAAACTTACTCAAGAAGAGTTCCTTAAATCTTTGGTTAATGCAGTTGTCCCTAAGGATATGAGAGAGGGTCTTGATATAGACGCTCTTATTGCGGCTAACTTACTTGTAGGAACTAAAACTACCGCAGCGGGGGTGGCGGGGGATGTGGTTCCTACTCGTCCTGAGGTTGTTGTGGGTTGGGCGGATATGGTAGAGTCAGGATTCCCTGCATCAAGTGGTAAGGCTGAACAAATGGGAGTAGATAAAATATCTGAGGAACTTCTAAAGGATGTATTTACAATAACGACAGGCAGCGGCAAAGAAGCAACCACTGAGAAGAAGGATGCCGACGATGTTACTTCCGTGGCAATCGCACAAGCAGAAGCGACATTCTTAAATCGTGCAGGTATAAGTAATGCGGAAGTGCGGCCTGCCAAAATAACCTTGACAACTCCGAGTACCTTGTTAGGAATATCCTTAGGGACGAGTACCAACGAGTACGAGGTTGTATCTATAATGGTAGGCGATGTTACGAGCAATAATATTCTTTTCCCCAAAAACATGACACAGGACCAATGGAATAGTGTAAATAGAATATTGGTAGAGGCAAGAAAAAATGGAGAGACGGTGAATTTAAACACCTTTAATAGCCTAGGTATTCCTAACTTTGAGTTGCTAAACACAGACGCAACGAGGGCTCAAGCCCTTAATTCTTCTCCCGCGAAAATGGATGAGGCTGATAAAATTGCAGCAGCGGCGGTCGAGGCTGAGGCTGCTGAACTTGAGGCAGTGAATTTAAACGCAGAGCAACAGTAGATTATTATGGACGAAAAGTATATCGAAAAGATTTATGCCAAGTTTGGTGAGGAGGTGCTAGGTTCCTTTGATAAATTCTCAGAATTAATATCGACCGACGAAAAATATCAACAGAAGATATACGATAATCTCGGTGGCGAGGAGGTGTTTGGGGGGTACCCTGAATACTCTACACTTATAAGCCGTAGGAGTGAAGGTGAGGTTGCAGAAAGTCTTAATGATATGTGGAACTCTCCCAAGGAGGGGAGTGACATGATGAATATCGATGCCGCACCTGTAAAAAAAAAAGAAGAGCCTACGGATTTGCTTTTGGAAAGTGGTTTATCGGGGCAGTCCGCTCTTACAACTGAGGCACTTGAGACCACCCCTGCTGATAAAGAAGCTGAGCGTCAGGAGTTTTCTGAAAGTCTTAGACGTTCTGAGGTACCGGAATTGCGCGATGACAATTGGCAGCCGGGATGGTATGATGCCTTTAATGAGACTAGAGAGGATGCCGTTAAATCAGCGAACGTCTTCAACGATGTTAGTAACAGTTGGCTGAAGGGTGAGGACGGTAAGATACTTGATGCCTTTGGTGAGGAGACCGAGGCGTCTCGTTTAGACCGAGAAGAATTAAGGGCCGTTAAGGCACAGGTTCAGGCGGATGTAATTGCGCGTCGGCAGATTGCTGAGCGGTCTAAAGAAGAAAGAGATAACCTTCGTATGGCTACGGCCAATGAAGCTAGGCAGGCTCTGTTAGCTCGTGAGAGCCGTACTGTGGCACGAAAGAACGAGGATGGCACTGAGTCTAGCCACCTGATGACATCGTATGAGGAGGACGGTGTTTTTAAAGTTGTTCCTACTTTATTCCCCAAGGATGGATTCGTTCTTTCTCCTAACGCTAGTAAGTGGGATGAGCTTCCAATAGATGAGGCAATTGCTAGGGCCACTGAGAGAGGGGAGGTATATACATTCTCTACTGAGGAGGCGGCTAACGCTTTTGCTGAAGGCTCTTGGAAGTACGCATCTACAGTTGACGTAGAGGGAGAGAGATTTTTTGCGAATCGCGGTCTTGACTATGCTGATTATATGGCAGCAGAGGACGTGTATAACACGCTTTTAGATGAGCAAGAATCCCTTGCTGCATTTGGTAAAGAGGTTTTGGATGGCCGTCTTTTAGGTGATGATGAGATTAAACTAGATGACCTTACTGAAGACGAGAGGGAGGAGCTAGATGTATATTTTGATGAGAACGGTAGGGTTAATTACTTTGCTATACAGGAACGCTTTGCAAGATTAACCGAAGAGTCCGAGGCGTTAAGGGATGTGATAGGGGTAGGCACCGATGGGTATACAGCCCGTGAAGATTTCGATGTAGTCTTAGAGGAGCAGAACGTAAAGCGCCGTACAGTAGCCGCTGATATAAACGCCGAAGCCAAGTTTCGGGAGACAGCTTTATTGGATAAATCTATAGCGTACTTTGATATGGCGCCCTCAGAACTTCTAGGGTTTGAGCCAAGGAATAATGTTGAGGTTGAGCAGTTCAATGAGATAGTTGAGGACTATCTACAGCTTGAGGCAATTAAAGGGGCAGCTGCGCTTGAGTATCAACTATCTATGAGCTATCTCAATACCAAGCAAAACAAGGCTCTTCAGGCTGAGTATACTGATGGTATCGAGGCTATTAATAATGAAGTTAATAATGGTCTTCAGCGAGGAAAGGGAGCGGAGATACTTGTAAAGATGGGTACGGGGATTATCGATGTTGACAATGAGGAGGAGCTGATGGATGCGGTGACTCGCATGGCTGATATTGAGTCGAACAAACGGCCAAGCGACGGACGCACGTTGTCTCGTTATAACAGGGCGCGTAATGCTGATGAGTATAGGGCGGTTATGGCGGAGAACCCTATTGAATGGATGACGCAACTAGCGGCCTCATCACTGAGTCAAATTCTTCCTTATGGATGGAAGGTGGTGGCGGGAGCTGCAGCTACAGGTTTTGGTGTAGGGGCAGTTAGGGGTGGTGTGAGAACACGGAACCCTAGGGCCGCTTTAGCATCAGCTGTTGCAGGAACAGGTGAAGGAATTTATCTCGGCATGTCCGCGAACAACTTCATCATGGAGTATACCTCTGCTGTTCTAGAGGCCGTACATAATAAGGGATACGATGCTACTATACCTACTGAGTATGCCGCTGCATTGAGAGACCCTGAGGTTTGGGCGGAGGCTAATGACCGAGGTGTTAAGAGAGGTCTTGCTATATCAGCCGTAGACTATATGGGATTGAAGTTAGCGGGAAGGGTGTTTGCCCCTGCTTTAGCTATGAGGTCGATGGGCGTAAAAGGTGCTCTTAGGGTAGGAGGGATGTTTGTTGCGGAAAGATTTACGTTTGACCCTGCGGTTGAAGGATTTGGAGAGGTACTTGCTCAGAAGGTAGTGGGAGACGACTTAAGATGGAAAGATATTTGGGCGGAGATGGGTGGTGCGGGAGGAAGTAATGTTACTGTAGCTAGTGTTAAAGCAGTAAGAGCTTCAATATCTAATAATGTTGAGGGTATAGCTCAGACATTTCTTGACTTAGACCAACTCGCTAGAGATAAATCTACTGACCTTCAGATTACGAATTGGACTAACCGCCAAGTAAAACTTGAGGAGATAACTCCTGAGCAGGGGCAGTCTATATTGGAAGGTGTGGGTCTACGACGAGAGGCCAATGACTTACTTGCTGTCAACGACTATTCTAAACTGACATCGGACGAGGTGGAGGGTTTAAGACAAAGCGAGCGTCCATTAAAAGTTGATGGAAATAAAGACGCGAGGGCTAGACTTATGGAGTTGTTGGAAAAGCGAGAGCGTTTAACTTCTACAACCAATAGGAAGAGTTTATATGCTGATAAAATCGCTCAGATAAATAACGAGATTAGAATTATTTCTGAGACAGGGATGGTCGTTGAGAATCCTGTCGAGTTGGATATGATTGTTGGGGTTGGTAGGCGTGAGGTACCATCTTATAGGATAGGTAGAAAATATGTAGGAAGGGGCAAGTTTATAGAGGAGGTAGAAAAAGCAAGTGGTAAAAAGCTTGCTCGTATAGTTAAAGATGCTAGGGTAACTAACGACCCTGAGGTGGCTGCTATCCTAAACGCAAAAATAAAAGACGTCCTTAACGACCCTAATAAGAAGGTAAAGAAATCAGAGGACCTGATTGCTACTCCGGGAGAGACTACTGTAGCCGCAGAAACGGTAGCTCAAGATGTCGCTGTAGAAGAAGCTGCCGACGTTGATGCTGAGGCTGCTGCACTTGAGGCTGAGTTATTGCAAACAGAACAAACACAAGACGATGCCATTCAAGAGCCAAGCACAGAGACGGTACCTGCACAAGAACCATCCGCAGATAGCGCAGAAGTGGGAGAAGGAGTACCCGCAACAGAGCAAGCTACCGAGCAGGCTCAAGCCGAAGACCAAGCTACAGAAGCGGCGGTCGAAAAAGAAGTAGCTCTTGTTGAGGACGTTGTTAACGATAACTCGTTCACTCATAGAACCCCAAGTATTGAAGCCATCGAAACGTGGGCTAACTCAGGACAGGTAGTCGGTAGAGGAGAGACCATTAATACATTTAATGACCAAGTCCCTGCAACACTTTCTGAAAGAGTTGGAGGAGAGCAGAATAGACAATCACCTAACTTCCAAAGAGGAAAAATCTACGGTAAAGGAACAGCTGATGGAAAAGGTGGGTTTGTTATTATCTCTAAGACTGATGCTGTTACCGATGAAGATGTAGTACCAAACAGGGGGTTTACTAACCAACCTTCATTTGATAAGTCGCGGGGTGTTGGTGTGGTTAAGCCAAATAAGAGGGGCATTGAGAACTACGATGTTTACTCTGTTAATGAGGATGGCTCACTAACAAAAAGAGATTGGAGCGAGTTCAAGTCTCAGCCTAAGAAGAAGGCTTCCGCTAAGAAGAAGGCTGCCGCTAAGAAGAAGGCGCCGACGGAGGAGGTCGCGGTAGAGGAATCAAATGCTTTTAAATCTTCCACAGGGGATTCCGATATTGATGGGCGAATTACTCGTACTGTTATGATGTCTCCTGATGAGTATTTAAAACAATCGTGGGAGGCTACGGATGGAAAATTAGGGGGAACGTATGAAAGTTGGTTAGCTTCTAATAAAGGCACAAAAGAAACCATAGAATCTTATGCTAAAGCCATCAGAGAGGGGAATAAATTTCCTCTTCCGTACATAGATAAAGCTAGAGGGTCTCAAGATGGTCGTAATAGAGCACTAGCAGCTAAGGAAGCGGGATTAAAAGAAATACCTGTTGGAATTATAGAAGAGTTAACTGTCGCAGAAGAAATAAAAGAATTAAAAAACGATTTAAAAACAACAACTTCTAAGGCGGGAGTGTTGAGAATTAAAAGGAAAATTAAATCCTTAGAAACTTCCGCTAAGAAGAAGGCGCCTGCTACTAAGCCAACACCTCAGCCTACTCCTGCTACGAAGCAGGTTGTGGAAACTAAAGAGGAGGTAGCGGTTGATGAGACAAGCGTACAGGAGATTGAGTCTGAGATTGATAAGTCTAGAGAAGATTTCAAGGCTAAGAAGTTAGGTCTTGAAAATGATATTGAAGCTTTACAAAACAAAAGGAAGGCTCTTCCAAAGAAGAAAATAACTCCGACTAAGAAAGCATTACAGGCCGCTGAAATATCAAAAGATATTCAGTCTAAAACCAAAACGATTAAGGCTTTAGAGAGAAGTTATAACGCAGAATCTACTAGGCTATCTGTTCGTAAGGCTGCCGCTAAGCAGGCTACCACTAAGAAAAAGGCTGCGCCTACCAAGAAGGCAGCACCTGTAGCCAAGGCTGCGCCTAAGAAAGCTGCGCCTAAGAAGGCTGCGCCTAAAAGAAAGGCCGCTCCTAAGGCTACGAAAGGGAAGTCTATGTCGGAGTTGGCGCGGGTGGATATCACTGCGATGCCTGAACAGGAACTAATAGCTAACCTAAAAATACTTCAGGAGATAACAAAGAGCGCGGTAAAGGCAAAGAATAAAGAGCAGGAGACTATAGGTCGTAGAGGAATTAGAGTATACAAAGCGGAGATAGCGAGCAGGGCTACTGAAGAAACTAAGCCTGCCGCTAAGAAGAAAGCAGCACCTGCTAAGAAGGCTGCGCCTATAGCGAAAGCAGCGCCCGCTAAGAAGTCTGACACTAAGAATATAGATGCTAAAATAAAGAAAGCAAAGCAGAAGCTTAAGAAGAACCCTAAGTCTGAAAAGATTATCGCTGAGCTTCGTTCGCTCAACAAGCAGCTTAGGACTATCGAGAATGATGCTAAGAAGCCATTGATTGAGAACTATAGGAACGAGGCTATGTGGGGTAAGGCCATTGGAGAATGGTCATCTAATTTTACTCGTCAAGAGAGACTCATTGCTGAGTCAGAAGCCAAGACTCCTACGCAGTTCCAATTACAGGTGGACACCAAGGTTAATCAGGAGGAGATAGATAGCATGAAGCGCCTTATGGATGAGGCCAATCTTGAATCAGAGGCATCTCTAGTAGAGCCTCCTGTTATGGAGACTATTCCTATCATAGTAGAGGAGAACGGGCAGCTAGTAGCTAAGGTAGCGCGGGTGCCTTTATCATTTCTAGAAGGTAAGCTTGTTAACCTTGCTATGGCCGACCAACTTAAGGTGGCTGATGGTAGTATGGGTGGACCATTCTTCTCTCTTCAGGAAGGCATCTTCGGTAAGGTTGCTTGGGCATCCATTGACAAGAGTGCAGCTATGAGTATCATACGAGGCGCTGCTGTTGGCGACTATACCGTGGTATTTAATATGCTTCCTAGCGCTGTTGATTCTAACGTGGTCTCGCTTGAGTACGCTATGGGATTAATAAATTCTTTAGAGGATGGCCCGCAGGTATTTGCTGATATGATGCAGCGAATACAGGAGCGAAAATTTAATAGGAAAGGTGAGCCGGGACGTACTGAGAAGGTTCATGAGATGGCGCAGACGGTAAAGAATTCCGGTGAGTTTGTAAACGCATTTGAGAAGCTTGGCGTAGACCTACGTGCAGATATTACTAAAGTTATATTCCCTACCGAGAAGACAAACCCTAAGAACGAGTACCTTAAAAGGTTAAGGTCAGAGGGGATTACACTAGAGAGCATCCGTGCTGCCAATGCTGAACAGGCTGTAGCTGATTTACCTATGGGAGCTATGACTGTTGTCCTTGAGGTAACAGATAAGGAAGGCAATAAGATTACAATGGATAATCTTGATGATGCCCTTATGACCGTTGAAGAGCAGGAGGCGGAAGGCATACCTACACATCGGAACTATCCCTTTTATATTCGAGGACGTGTGGTTGCTGTACTAGAGGAAACCACTCCATTTTGGAGTGTAATGCCTGAGGTGCAGGACATCATTAACAAAAAGGTAGCTGAGCAGATAGGTGAGAGAGATGTGTACGAGGTAGATATGGACGGTGTTACTACTACCGTTAAGGTTAAGGATGAGCCTAATAACACACGTACTATAGAGACTTATAATAGCAAGGACAAAATAATTGATAGCCTAAATAGAACCATAAGTGTCGATGATAATGCTCGTGAATTTATAGAAGCGAACTACGGGGCTATTATATCAGAGAAGAAAGGCGGTACCGTTAGCCCTGCTACAGCTAGGTCTAATGCTTACCGTAGTGCTATGATGACGGCAACCGATGTTGCGGAAGTGAATGCTCCCGCACTTTCTGATGTCGAAGCTTTTGTATCTAGGTTAAGTAGCGCCTTCCCCGGAGTGGAAGTAGTCACAACTCAGAAAGAGTTTGACGCTATGGTTAAGGAGCAGGGAACTAAGGGGCTTACTACTCAAACCCAAAAGGTATATGGTGCTGTCGTCGATGGCACTGTCTTTCTTAACCCAACACTAGAGAATTACAACACACCCGTTCACGAGTTCGGTCACCTGTGGATGAACACAGCTAAGGAGTTAAATCCTGAGGCATACCGTAGAGGTATAGAGCTTGTCGCTGACTCTGACTATGTACGTCAGGTAAAAGAGAGCGCCGATTACATCCGTATCCTTAAGAGGATGAAGAGGAATGGGTCTACTGAGCAGGAGATAAATGACTATGTATTAGAGGAGGCGCTTGCCTTAGCCATTGGAAATAAAGGAGAGTCATTTGTTAAAGCTGCACAGCAGAGAAGTTTCAAGACATGGCTCAATGACTTATTTAATTTTGTAAAGGGGCTTGTTGGTATATCTAACATCTCTTCTGCGGACCTTCAGAACTTAACTCTTGACGAGTTCTCTAGTGCAGTTGTCGTTGACCTGATGTCGGAGAATGAAATCTTTGCTCAGGCTGAGGTTGCTAGGCTGTCGGACTCCGTTCAGTTTATGATTGGACCTAATCAGGATGCATCCTTAACTCAGGTCGTGGAGATGGGAAGGGAGCGCGGATACTCTGATGCGGCAATTAAAAAGCTTCTCCTTAACAGAGGTGCTCACACAGCTGAGCAAATTAATGATGCACTCTTCGAGGCTTACACTAAGAGTGTTCAGGTTCCTGCAGAGTTTGGTAACGCAGTGGGCGGAATGAATGTTGGCCGTAAAATATTTACAGATGTACGCAAGGGATTAAAAAAGTACATCAAGAACTATACACCTCCAATTAAAAAGACCAAGGATGGTAAGGAGGTCAAGGCTAAAAAGCCTGAGAAAACTAAGGATGGTAAGGAGATAAAGCCTACACCAACTCGAAGTCAACTTCGAGCGGAGGCGATGCGTCTTCTCACAGAGAATATAGCTTTTGAAAAGCAGCCACTTGCGGTACGGGAAAAACTAATCTCTGCCTTCGATAGGTCTCTTGGTATAACAGCATCAAAGGATATAAGCCAACAGGTCAGTGCTATTAGAAATAACATACGCCAACGAGCGAAAGGGGCAGCAACCCTTCAGCAGGCTAAGAAAGCGCTGACTACATTTATTAAAGAGACGCTACCTAAGTCAGGGACTTACAGTAATTCACAAATAAACAAGCTAAATTCTAGGGTAGCGAAAGCGACTGAGGCAAGCCTCCTTGCTGACATGGAATATGTACTTAAGCAGGTGGAGGTTCAGAACAATAAGATAAAGAAGCAGGTACTCAAAGACCTGTATACTTTAGCTATGAAAGATACCAAGGCTAGACTCTCCATAAAGGGCAACAAAGATAAAGCCGGACGTGTGGGTGCAGACGCAAGAGATTTTGCGGGTGTCTTTGCTAAGACACTCAAGGCTGCGATGCAGACGAATGAGACGGCTATCATAGAAATCTCTCAGATTCTTGATGGCCCTGAGGCCGTAGATGCATTGTCTAAATACATTAAAGGTATCGAGACATTACAGAGTGAGCAAGAGTCCTTGTCTCAGCTTACAACTCCCGAAAAGAAATTAGTGTTTCAGGCTTTAGCGTATCAGCGCCTTCGTGATGTATCGACTATGTCCCTTGATGAGGTCAATCAATTATACATGGATTTCGCGATAGGCTCTCTGAATGAGCGTATTATTCTCGATACAAAGAGACACGATAGGCAGGTTAAGAATGCTGAGAGAAACAATAGGCTCAATGACGAGCTAAGAGAGAACCATCCTGACCTGTTTACTGCGGATGGGAAACCACTTAATGTTAATGACCGCAATCGTCTTTCGGATTCTATAAAAGAAGCGTGGAATGATAGGGAGAGTGGTCTAAGCGGTAATCTTAAGGGACTTGTAGCTGCCTCGAAAGCATTTTATGAGAACTTTAACTTTACCGAGAGTGCTCAGATGCTTAAGAGTCTACTGCAGAACCTTAAACATCTAGGCACCTTTATGAATGCGGTAGGTAAAGAATTTAAGGAGGAGGTTTATGGGCGACTTAACCGAGCTGAAGAGAGAAGCCTTCAAGGTTACTTCGAGCAGACCGAAAATGTAATGAACGGTATAGCTTTTAACGCGGGATTCGAAAGCTATGTTGATATGGCTAGGCAATTGTACGAAGCTCCTCCTATTAAGCTCGAAGGTATTAAGCGGGGAGATAGCACTTTACTAAATAAAGATTTGTTTAGTAAGAACCAACTTATGAGGATATATGCCTTGTCTCTTAATGATGTGCAGAGAGCTAAGCTTGCAGAGCAAGGCTTAGACTTTGACAATCCTCAAAGAGCAGCTGAGATAGAAGGTATCCTTGGCCCTGAGCTTATGCAGGTTGCTAGAGAAACCGTCGAGTATTTGAGTAGTGAATACTATGAGTCTGTCAATAAGGTCAAGCGGAATGTTGATGATATCAACATGAGGTATATCCCTAACTACTTCCCAACGCAGACCGTTGTAACGGGTCAGGAGGCGAACATTAGCCATGAAGATTTTGGCGCTCAGTTCAGTGCGGATAATCTTACCGCCATGATGAATAGAAATAATGTGGTCAGTGATGTAAAGCTTAAAGGCGCAGACTTCACATCTACATTAGATAGTCACTTCAAGGAGATGGAGCGGTACAAAGCTTATGCATATGACGTGCGTAGCTTGCAGAGTCTTTTTAATACTGAAGACTTTCAGTCTGCACTAACAAGCCTTGGTATAAAGAGTTTGGTGCTTCAATCTATGAACATCGCTATCAATCCTGATGCTGCAGCGGGTAAAATAAAAGGTGAAAAGTTACTGTCGTGGGCAACAACGGCTTACGTAGGGATAGCCTTATCCTTTAAGGCGGTACAGATTATTAAGCAGGCCACATCAGCTATCAACGCGTTCCCAACCTATGTACACAACAAGGATGGCGAGCGGAGACTAACTGATATATTCTTTTGGATGGTGGACTACGCTCATGTGTTGTCGAATCCTAAAAAATATCTGAAGATAGCTGAAGAGACTTCTGCTACATTTAAGATGCGAAGGAAGCTAGGGCGTAAGGGAGAGGTAGCAGGTCTTGAGGGTGGCTCTCCTACTAGAGCAGGACTAGAACAAAGGAGTCGTATTACTAGAGCATATAGAACTGTAGCAGGCGCCGGAACTTATATCGGTGACATCTCAGGAGTCATGGGTTACATGGCAAACCATCGTCGTAATCTCATCAACGGGATGGACGCTGACACCGCGAGAGATAAGTTCAATGATTACAATGACTCACAGCAGAGTAGACGTGGGACAGAGCGAAGTATCATACAGCAGGATACAAACCCTCTCCTTAAATTAGTTACTCAGTTCGGAAGCTCGTCTATGCTATACATAAACAATACGATGCAGGCGGGTACCAATATTATACGTGACTATAGGAACCCGAACAAGAAGGTAAGTCGCGAGGACATTAGAAAGTTTTACATCAACCTTGGAACAGCCAACGTCCTGTTCGTAGCGATGTCTAACCTTCCAATACTTTTAATGGGAAGTAAGGAGGAAAGAGAGGAAGTAGTCACAAAACTGTTGTTCGCTCAGCTCGGTCTTAACCTGCTGAATTTTATTCCTTCGTTGGCCTCAGCCGCTAGTATGATTGAAGGATGGGCAACAGGAAAACCTTCAAGACAAAGAGGAGGACTTGGTATAGACCCATTTACTTATATTCAAAGACGGATGGGAACATCTAAGTCAACAGAAGACAGATTAATTAAGTCAATGCAATTAGTTTTAGACGTTGTCTTTAAGACTAACACGGACACTTTTATAGCGGGCGGAAAGGTATTGGGAGACGTTGCCACGGGTGACCTCAATGATGCTGATGCTTTCTTGGAAGCAGTTGGATTCAGTAAGAGCACTCGCCCTGATGTCAAAAGCGGGGGTGGTGCTTCTGTTAATAGTCGTAACCGCCAAACAACCACAAGGGGCAGAAGCAAAAGAAGCACAAATAATAGGTAACAAAAAAGCCCCCCGCAACAAGAAACGGAGGGCTTAATCAAGAAAACACAATGAGAAACAACACATGGGTGATACCAAAACCCAACCGCAAATATAGTTGTTAGATGGGTTAAGCCCCGCTACCCATTCATAAAAATATCAACATCCTCTACGATACAGGCGACGTTGGGGCATGAGTAGTTACCTATCACACCACCTCCTTCACGCCCATAGTCTTCGTAGTCAAAGTCACCACTCCAATGAAGCTGTGAGGTACAGTGAGGACACTTCATCATGATGCGTGTTGTTTAGGTACACGTAAATCAATCCCGTTGTACATGTGATTTAGTTTACGGAGGACTTCAGACTCCACCCCTTGCGAGGTTCTCTCTTTAATAACCTTGTAGATAGGGGACAACCTAGAGTCATCTCTAGATGCCTGCTTATAAAGAGATGTTGTAGTTCTGTTGGCTGACTTCTCTTGTTCAAGTAGGTCTCTCAACCTTTTAATCTCTGAGAGTAAATCAGTCCTAGTGTATTGGTAGTAGTTAGGAACATCCTCGGTTGGAGCGTAGATGCCTGCGACATACTCATATTTATTCCTGAGTATCTCATCATACTCAAGGTAGCCATCTATCTTCCTAAGGTAGAAGCATATCGTCGCATGATTCTTCCCTAATATCTTACCGATACCCGTGAGGGTAAGCCCCTTCTTCGCTAGGACTTTAGAGAATATCATTCGTCCATCCACATGTTTTCTAACTCTCCTCTTTGAGAAGACATCGCAATCACATATCTCATTCACTAGTGTAGCTAGTGCCTGTATGTCTTTGGTAACAATAAGTTTCATTTAATTTAAGTCGATTAGATAAGAGTCTGCTAATATAAAGTCTAGATAATCATCGGAGGTAATCTCCTCAAAGCTTACTAACACAGGGATGGTGGAGTAATAAAACACGTAGCCTATCTTAAAGAAGAAAGGCTCTTCTCCTTTTACGTTACCGCCCATCTCCATGTATTCATCATTGCCACCGGATAGATACTCAGCATTATCATGGAGCATAGCAACAATTTTTACAAGAATTTTATGAGGGACAATTCGGATTTGCTTAATGAAATCCTCATCCAACTCGTATGGGGCTTCATCCTCGGTATACTTCTGTTCGTAGTCCATGTTCTTCAAGTTCTTTTAAGCGGTACTCTTGCAGCTTAGACAACCTGCCCTTCGGTGTTTTGATTTCACTGAATAAAACTCCTGAGTTGGGTGGTATAGCTATCACATCAGGTATACCATTCTTGTTTGTCTGCATCAGCTTAAGCACATAGTACCCCTCTGATTCTAATTGTTTAATTCTCTTGGATTGGATTTGTTGCTCTGTCATTTGATGACAATTTACAACGCATCTATGTCTTGTTTGAAATGATTAACGGTGTATGCCTTCTTGTCTTTGACAGCCTTATGGATTTTAGATTCTATTCCGTTCTCAGAGAACAACCAATAGACATCGCTCGTTAGCCTATCCTTCGTTGTCATCCTATCGCGTGACTGCCAATAGCTTGTTGCGCTGAAGTCTATGTTGTAGTACACCAATGCCTCAGCCTGACGTAGGGATATCCCCTCGCGCCCGCTGACTATCTGAAGGGCTATGCTCTTGTCGGTGCTATTGAACTCATCTAAATCTGTGGTAAGCCCATCACCATACACACTCTTCAAGGCAGCGAGTTCTGCTACGAACTTATAGAAGATACCTATCTTCTTCTCTCCAAAGTTGTCATGAATAAACACAGCCTTGGTATCGTCCATCACCATAGATTCTCCGCTCTCGAACTTCACTGTACCGGAGTACATCTGATGGAGTTTCTGCATAAGCTTGACGGGTGTGTCAGCTAGGATAACTTCTTTCTTTCCTTGGATGACCAAGTCTTTCTTCAGTCGCCTACATAAATCATACGTCTTGTCAGACATCTTTACCTTGATGATGTGCTCCCTTGTGTCCACCTTAAAGCCTGCTTCTTTCTGTGTGTAGTTAATGGTATACGGCTCCATCTCTTTTAAGATACGCTCTCGTCCATCGTGGTAATTGTTTCTGAAGTGCCCGTTTATTTTTATCTGAGATACCCTTACGTAGTCATCAGAGAATCGGTAGAAGCTTTTGTATTTGGCAAACGGGTTGGTCTTAATACCATACACCTGATGGTACATCTGACTATAGGACTCAGGTGTTGGTGTGCCTGACATCAGCACGACATAAGACTTACACTTCTGTATCAACTCCTTAACCTTCTTTGCTCTGTTGCTTGGCTTAGGGAACGCGCCCATGCCATGCGCCTCATCCATAACTATCATATCCCATTTGATATCGGGAAGCTTATGCATGCTCTCGTAATTAATTATGAAGAGGGTATACGAGGGACACATCAGATTCGAATCGTCAGTGATACTTGAGATAGCTTTCTTCTTAGTTAGGAACAATACATTGTCAACATCCCTATGCTTGACGCACATCTTCTCAGCTAGACCTAGGCTTGTAAGGGTCTTGCCCGTCCTTACTTGCATGCCTAAATAAACAAAGCGATGCTCAAGAAGTATCTCCTCTGCTTGGTCTATGATTTCTTCTTGGTAATCTCGGTAACTAAATTCCATGTCTTGTCTTGTCTTGTAGAACTCTACGCTGTTGTTGATTCTCTGTAATACATCAGGCTGCGTGGGATGCTTGAGAACTTTACGCTCTCTCTTGTTTTTCCCACGCCCCTCTTTAATTATTCTCTCTTGCGTCACTACTCTTTGAAGGCACGAGCACCACTCTTGCATCATCTCATCGGAGTAGCCTGAGATGCGTTCTATTATATCGCTCATAGACTTAGCGATGACTGAACCTCATACTCATGCTTTGGTTTCATACGAACCCACTTACCTACCTTATCTCTTCCCACCTCAGGCGCGACTCCGTATTTGAACTTTGCATACAGCTCCACCCACCTATGAAACTTCTGTCGTGACAGACTCATCTTGACGTTCCTTACGTAGTCCGGATACTCTGTAACAAAGTCCGTGTACATATCATTCGTATGGTTCTTGATATGAAGTTCTAAGAAAGGATTGCCTACTTCTGTAGGGTTGATTACTCCACACCACTCAATAAACTCATGCGATGTATCCGCTCCTAGCTGACGGATGTTTTGATTAATGAAGCTACTCTTGACTAACCCTTTGTTAAGGTAGGATACGAGAGAGTGTATCATATAGTTATCGAACTTACACCAATCCACGTCATCCCAATCAGCAAAGAAGTGCTTGCCGAATTCGAGAAGAGGCGTGTTGTTTTTGTTGTAATGAGGATGAAGTTCTAGCTCCCACTTGCGTCTAACAAAACTATTGCCCGCTCCCTTGATGGCGTAGTTCGTAGTGATAGCAATCTTCGGTGACTTATCGAATGGTATCTTGATAGCATCCTTATTCTTTTTCTCTAGCGTAAGACCCTCTGTTACTACAGAGAACAAACGCTCGAAGTCAAAGCCTTTCTTTACATCATCGAAGCATAGAACTTGCGTGTCTGCTGACACTGTCTGATAGGGGAACGAACGCTCGAACGCGAATGCCTTTCCGTCAATGACGACAAGCTTCTTCATATGAGAGATGGCGTTCATCAGCAGACCTTTCCCCGTTCCCCCTTCAGGGTTATCGCTTATGACCTCATCGTTTAAGATTACTGCGGGGCAGTATGATAGGTTCTTATATCCATGCTGAAGGTATCCAAGCGTACTCTCCATACTAGCTATACGCTTTTCATCTTGATTGCATATGTTGTATACGAACTTTAAGAAGTCACAATCCTCAAACTCACACTCGTGAAAGTTCCTGTCGATGACATGCTCCTTCCATACATATCCACCAAGGTCTATGTAGTCAATGGAAATAGTCCCCTCTGTTGAAATCTTAACAGCGCAGTTCAGGTAGTACAGATACGAGGTGTCATGCGTGTCCTCGATAAAGTATATGTCGATGGTAGCTAATAGAGTAAGGAACTCTTCACGGAAAAACCTTACTGAATCAGCGAAGAAATTATAGACACCTCTATCCTCTTGAGATAGAAGGTAGTCCAATACAAAATCCTTTATCTCTTTCTCTGAGGTGTGGTCGATGAGGTTGTTGGTCACCTTCACGAACACATAGTTCTTACTCCCTTCGGGGCAGAACTTATAGAAGCCATTGTCTTCTAGGAATTCTTTAAATGATAGGTGGTCAATCTTGATGACTCCCTTATCGCTCTTCGTCCAAAAGGTAATGCTCTCATTCTCTTGTTCAAGTCTTGAGAGTACTGCCTCGATTACACCGCTCTCAAGCGTAGACGATTCCTTGAGTTGAGAGCGGACTTCTTTTTTTGACACACCACTTTTCAGAAGAGTCTTGACCTGATTAATCTTCTCGTCATCCTCGTAGTATTTAGTGGCAAAGTTCTCTGTCTTGCTATACGCGGAGTCAATCGTCCGGTCAATCTCTTTAGCGATAAAGTCTTCCGATGAATACTGACGGAGGACGTGAGACGCTAGACTTTTGTTGATGCCATAATCATTGAATGCCATCGCTAGTACATACGCATTCGCATTGCGAGACCCTTCGACCATCGGGTACTTCTTCACCCACCACTTAACTAGAATCTCTACTATCTTATTCTCATCGTTGATTGGTATGGTTGGCGGGTCTCTATGTGAGACTACTTCTACATACTCTATCTCCTCAATCTTTGTCCATGTCTCTGAGTTCTCATTGATGTATATCGTAGCATCGTATGACTCATAGCATACACGTCCAATGTTCTTACACTTCTCATCGAAGTGAGGTGAGGCGAAATACTTTTCAAGTGAGTTAAAGAATTGCGTGTGCTTCTCTATGCTCGGTGTTATTTTCACGAGAGCCTTGAGACCATTCCCTGAAGGAGACTCGAAGACTGAGTAGATGTATCTGTCTTTTGAAAGACGCTGCTTCATAGCAAGCATATCCTTTCTCTTGTCGTAGTCATCGAAGTCTAGGCAGATGAATCCACTATGCTCTGTGATAGAGTCATCCTTTCTTTTCGTGAACAGACCGCTATAGCAGATGGCCGGAAGTTCTTTCTTTAACTCCTGACGCTCGGCCTTATCCTTGGATGCTCTTATTTTCTTTACTTGATTCTTCGATGCCCCTTCCTTGATTCTGTTGAGAGATTTAAGAATAGGAATATGATATGCAGTGGTGGTATCATGGATGTTTTTGAAGATAGTGATGTTGTCTGATGTTGTTGCCATGTCGATTTGATGTTGAGTTCTTGGAGGTAACTAATTGATTATCAACTGCGGTGTCAATAATGTTACTTATTCTTTACGTATAGGGAGAGAAAAGTAAAAGTATAGAATAAACTAATAGAGTATAGGGGGATTTTTTTTTGACATTCCTTAGGGGAAAAAAGAGGAGGGTCTTACCCCTCCTCTCTTCACGGATTGTTAAGTATGCCTTGAGACTAGAACTCCTCCTCTTCGCTATCAGCCTGAGGTGATGGCGTGTTGGTTTGCTTACTAGCATTGTCAAAGTTGGCATCCTTTGCGTTGCCCACAATGATTCCCTTCACTGTCTTCCCATCCGCATCCTTTTCCTTGGAGTCCTGAACAATCATGTAGTCATTGAACTCGTTGGTTGGTGTTGGGATGAGTGTGAGGTCAGCCATGATGTGCTTCTTGCCATGGAAATATTTTCCCTTGTCTAGCATGTCTGTATTCAGACGGATATTAATTCTCTTTTCGTAAGCCATGATTTGATTATGGATTTAATGGACGTGGGTCTACCCACTTTAATTTGTTGCTCCAAATGAAACGACACCGCATCGATTAGGGCTTGTTTGTTTTGCGATGTCGAGCAGATAGTTGGAACTTCTATCTGAATTTTTTTGTAGTTATAGAACATCCTTCATGTAGTAGTCTTCGATGTCCTCGGTTTTAGAATCACCATAGAACTTCTCGTATACATCTATGGCATTCTTTACTTTCTCTTCTCCTCGACTAAGGAATTCTTCCGAGGTCTTGAAGTGGCCTAGAAGACCGGTCTTCTTATCGATGACAAGGAACTCCATTGGCTTACCAAATAAGGTCTGATAGATGTACGCCTGACTATCGTAGTTGTACTTGCGAGCAGACCACTTGAAGTCTTGGATGTTGTTGGTAGTCTTCAGGTCATACACAACCTTGTCGGTTACGATGTCAGCCTTCCCCTTCCACATTATACCATGTATCTCCTTGACAGCAGGCTGTTCATAACTCGCATCAATCTTTCGAATCATGTTAAAGAAATCCCAATTGCCAATCATGATTTCAACTGAGCCTTGAATCTCTTCGTGCTCCTTAGTCAGCATAGCAAACGGGACATTGTTATCCTCAATGTACTGCTTATAAACCTTAGTGGTTCTAACGTGCGTGTCTACATGGGGAAAGTCTTTCGCCTTCTCCGGCTCAAGGATAGACTGATGGAAGAGTCTTCCCTTTGCGAAGTTGATGTTGTCCTCCCTATGTTTGCCGAAGTCCTTAGGGTTAGAGAGCAGTGTACCTATGTCTGAGTTTGACAGATACTTTCTACCAAGTTCGCCATAGTAGTTAGCATCATCTTTGAGTAGTTCGATTACTTTACTCATGACTTCTCTGCGTTTGCTGCGACTGCCTTAGCATGACTCTCCGATAGGGATTTCTTGATGGCATCACTTAGGATGTATCTCTTCTCTATACGAACGAGCAGTGCCTTAAACTCAAGAGCGTGTTGGCTTTCTAAAAAGTCTACCACCTTCGTCCATGCCTCCTTATCCTTCTTACTCAATTTAGGTAGAGGCTTAGGCTCAACGGGAGTAACCGCTCCGTCTAGGTCTTCGCCTCGGTATAGATTGATAGCCAATCCGTGCATAGCAATTGCCTTAGCCGTTGCCCGTTGGATTGCAGTGTTGACATCCATCGATGTCATCTTGTCGTTGATGACGCTTGCATTCCGATAGTCGATGACGGGTAGCATATCGATATGCTCAAGACCTTCGACCTTGATTCCCACCTTGACCCATGATGTCTTGCCATCGGTGAAGAAGTTCAATCCCGTATGCTCGTTCTCGTAGATGATACGCTCTGCATTGGGATAGTTCTGCTTGAGCAGTGCCCATGCCGTAGCCCATGAGATGTACGCCAACTTACCTTTGTACTTTACGTGTTCCTTAACGCTAATAGCTGATAGGGTTTCGTAAACTGATTTTTTCTTTTCCATTTGATTTGATTTAATTTGATTTGACTCCCTAGTTTTTAATAGTTTCTTCTATCTCGGATATCATTCTATGATAGTCCTTGTCGCTATCTACCAATAGCTTTACTTGTCTGATACCATGGATGATTGATGAGTGTGCTATGTCGTAGCCGGACTCCTTCATGTACATCTGTATGTAGCTTATCTTCATTGGCCTCTCGCTGCACATGTAGTATAGCACATGTCGTGCATCTACAATCTCTCTGCGTTTGGTCTTGGTGAAGATGTCATCCTTCGGTACGTCGAACCTACTTGATATAGACTCAAGGTATAGGTTAAATATCTCTCGTTTCATTTGATTTAATTTATGAGTGGGGTGTAAAGATAGTAAAGATTTATACCTTTTGAACTAATTCTTTAGACGTTTTTTGAATCTTATCAAACATATATTTCTCCATCACCCGCAGCTTCTTGTCGGACTTGCCTCGTGATGAGAACTGATTCATGTAGTACTTGTCGTTCTTTAGCATCTGTATGAAGAAGCCCTGAACGTATGTCACTACTGCCTTGCAGTCCTTGTGAAGATATTCTACTTGGTGTGGGTAGTGTCCCTCAAATTCTTCCCTCGTCATCAGCCAACTGAACTGATATAGGTCTTCCGGTTCGTACTCATCCTTCTCGTTTATCTTCTTGAGTAGAGAGACTCGGTGAGGACTATCTCCGTAGTGCCTTGCGTTTACATACGCGCCTTTCCAAAATTCTTTCATGATATTATTCATTATCTGATTCCCACTCCTCTCGACTGAGAAGTAGTACATCTCCGACTATGGTTTGCATAGCCATCGATGATGCGGTTTCATTTAACGGGAGGTCAGTAATTAATCCCTCCTCATTTACAATTAATACTTTTCCGTCAAGATATACAGGTTCAATGTATCCTCCAACTGCTTCTTGCTTAGCCTCTAAGCCTACAAAGTTTGGGTAGTCATGCTGACTCCCGTCTGATTTAATTAGTGTTGCCATCTTTTATTTTTTAAGTCTATGTCCTGTGTGATTGTAACTAACGTACCATTTGCCTTCATGCATAACCTTGTCGGCTCCTTCCCATATCCCCTCGTCAAGTCTCTCCTCCTCCTCATCTACAAGGTGGTCGTGAAGCTCGGTTAAGAACTCCTCCACTGCCTCCTCTACCATCTCTATCAATTCGTCTTGGTCTTCCTTGCTTGATGGTGTGATAGTCTTCAGAACAAGTTCATCCATGATGATGCGAGAGATTCCTTTTTTGATTGGTTTGATTATATCAGTCATTTCTTTTTTCTTTTTGTTGGTGGTACTTGTCGCATCCGCGTTCGTCTTCTCCGTACTCAGTCGGAGTATTTTCCTCATCGGATGGGTAGTCGTAACCTTCTTTCCAATTGTTCATTTGAGTTGATTTAAAAGAGCGCGTCTCCATCGCATTGACTAACCTATTCACGTAGTCAGGAATCCATGACGGAGTCCGCTCGCTTTCGGGTCTCAGAGACGCGCTCGTAATATTGTTAGGCAGATAGCAGTGTCATTATCTCAGACGACGAGTCGATAAGAGCCTTATCGATTCCTTTGATTTCATTCTCTATCTCTTTAATCTCTGCAAGAATGTCGGCAATACGTTTCTTCTTGCTGTCATGTTGACGGAACAAATCCTTAGTCTTCTTCAGTTCTTTGAAGACGGGTTCCACATCGCGGAATGCACCCGTCGCCACCACCTTGCTTGAGTTGGTCTTGACGTAGTCTTCAACCTTAGCCATGCCTAATATCCGATGTGCTCCTCCCGCAGCAAAGTTGTCTTGCCATGCGACCCATATCTCCTCTTCGGGCAGCTTGAAGTCAGCAATCATATCGCGCACTACCTCTTTCGGTAAGGCTTTGCCCCAATATAAATCCCATGCGATGACCTCGAAGTTCTCGTGCCCCTTGACCGCTTCCTCTTTCATCTGTTTTAGGAATCCTTCGATACGTCTGTCAAACTCAGACTCAGCCCTAATGATGGTGTCTTGTAGCGTATCCTCACTTACGAGGTAGTACCTACGCTTTCGCTCTCCATCCATGCAATAGAAGGTGAAGTATGCCTCCCATGAGCCATACTCATTCTTGCTAAACTCAAGCGCATTGAGGTGCTTCTTGAAAATATCCCCGTACATACTAGGGCTTCGACTTGTGGTGAAACGACCACCATCCAATGCCGTGTATCCCAAGTCGGTTTTGACGACCCAATCGCTGCGCTTGAATGATTTGCGCATCTCGTTTAGGAATCTATAGGCATCCCATATTCCATTAGCTACTTGCTTGCGAACATTCACGCCATACAAATTCGCTGCATCAGAAGGAGCATCGCGGTAGTGTTGTTCGATAAAACTATCATCAGCCGTGTGAGGCATCCCTAATTTTGAAGGGA
>TARA_R110001606_G_scaffold155264_1_pt1 | contig 33587 bp, 32 predicted proteins | sample TARA_R110001606 | Tara Oceans TARA_R110001606 (sample SAMEA4398315) | marine metagenome | biome: Polar Biome; feature: [SRF] surface water layer (ENVO:00010504); material: water (ENVO:00002006), including particulate matter (ENVO:01000060) such as... | depth 5 m
TTGATTCTGGAAGTGGTTTAAATAGTATGAGCTTGTTATTAACGGCGTGTAGGAGTTACTGAAAAGTGAAACTGGGTGATCTAATTTTTTCAAACAGTTAGCAAAATATTTCTAATTAAGGATTGTCTATTTTTCTATTTAACCCTGAATTTCTTACTGAAAATTCCAGTTAATAAATCATTTGTACGCACACTAAAAACATAGAATTTTCTTAGCTATGACAAAGGACCTGCAACGTTAATTGCAGGATTAAAATGAGTATAGTTGATGTGTTGGAAGGAAAGCTATTTATGAATATTTATATTTTATCTTAGAGATAATTTTGTCGTAATTGCAGTTATCGCCGCTTGGATATGATGAGATTTCTTGTAGATATAAAGTTGTGAATCAGTTGCGCCATTATTGATTGGTAGTAATCCGGCTACCTTGAGTTCACTGACACATTTTTTGAGGTTAGCTTTTTGGGTTTTGCATTTATGATTGAGCAAAATAAAATTATCGAAAAAGTCCTTTATTGCTTCTCCGGGTATATAACCAAAACTACAACTTTCAAAAATTAACTGATCACTAAATAAAGACTTGAAGGCTTCGAACTGTTTACCATCAAATTGAAAATAATTAAGTAGATCTCTCTTTTTAATCGGGCCAGATAAGGTTGTAATAAAATGCTTTTCCAAAAAAGAGATTATTTCAACTCGACAAACCTTAAAATCAGTTAGCTTCCAGTCATTAACATTGGTTACTAGTTTAAGCTCGTTAGCAATGATCAGCTTTAAAGCCTTTGCAAAAGTTAAGTTATAACGTTGGAACGTTGGTTTTAATTGGTAGAGGTTGATCCACTGTTTATTACTTATATCACAATATTGAACATGCTTTGCTATCGATTGTAGATTGCGATCTACAGTTCTAATATCAAACCATTTATGCTTGCGTACACCAATAAATTCGCAACCATCAATTACCCCTTCATCTGATAATTCATTGAGATCTAAAGCTGAAATACCTAATAGCTCTGCGATAGTCTGGTGTTCAACTTTGAAAGGGTGGTCCATTTCTAGAAATTGTTCACTATTTTTATGATATTTTGAATTATCTAGACTTTCCGGCAGTTCTACCTTATTGAAGCATTTATGCGGAATAAATAGTGAAGCACTGTTAATCGTCTTGAGGATAATATTATCGAAATAAGCTAGTGATGTTAAAAGGTGCGTTAAGTTGCCTTGCTCAATACAGTGCTGTCTTCTTCGCCCAAGCATTGACTGAGCGAAATTTTCATTGACCAACATGCTATATGCATAGTCAAAATACTGGTTAATACTTGTGTCTACGATGAATTGGGGAAAGCGCTGGTATACAGCTAAATGTAAATCCAATGGTCGAGTAACAAACACCAGCATTTGATATAAAGCAGCCCGAAATAGTTTTTGATATTCTCCTGCAAGGCTTTCGTCAATTTGCTGGTATAGAGGTGGGTTTACTTTTACCATGCTGATATCGGCCCACTGCAATCCGCATCGAGAGCATTCTTCAAAGAGTGTTGTATGGTCTGTGAATGGTTTATGACAATTTGGGCATGCATGACTTAACTCGCATCGATGCGCTAAACAATGGTTTATATGAGCGGCCTCCCATTTCTTATTAAGTACAGGAGATTCTTTTAAACATTCAATGCAGACTTTTATGTTTCTATCGCTAATGTTAATCACATGGCGATTGTTTTGAACCAGAACAGCGTTTTTTAATTCACATTGTCTTAATTCTTCAGTTGTGAGACAGAGGTGCTTCCTAACTTCTCTAAGCAGCTTCTTATGCTCTGGAAAGCCTTGTCTATTTAATGCTGGACCCAAATGTTGATTCATTGCGTGTCCCAACATTCTTAGTGAGCCATAGCCATTTTCATAGGCTACCCGAAGTAAATAACTCTTCAATGTTTCATCGATTGTAGGTAACGGGCGATAAAGAATTTTGGGTTTACTTTTCATACAGGCCTCGCGTGATCGCCATGCTTTTAACAACTGAATAATCAGCGGTAAAAGGGTTAAAATTAAATTCCATTTTTGATTTGAGAGTTTTATCCCAAGCTTCTGCAAAATCAGCAATAGCTAACACATCACCTTTGTTAGTTGACTCAATAACCTCTAGTAGCATTTTGTTGATTAATCTGGGGTTGCCAGATGTCGCGAGTATAAAACGCAATAAATTGCTGAAATTATTATTTAACTTATACTCTATTTCACCATCATCATTTTCTGATTCATCTAAAAATTCCATGCCCGTAGTTTTGCGTGGAAATACTGAAAATAACCCGTCAAAAAAATCTGCGCTATCAATTGATTTGTCTAGAGTTGCGCAAGAAAAATTTTCTAATTTTACAATTTCTAAAAAGCGATCTTTAAGTTGGTCATCGAAATCGAGAAGATTTTTAGCATCTGGTTTACCAGCAAGTACAAGTGGAACTTCAGTATTGTTCATTAACCATTTGATCACTTTAAGTACAGTAGATGTTTTAGTAAGGCCAGAGCTTGGTAGAAAGTCATGAGCTTCATCAATCCCTAAAAGCTTTGTGTCGAGGTTCTTAGTTAGTTTTTTGATTCTGCGTCTTAGCGATTTTACTGTGCCCTCATCAGCACATTCATCGCCCATCGCTTCTAATATCTCACTGTATATTGTGCTCGGGGTTATTTCTGGTGGTGAATCTATGCAGACAAAAGGGACTTCAGTTTTTCTGCGCGTAAAAATTTCGGGATGCATACGTTTAATTGTATCTAGTAGAAATGTCTTGCCACACCCCGGATTGCCGATAATCATGACACCAAATGGCTTGGTGCCTCTATATTTCATTACATTTAAAATCGCCTCTATTCCCGCCTCAAACTGAGGGTGAAGAGATGCTCTGTTATTAAATTCTATTGTTTCTTGTTTTAACATTATTACACTACCTTACTTCTGCCCGAGCGTTTGCGACCTGAGGTTTTACTTTGCTTATATGATGCGGTTTCATTGTTAGCAGTGGACTTTAATTCTTTACCAGTATGATCTTGCCCAAAACGGCCTTTGCCTGTTTCAATCATGTGTTCTAACTCTTCTTTTGTATAAGGTTTGTCAGAAGCCTCTGTAGGCTTAGTTTTTACTGTTTTCTTACGCTTCTTCGCTTTAGGCCTATGGTTTTTATGTTTTGAAGGAAAAGCTTTGCTGTCTTCAGTTTGAGTGGGTAAACCAGCTTTAAAATCGCTCAGCGATGTACCGGGCTTGATACGGCTGTCTCTGCAAGGAATTTCGAGCAGCGTAAGCGTATCAGGTACAATAAGCATCACTTTGGATATGTCGTACTTGTTATAAAGGATTTTGACTTTACGATCTTTGCCTTGCATTACGAGCTTATCGTAAATCGATTTCAACTCATCATTGCGGTAAGTGACGCGATGAACTTGAATGCCATTTCTTTCTTGGACAGTAACGTTATGTTCAACACCAGTGCATGCTTCTATCATTTTTACATCTGGGATCGTGCGAGGCTTAAAGTAACCTAGTTCACTTTCCACAGCTTGCTGAGGGGTCAAACCGTCTAGCCCTTTGTGCGGATTTTGATGATAGTAGTCACAGATATATTCTTCTAAATACTCCGTAAATTTAGTAACGGTTACACAGGCTTTTTGCTCAATGGTGCCATCAAGGGTTTTCCCATCAACACGTCTTCCAAAATAACCCGGAATTTTGCTTGCAAATTGTGAGCGTAAAGTTCGGTTAAAGCGCTCTATAAACGGTTTCTTCCAAGGACTACCAGCTTGAGTTGTAGTGTGGCTTGAGCCAAGCAAGGCGCTGAATGCAATAACAACGTTTGAACACATAGCAGTACCTGCGTCACCAAACGTTTCTGTAGGTGGACCTAAGTAATGCCAAGTTGATTGGTAATTACCAGTTCGTTTTCTAGGGAGACTAATATTTTTAAGTAAATCAATAACTGCTGATGATTCTTCACCGATATTGAGTCCATAACACAGTTTGTAGCCTACGATGTACCTTGATTGTACATCGATAGCTAGGTAGAGAATAACAGTGCCAAGGTAGTGACCGTTGTCATCTAGTAAGCCTAGGTTTAAGTGAACAGCATCAATTTCAACACGCTGCATTAAGCGATCAGTGATGATGATCTGATTACTTTTACGTGCTTCTCTTCGAAGAGCATCTTTGCCTTCTCTAGCGAGTGTTACTTCAGAAGGGTCTAGCGCACGTATTAATTTATAAAACGACTCTTTGCATATACACTTTTTATCAAATGTGCCTTTGAGTTCAGTGTTATATCTATTTCTGAAACGAAGGTATGTTTGGTGAGGATTTGCGCCATTACGCTGTAAATATTCATCATCAATCACTTCATATGCCAAGTCTAGTTCAGCTTGTGAAATCTGTTTTTGACGTTGCTGTTTCGGTTTGATGATTAATGGAATAACGTTTCTGTTCGCTTTAATCCACTTGTCGTAATAGCGGTATAATGCTCCTTCTGATGGGGGGGTAGGGTCATTGATTCGGCTAGCAACACTGTTAATAACACTATCTCTTGTGCGTTTAGAGCGACTGTGAGCACGTGAATCTAGTTCTTTAAGGTAAGCACTTAATCGATTGGCTTCTTTAATATGCTCTGGTTTTGTAAGTGGCATGTAGACAACCGATGGAGCTGTATCTACTATGGTTATTTCACCATTCGAATAGGCATCATAAACTTTATCTCCTGATACCATATTTTTAGTATTGTCATCATATTCCAGTACTAAAAAATCAGGCTGTGAAGAGCGAATTACCGATTCTTGACGGTTCCACGCAATGCGCATACCTTCTCGTAAAATTAATGCATTAGCGTGAGTCATCGTATCCTCCGCTAAAACGAGTATAAAATAGCGAATGCTGCTGAGCGACCAATTGGTGAAATAATCGTAAGAACTTTCTATATGCTATTGGTGTTGATTGTGCCTTCAAAGTTCTACGGTAAATTTCATAAGCGGTACGCTGGGTTAACGTATTACTCCCGTCAACATGTGACCAAATTTTTTTAAGTTGAATGTAAGCGCGTTCTTCTTTTGCTTTTATCCAAAGTTTATTCTTTAACATTCTATGCTCCTAATATTTAGTGGGTTATAGGTAGTTTGCTTGTCTTTTGAGATGCTATTCACATTAGTAATTGCGTGCCACGATCAATTAATAAATCGTGATCAAATCTAAGTTTTTTATGAGCTAACATTGACCAAACGTAGTCTGGAGATTGACCGTATTCTATGGCGATCACTTCAGCATCTAGTACTCGGGGGTTTGTCATGTTCAATAAATCATTTAAGATATGATTTGTTATGTCTTCATCCTGATAGTGATAGATGTAATCAGACAAAACCTGACAATTTGAAATAAACTCGCGTTTAGTCATACCTTCCTCAGTGACAACTTTTAAAGGCACCTTGAGTACTTCGCAGTAGTGCGTTTTAAGCACTTTGTCCTTGTGTTTGAACTCATCGCTCAGTGTTTTGGCGAATGGTTTAATTTCCCAAAATTCATAACCATTATTTGTTTTAACCAATTTATCTGGCGTGTATCGGCATATTGCGCCATTAAATTCGTAATAAGTAGAATCGGGCTGTGTCATATAGCTAATGACATCGGGATTGAGATCTAATACAAGGCATTTCTTTTTTTCTAAGTAGCTGTCACAGCTGACCATTGCACGAAGCTTTGGTGAAAAATGCTTGATATCAGGTTTATGCGTATTGGCTTTGCCAAATTTTCTATCAACAGACATGCTTCTTCCCCTTCAACAGTTTAGCGTGTTGTTGTTTGTTACTTCGCTGGTCTGTGAACGGTCGGAAATGCGCAGAGCATAGTTTGAGTTTTTTATTATGATACGATAAATTTGATTTGTTTCGAGTTTCATTTTTTAGTTTCCATAATCTTTAATTACTAAAAAATGTTAGGTGTTCATTGTGATATTTGCAATTAGAATTCTAGTATAAAATTTAATGTAACCCATTGTATAGTATGGGTATATTATACTTTTATGTATAATGTCTTTATACGTATTTGTATTTTTTAATATGACTATTAATTGAGCTGGCTTTGGCTAAGTAAATGAAAAATATAAATGAATTGATATTATTTTTTATTATATTAATTGCTGAGATTTCGACCGTTTATTTATAAAAAATGAGCTAGTTCTCTTATTAAAATAATTTTAAATTTTTTTAAAAAAGTTTTCATAACCAGTCTTTTTCAACATTTTCTTCATAAAAGTTGCCTGAATTTAAGAAACCTTATATCTTTATCGATGGCGCTAGCCATACTTGCACGTGAGTAAAAAACAGTAAATTGACCTGAAAAGGCGTAAAGAAAACCCAATACTGATTTTGGTGATATATACATGGCTTGAGAGATCATGTTGTAATCGCGTGTAGCAATGATTGATAACAGTTAACCACTGTCTCAAGCATATGGATATGTATATGAAAAATTTAAAACCTATCATTTTTAAGGCTCATTCTGAGTTAAAAACAGTACTTCCATCGATTAAGAAAAGCCATTTATATGAAGCATTCGCTGCGTTTTGCGGCTTTAAAAGCTATGCGGCATTTCAAGTTGCATCTAACGTTAATGTTGAAGACCTTGAGCTAGCCAATATACAGTGCTTTGAACGTATGGAGGTTTTAGGTTTTGATACAATGGAGTCGCTTCAGGTATGCCAACGAATCCTGCAAGTATGGGAGCAATTCAACAGTATTTCGTTAAATGATATTTACACGTTTTATGCCGGGGCTTCTTTTGATGAAGCATTAAGTGCAACGCGTATGCTAAATGTTTTAACGTCACAGATAAATGAAAATGATTCAAAAGCAATATTGGTTGGTCTCGTTATTGCCGCGCAGATATTGGCTGAATATGAAGAAAATCCAGATAACAGAAGTGGCGAATATTGGTATAGCAAAAAACTAGCTAACCATTCACTTAACGGGCTTCAGTCTGAAGTCGCTGAGCAATATCAGCAAATAGCCCCTTATAGAAAACTATTAACGCTATTATTAGAAAAACTCGAAAACAGTCATGATGCGGTGTTGCCACGTCCATCTAGCTTGAAATCAGTCAGCGAACAATTTGGTGAAAACCATAAATATTGCTGGAGTGGGTATTTTTCTGATGAGCCTTATGCCGTGATTGAATCTATTACTTACGCGCTTGATTTTCATGATAAAGATGAACCTGTGATTCCATTTTCTGTATTTCTCGATTGGATAAAAGCTGAGATGCTTGTTTCACCGTCACGAGATAGATTGCTGGAAATCATACAGGCCGTAAAAGATGATGAAGAAAAGTGGTTTTGGCACTTCATTGGCTTACAACATGATATAAATATCACCCAAAATAGTTACCGCCTTATTAATGCTTATACAGGTAATGAGTGGGATGAAGATGGACCAGCAGTTCCCGAAGGTGATGGTGGCATAGCATTTCCAGTTATTTCTGACGATATAAAACTAAAACTAGAAAATGCTGCTCAAAAGCTTACCTCTTAATTTTTTCACAATAAGTGATGGCTATGCTGAGGCATAGTCTTCATGGTTTTTATGAGGGGCAGGCTAAGGCTATCGTTACATAAGGAGGAAAAATTTTGAGCGATAGCTGCTCACCCACTAGTCAGTATCAAGTTGCTTCAGGAAAGTTTTACCGTCAACAAGATTACTTTCTTTTAAATCCTGAAATTGGACTTTAACTAGTGCCAATTCTTCCATTTCATCAGCATCACAATTGAGGTGTTCTTCGCACCGAAAAATTATTTTCTTGCGAATGGCGTTAGGTCTAGAAGGCGACGGTGCAACTATCTCAGTCTTGATATCGATATGTTTTTTATGGCAAGCGGAGCATTCCGCATTGTTAAAATTAATTGTTTGTGTTGGCATAATAAGCTCTCATTTGGCAGAGTTAATGAAAAAATCCGTTTGGTGCTAAATTCAATTGGGTGATCTGCTCAGGACTGAAGCCGCGACGAAGGAGTTCGAAGTCTTTCATTTGCACCTCTGCTTTTTGCCCTTCGCCAATAACTTGATAAAGGCTACCGCTGACGGTTTTTATTAACTGGCTGTGAGGTGAGACTTCTACTATTTTTGATGTGCTAATGTAATCGCCCGCTGCGAATCGGTAAGTCATATCATCGACACAAATACCCCATAAAATTTTTCCGACCATTTCTTCACCTTTAAAAATAGAAACGATACGCCAGTTTTTAACGACAGTATTCATGATCTGATTCCCATAAATATTTCAGATAATCATAGGAAAAATTCAGTTAAAAACATATTCAAATCGTGGATCTAATATCGACTTTTTTATCTTAAACTGGAGATGGCGACAGACTGCTACCATAGTCACGATAATATAATAGAACATTTTGTTAGTTATTAATTTTATAGCTCATTAAAAGATGCCTTGTTTTACCGTTATGCATATGATGTTTCACATTGAAAATGTTCGCTGTTTCAAAGGGTAGTATTTGGTGTGTCATTTGGATGCAAATTTACATTAGTATCGGTTAGCCTTAAACAAGCGCTATAACGTGACTTAAGGCTAGCGAAAAATAGGTGATTTGATAAAGACCATTTTAAAGTTAATCGGACGGTTTTTAGCATTAATTCGCATTTCATAAACAATTATGCAGATTCTTTATATTCACTCAAAATGCTGATTTATAATTATTTTAATGTTTTTCGATTGTTGGTGTAATTTTATAGATATAAAAATAATTGTATGGCGAGGTTTTAAGAAGAAAATCACGGATGAATTTGTATTCATAATAAAAAGCCAGCGGTCACATAAGTAACGGCTGGCTTTTCTTCCCACCCTTTCCCGTATCACATGTTATATTTCGGCTGATCAGCAGTGCCTTTGGCCTAGCTTCTTTCAAAGCAATAACAATGTGCTCCTAAAATGTTCGAATAGCGCTGTGGTAGCGAACTGACTAGTCACAAGGCTTACCAAAATTGGTGCTTCAAACGATTGTGGTTACCCACAAGTTTTGGCGTTTAGGTGCCAAGTCCTTTTTTGGGTTCTTTTATACACTACCAGATAGCAGGGTATTCAACAATTCCATCAATATCAAATCCGTGATTGAGCAGCGATTGTCTTGCTATGAATGGTAATGTATTAGCATCGCTTGGGTATTTCGCTAAAGTTTTTTCTGCATACCTATCAATAACATCTAATAATTCGGGTAAGTCATACTGTTCTGAAACAATAGAAGCCCAGATAGCATCTTCAACCATTGATTCTAATTCTTCATTTGTATTTTGGAATGTTAAGCGGCTTTGAGATACCACCCTAAACTTGCTGCTACCTTGATGATGGATCACTAGCTTATATTGAGGGATTTTTTTCTCTAGCTTGTGATTAACTCTTCTCGCATCGTTGAATGCTTGGCTTAAAATTACTTTACCTTCCACTTTATGGAAATTTTTTGAGTTTGTTTCAGGATCAATGTTCCAATAAACCCTAAAAGAGTTTCTTCTTAATTTATGACCATAAATCTCAAGTAAAGGTTTTAATTGCTGTTCAGTGCCTTGTTTAGAGCCACTCTTCCATCCACTCACAATTGATTGTTGGACCCTACAAGCATCTTTAATTTCATTTTGAGTCCAGCCATCATTAAGTGCCAGCCTGACTAGCTGTTTGGTCTGCTTAAATTTACGTTTATTCTTTTTTGAGCCTATTGTTTCTTCCATAAACATCCTTAAAGTGAAGCAGGTGAATAATCACCCGCTTCTCCATTCCCAGCTATTTTTTCTGGTTTGGGTTCATCTGCTTACCTCTATTACCATGTACTTTAGCATTAGCAGGGTTGTTTCCTGAAGTGCCTTTATTATTATTTGCTTGATTCGCTTTGTGATTACTATTTTGATTAGACATTATTTTCTCCTCATTGATTGTCTGCCTAAATCATATGAAATTAGGAAAAAACAAAAACTGATAGTTTAATGATAATTAGTGATAACCAATGATATTTTTTAAATCATCACACAATGCTTGCTTACTGATTTCTTGTTATTTCCTCAATTTTCTCATATTGTAATTAGGTTCCTTTTTGAGATGGTCCAATGACAGACGAAATATTAACGATTCAAGAGGTTGCAGCATACCTAAAGTTGAATGAAAAAACGGCTTATCGTCTTGTAAGTAAAGGTAAGCTTCCCGGCTTCAAAGTGGGTGGTTCATGGCGATTTAAGCGTGTCGATTTAGATAAATGGATTGAAGAACAAAAACAATAAATAAGGATATGGTGTGATCCCCAATTACCAACAATTTATGCGTTCATTTTTGCAAATAGCAAATGATGCTAACGGCAATGAAGTAAAGCTACGTAATGTAATTAATCAATTAGCAGATCAATTCGGTCTAACTGATGAAGAAAGATCAGAAACGTTACCTAGTGGTCGGCAAAGCATACTAGATAACCGAGTTGGTTGGGCACGTACTTATTTAACAAAAGCTGGTCTGCTAGAAGCCACCCGCAGAGCGCATTTTGTGATCACTCCTCGTGGTAAAGAGGCTTTGTCTGAAGATGTTGACATTAACAACGAATACCTGAAAAAGTTTGATGAATTCATCGTTTTTAAACAAAAAAGTAATGATGGAGTAGGTACAGAAAATAATTCAGACAACATAGAGCATGAAGAATTATCAACACCAGATGAAATATTAAGAGCTGCTTATAAAAAAGTTAATGAAGCGCTAGCCCAAGATATACTAGAACGCACCCGTAAAGTTACCCCTGATTTTTTTGAAGATTTATTGATCGAGCTTTTAATTGCTATGGGTTACGGTGGCGCTGGTGAAGGTGCTGCTCATGCGCTAGGAAAGTCTGGAGACAATGGTGTCGATGGTGTTATTGATCAAGACCCACTAGGTGTAGATCAAATATATATCCAAGCTAAGCGTTATGCCGAAGGCAATAACGTTGGTGCTGGCGATATTAGAAATTTTTTTGGTGCACTAAACCTTAAACGTGCGCAAAAAGGTATATTTATCACCACTTCTGATTTTACATCGTCAGCTCAAGACACGGCAAATAATCTTGGTACACGCATTGTTTTAATTAATGGTAAAGAGCTAGCTAAGCTCATGCTGCGCTATAACATCGGTAGTCGAGACGAAGATGTATTGCATATTAAAAAAATTGATGAAGACTTTTTTGAGGTTTGAAGGATTAAGGCTGCATTATGGATAAAAAATCATTATCAGAAAGAGATATATGTACTAAGTATATTACTCCTGCAATCGAAAAAGCTGATTGGCAACAAAATCAATTTCGAGAAGAGGTAAAGCTAACTGATGGCCGAGTAATGGTTAGAGGGAAACTTGCAGCCAGAATAAAAAATCCAGATAAAAAAGGTGGTCCAAAGCGAGCAGATTACGTTCTCTACGCAAAACCTAATCTACCAATTGCTATTGTTGAGGCTAAGAACAACACTTTTACAATTAGTCATGGCATGCAACAAGCCTTAGTGTATGCAGAAATGCTTGATGCACCTTTTGCGATAAGCAGTAATGGAGATGGTTTTCTACTCCATGATCGAACTGGTTTGACTCAGCCTGTTATAAGAGAGTTTAGCTTAGATGAATTTCCAAAACTTGAAGAGCTATGGCCAATATATCAACAGTGGAAAGGTATAAGCACACCTAAAGCCCAATCAATAATTGAGCAACCGTATTACACAGATGGAAGTGGTAGAGAGCCGCGATATTATCAAAGAGTCGCGATTAATCGCACACTAGAAGCAATCGCCAAAGGTCAAGACCGTATCTTATTGGTAATGGCAACAGGTACGGGTAAAACTTATACCGCCTTTCAAATAATTTGGCGCTTATGGAAAGCTAAAGCTAAAAAACGCATCCTATTTTTAGCTGATCGAAACATCCTAATCGATCAAACCATGCAACAAGACTTTGCCCCATTCGGTGAAGTTATGCATAAAGTGACTAATCGAGAAGCAAAAAAGAATTACGAGATCTACTTAGCCTTATACCAAGCGGTAACGGGCAAAGAAGAATGGAAGCAAATTTATCGGCAATTTCCAGCTGACTTTTTTGACTTAATAGTTATCGATGAATGTCATCGAGGCAGTGCCAGAGAAGACTCAGCTTGGCACGACATTTTAACTTACTTCAAAAGTGCTACACACATAGGTTTAACCGCAACACCAAAAGAAGTAAAAGCAGTTGATGGTCAAATTACTAACCCTGAATTTAATATCAAATATTTCGGCGAGCCAATCTATACCTATTCTTTAAACCAAGGTATTGAGGATGGTTTTCTAGCTCCCTATAAAGTAATACGCATAGCCACCAATGTTGATGCATTAGGCTACACGCCAGAAAAAGGAAAAATTGATAAATCAGGTCAAGAAGTAGAACAACGTCAATACAATACCAAAGACTTTGACCGAACTTTAGTACTAGAAAAACGAACCCAATTTGTCGCCAAAAAAGTTTGGGAATACTTGAGTGCTACCGATTTAATGGCAAAAACCATTATATTTTGTGATGAACAAGAGCACGCAGAACGTATGCGCCAAGAACTCGTTAAACTTATTCCAGCAGCGGCAAACAATCGGCGTTACGTAATGCGCATAACGGGTGATGATAATGAAGGCAAGGCACAGCTTTCTTATTTTATTGACAACGATGAACCTTACCCAGTTATAGCCACCACATCTAAGTTACTCACTACGGGGGTTGACGCTAAAACATGTAAGCTAATCGTGCTTGATCAAAACATAAATTCAATGACCGAGTTCAAACAAATTATTGGCCGTGGCACCCGTTTAAGAGAAGATTATAACAAGCTCTACTTCACCATTATGGATTTCAAAGGTGCTACACGATTATTTGCAGATCCAGATTTTGATGGTGAACCTGTAATAGTCTACGAACCTACGGCAGATGAACCAGTCGTGCCACCTGAAGATGAAATGAATCCAAATGAAGAAGCTTTAGATCCAACTTCACAAGAATCACCTGACTTTCCCGAAGATCCTAATGATCCTCTCACCATGGGTGAACCTCGTAAAAAGTTTGTTATTGCCGACGTTGAAGTAGACTTAGCCGCTGAACGTTCTCAATATTTAGATGTGGATGGAAAACTGATTACAGAAGATTATCGAATTCTATTAAAAGACCAAATAGAACAATCTATAAAACAGAATTTTGGTACACTTACAGATTTTTTACGTCGCTGGAATAAAAGTGAACGTAAGCAAGTCATTTTGGATGAATTAGCAGAACAAGGAATCGCGTTAAATATATTGCAGCAGGCCGTCACAAATGGGGCTGAACTCGATATTTTTGACCTTATAGCACATGTCGCTTTTGACCAAAAACCTCTAACACGTAAAGAACGAGCAAATAACGTTAAAAAGCGTGATGTATTTGGCAAATATGGCGAACAAGCAAGGTCGGTTATTGAAAGCTTATTAGATAAATTTGCTGACCATGGTGTGCAAGATATTGAAAGCCCGAAAATTTTAGAGTTACCTCCTTTTGATCAATTGGGTAGTAAAACGCAAATTCGTCGTGGAATATTTGGCAGTATCGAACAATACCAACAAGCGATAAAAGATCTAGAAAATGAATTATACCGTGATGATTTGTCAGCCTAATCGTCTCGCAACTATTGAGAAAATATAAATGAATTTAAGCAGCACAGTAAAAAGTATCCAAGACATCATGCGTAAAGACGATGGTGTAGACGGTGATGCCCAGCGTCTTGGCCAATTAACTTGGATGTTATTTTTAAAGGTATTTGATCAACGAGAAGAAGAATGGGAAGACGATTTTAAAGAAAAAGGTGAAACCTATAAATCTCCCATTCCAGAAAAATATCGCTGGCGCAACTGGGCTGCTTACAAAGTTGATCATGAAGGTAAAAAACAGCCACAAATAGCGGGCAGTGAGCTTACAAATTTTGTCAACAACGAACTTTTTCCAGCGTTAAAAGATAATATCGATGCAAGTGCCAGCAAACAGCATAAAGTGATCAAGCAAGTCTTTGAAGATGCCAACAACTACATGAAGTCTGGCCCTTTAATACTTGCCATTATAGAAAAATTGGACGCTTCAATAAATTTTCACGATTTCAAAATTAAAGCCAATATTGGTGATGTTTACGAACAACTACTAAATGATTTGCGGGGGGCAGGCAATGCAGGCGAGTTCTACACACCTCGCGCTATTACCCAGTTTATGGTGCAAATGGTCAACCCTCGCTTAGATAAACGAGAAACAGTCCTAGATCCAGCTTGCGGGACGGGAGGTTTTTTAACCGCCTCTATTGACCATTTTCGCACTCAAATAAATAAAACATCTAGCGCAGAAGACAAAAAGGCAATTGAAGAGCTTATTTTTGGATTCGAGAAAAAACAGCTACCGCATCTATTATGCACAACCAATATGTTATTGCATGATATTGATGTACCCAGTCAAATCGACCACCGAAATACCTTGGCCAAAGGTTGGAACGAATGGTCAGCCAATGATAAGCAGGATTGCATAATAACTAATCCACCTTTCGGGGGTTATGAGGATGATGGAGTTGGTTCAGATTACCCTACAGATTTAAAAACCCGTGAAACTGCCGATATGTTTATGGCGCTGATGATAAAAAAGCTGCTAAAAAACAATGGCCGAGCCGCCGTTGTTTTACCTGATGGGGTATTATTCGGCGATGGTATCAAAAACAAGCTCAAAGAATTGCTATTGAGAGAGTGTAATTTACACACCATAGTTCGCATGCCCAAAGGTGTGTTTGCGCCTTACACAACTATCAAAACTAACCTATTATTTTTTACTCGCAAGAATGTGACAGCAGATGGCAACGAGCAATTTGCGACTGAAAATATTTGGTTTTACGAGCATCCATATCCGAAAGGTTACAAAAGCTACTCTAAAACTAAACCCATTCGTATTGAAGAGTTCGAACCAGAAAAAGCGTGGTGGGGCAAAGAAGAAAACGAATTTAATGAACGAGAAGAGAATGAGTGCGCTTGGAAGGTTGATTTCAAAACCAGACGTGCAGATGCTATTGCTGCTGCACAACCTCATTGGGATAACGCAGAGCAGCTAAGTAATCAGGCAAGTAGACTTGATAATCAAGCGAAAACTTTACGTGATAGTTTGCGTGGCACAAAAGACACGGCTAACCGTGAACTGGTCAATAGCCAAATAACAGAGCTGCAAACTAAGATCGAATCTTTGCGATTACAGTCTCGCGATGCACAAGCTAATGGCGACCGTTTATATTGGCCAATTTATAATCTGGATATCAAAAACCCCAATGCCCCCGAAGAAGAAAGCCACGATCCTGATTTACTACTGGAGAAATATAAAAAGTTACTTGGGGAAATAGAGGAAACTGAAAACATTCTTAAGAGTGAATTAACAGCTGCGCTTGCCCATCATTTTGACGCAGAGGAAGCTTAATGAACTCAAAGCAATTTTTAGCTGAATTTGGGCATATTGCTAATGCAATTGGTGGTGTCCAGCGATTAAGAGAAATGATATATAACCTAGCAGTTACTGGAAATCTTCTTTATCCAAGAATTGACGAAGTTGATGACGCTAGTGAATTGTTGGAAAGGATAACATTAGAGAAAAACAAACGAATTAGAGATAAACAGTTTAAACGCACTCCTAAATTTGAAAAGATAACAGCTAAACCGCCATCTAATATAGAACTTCCAAAACATTGGACATGGACAAACCTTGTCTCTATTGGCGAAATTAGCCCGAAAAATGAAGTGGAAGACAATGTCGACGCTTCGTTTATTGCCATGAGCGGGGTTTCACAATTACATTCAGGTGAGTTATTACCAGAGCAACGAAAATGGGGGAATATTAAAAAAGGCTATACACAATTTGCTGATGGCGACGTCGTTATTGCTAAAATCACGCCTTGTTTTGAGAATGGAAAATCCGCAGTAATAACAGGTTTAAGCAACAGTGTGGGCGCTGGAACAACTGAATTACATGTTATTCGCCCTCTACCGGGTGTTAACCCAAGATACATTTATATATTTCTGCGTTCACCATACTTCATGGTGGAAGGCGAATTAAATATGACTGGTACGGCAGGTCAAAAGCGTCTGACATCAGAATATTTTGCAACGCGACCATTTCCTTTACCACCAGTCAAAGAACAAGCTTGGATAATAAAAAAAGTCGATGAGTTGATGGACTTGTGCGATAAATTAGAAAAACAACAACTCCAAAAACGTAAACTGCAAAATCAACTGCGTAAATCCACAATGCAAGCTTTAAGCTCAGCAAACACCCCCATTGAACTTAAACAACACTGGCAACGACTACATAGTAATTTTAAACAGTTATTTTCAATACCAGAGGATATAGTCGAGCTTAAAGGGGTGATTTTAGACTTAGCTGCTAACGGAAGGCTTTTAAAGGCAGAACAATATGCAATAAACAGAACTGGAGTTGACGTTCTGAAAGAAATTGAACTAACAAGAATTGAATGGGCTGAAAGTTCTTTTGATCAAGAATTAAAAGAAGCCAAAACCATGTTAACTAAAATACGAAAACAGAATGTCGAATTCCCTACTGACGAATTACCCATACATTGGCAATGGGCTACTTTCCTTCAAATAACTAAAGCAATCATAGATTGTCACAATAAAACAGCGCCATATATCGGGAATGGGATTCATCTAATTAGAACGACAGATATTCGTAATGGCAAAATGCTTCTTGGAAATACAAAAAAAATAAGTGATGAAACTTATGATTATTGGTCTCGAAGGATGCCTCCCAAATCTGGTGACATATTCTTTACCAGAGAAGCACCAATGGGTGAAGCTGCGATTGTGCCTGAGAACGTAAAAGTATGCCTTGGTCAACGAACAATGCTTTTGAGGCTCAATCCAGAACTGATAAACAATGAATTTATACTTTACATTATTCGTAGTCCTAGTTTTCAAAATAGAATGGTAGAAGCTGCTATTGGGATGACTGTTAAGCACTTACGGGTAGGTGATGTTGAGGATCTTTTTGTACCCGTCCCTCCAAAAGAAGAACAAGATGAAATTGTATCCATCCTTGATCACTTTTTTGGTTTATGTGAAACATATGAAAAACAACTGGATAAAGAAAATAAGGTCGCTGCCAACTTGGCTATTGCTTCAATCGCCGCATTAACTGGCATCAATATCCTTCAAGAGGAACAATCATTGAAAACACCAATTACCGAGTTAGTTGCCCCTGTAGCGTTAGGATCAAATAAACCAAACAACAAAGATGCAGCTCCGCTAGCCACCCTGCTGGCCAAGCAAGATGGAAATATGAATGCAAATGACTTGTGGCAGCGCTTTGGTGGCGAAATAGACAAATTTTATGCTCAGTTAAAAACAGAAATAAAGCATGGTTGGATTGCTGAGCCAGTTAAAGCAGATATGTTAGAAAAAGACCCAGAATAACTAAAAGGATTTTCCATGCAGTTAAAAAGACTAGCACTCAAGGTATACCGTAACCTTCATGACGTTGATATTACATTTGCAGAAGAGTTTGTACCTTCAACAAAGTCAGGTGTGGATCAAATAACTAAGCGTATTAACAGTCATGCTTTGATTGGTCAAAATGGCACGGGTAAATCTAATTTAATGGAAGCAATGATTACCATATTTCGTGATGTTGATTTAGACCGTGATGCAGCATTCGATTATATTCTTGAGTACAGTATTCGAGGGTCTGAGGTAAAAATAGAAGCCGATCTCGCCAAACAAAAACGCCCTTATGTGTGGGTAAACGGCAAATCTGAATCCCAAGGTTATCTTTTGCGTAATACTGAACTATTACCCTCTCACATTTTTGCCTATTACTCAGGACGAAATGAACGCATGGAGGCATTATTCCAAGAACATCAACGCCGATTTAATCGCCGCCAAGAAATAACAGCAGAAGAAGTGTTATCCCCTGAGATTTTGCGCAGTTTATCTGATACAGATGCTGATCGTGATGCAATGGAAAAATTAAGAAGACGTGAAGAAAAAAAACAGCTGAAGAGTTTTGGTGATGATCGCTTAAGACGCCTTTTTTACTGTCGTGGTGGGCATAGCCAATTGGTGTTATTAGCATGTCTGCTATCTGATGACCCTGTATTCAAAAAAGTCTTAAATAACTTAAACATCGAATCATTAGAATCTGCACTATTCGTGTTAAAACAACCTCATCGCCTACGCAGATTAGAAGATGATGATATTGAGCAAGGCGACGCAAGATTTTGGTATGCCAGAGGTAATGTTGTCTCAGAGTTTTTAGACAAGCTTTGGAAAGTGAGTTGGGCACCTATACGGCACGAAGAACCAAAACTCGTTGATTTCCGGGGGCGAACTGAACGCCAAAAACAACTCTACATGTTTGTCCCAACCCCAGAAAAACTCAAAGAACTAGGTGAGTTAGTCGGCACACCACAAAGCTTCTTTCGTTATGCAGAGGGCGCTTATATCGGTGATTTAATTGACGAAGTGCGAATAACAGTAAAGAAAAAAGATGAGCATGGCGGCAAAGTAAGCTTTACCCAGCTGTCTGAGGGTGAACTACAAATGTTAACCGTGCTTGGCCTAATGCGTATTACCAGCGAAGACCATTGCCTATTTTTACTCGATGAACCAGACACACATTTAAACCCTATTTGGAAGCTACGTTATTTTGATGATATTGAAGAAGTATTAAAACCCAAAAGCGAAACAGCCATTCAAGGTGAGTCACAAATATTTATCACTACTCACGACCCTATGATGGTTGGCTCATTAAAGAAAGAACAAGTTCATATTATTCGTAAAAATGGCGATAAAACCTTAGTAGAACAACCAGATCAAGATCCACAAGGAATGGGTGTTACAGGTTTGCTAAAAAGTGAATTATTTGGTCTGTCGTCTACTTTAGACAGTGAAACAGAACGCAGGCTATTTAAACGAAATGCACTCTTTGCATTAGAAAATAAAAGCCCGGAGCAAGAACAAGAATTAAGAAAACTAAGTGATGAGTTAGCTGATCTTGGATTTGCTAACTCAGACTTCAAAGACCCTTTCTATGCCATGTTTGTTCGAAAGATGGCCAAGCATACTAAATTTCACAAGCCTGACTTATCTCTCGAAGAGCAAAAAGAACAAGATGCGCTTGCTGATGAAATTATCAATGAAATACTCAATGGTGATGAATAATGAGATTTATTGATTTCGAAGGAAAAACACCAGTAAATACGCCTGCCAATCCTAGCTTCCCTGAATGGCAGCCTTGGTCGGCTGTAAAGTGGCAAACATGGCTGGATAAGTCACAAGAGCATTTAGATGCTATTGAAGTTTTGCATAATAATGATGACATTAACGCCAGAAACAAATATATCGATAGTAAATCTGCTCACTGGGGAAAACTCAAAATTTGGTTAAAAGTATTATCCAATGGAAAATGCTGGTTTTCAGAAGTTCGTGAGCTGTATTCACATTACGACGTTGAACATTTCCGACCTAAAAAAGAAGCTAAAAATATAGATAAAGTAGTACGTGATGGCTACTGGTGGTTAGCATTCAATTACACAAATTTTAGATTATGTGGCAATGTAGGTAATCGTAAAAAAGGCGGATGGTTTCCCCTTAAAGATGGTTCTCTATGCTCGACATATGCAATTCAATGTGAAGAATCTGAAGATGCCTGCCTTTTAGATCCTACAGATGAAAATGATGTCAATCTCATTGCATTCGATGAAACAGGAAATGCGATACCTGCGCCAAAATCATCAGATTGGGAAAGATTACGAGTTGAACAAACTATTGAAAGACTTAAGTTAAATGAACATGCTGATCTAGCAGAAGCACGCAGGAAAGTGTGGCAGCGCGTATGTTTTGAGATCGAACAGTATGAAATATCTAAAACACGCTGTTGTCAGGGAGGTAATCCGGGTGCGAGACAAAAAATGAAAAACCACGGTCAAAATATTAGAAACTTAACATCAAATGAAGCTGAGCTTTCTTCCGTTGCTAAATGGTGCGTTTTCTTTAGAGAAGATGCCCAACTTGCTCGTCTAGTAGCTTAAAGGCCCATCGATAGTGCAGTTACTAGCTAGTGAAATAAACAAGCAATTTTTTAATTTCTGATTTACCAGAAATTGGAGAAGAAATGGATGGTGTTATAGCCATCAATAGGTGTTTGAATGAGTCAATAATCGTCTTGTAGCATACGTCAATAAGGAGATTCACCCATTTGGAAAAAAATTCGCTGAATCTGAAACCTACAGGCGCGATTTTAAGCCAATTTATATTTGCGATTTTCAGATAACTGTATATACTCACAGTTAAATGTACTGTATGGAAAACCAGTTGTATGCGCCCATTAACGAATCGCCAAGCTCAAATTCTCGAACTTATTAAAGTTTTTATTAAAGATACCGGTATGCCGCCAACCCGTGCTGAGATTGCGCAAACGTTAGGTTTTAAAAGTGCTAATGCAGCGGAAGAACATTTAAAGGCATTAGCGAAAAAGGGCGTTATTAAAATGAAGCCCGGTGCTAGTCGAGGTATTCAGTTAGTTGAAGAGGATGAGCCGGAACAACTTGGTTTACCTCTAATAGGCAGAGTTGCCGCTGGTGAGCCTATTTTGGCAGAGCAGCATGTTGAAAGTCATTGCAAAATAGATCCACTCTTGTTTAAACCGGCTGCTGATTTTTTACTGCGTGTGCAAGGCATGAGTATGAAAGACATTGGTATTATGGATGGCGATTTATTGGCAGTACACAGCACTCAAGTTGCTGAAAATGGCCAAGTGGTGGTTGCCCGTGTTGATGACGATGTAACAGTAAAACGCCTTGAAAAAGCAGGTAAAAAAGTTTTTTTACATGCTGAAAACGATGAATTTTCACCGATTGAAGTGGATCTTGAACATGAATCTTTCAATATTGAAGGGTTAGCTGTTGGGGTGATCCGCAACGCTGATTGGATGTAAATTTTTTGATCTGTATTTTGCACCAAATTGGTGAAGTTTGGTGCATTTAATTTTTTACCGCTTTAATGGCTAGATTTTATACTTAGCTATAGCGTCCTAAGCCCTATCAAATCTACTTGTCAGCTACTTTTAGCCCTCTAATATTATCCCTAATTACAAAATAACGCGCTGATTTTTAGCTGTTATTTATGCACCAAAAAAGAATTTAATTGCTCTTAAAACTTGCTAATTGTTCATTTTTTAACTAATTGGTTAATACACTGTCTTAACAGCTACTTTAAAAGTCTAACAATTTTGCTCAATAGCATAATTTAGGGTTGCGTTAATATTCAGTAACAATAAAAAATAACGAATTGGCGCGAATAAAGCTGTGCCGCCTTTTCGCTTTGCGTTTTGCAATAGCATTTAAAGGAGCCGTCACATGGGTAAATTGAGCTCTACCTTGTGGCTTATATTGTTTGTTCTACCGCAGCAAGTATTGGCTAATAGCCAGTTTAATATGCGTAAGGGCGTAACAGATATAAGTAATGATGTTTATCAGCTGCACATGACAATATTTATTATATGTTGTGTGATTGGGGTCATCGTGTTCGCCGTGATGTTTTGGGCACTGATCCACCACCGTAAATCTAAAGGGGCAAAACCAGCCCAATTTCATGAAAGTACTAAAGTTGAAATCCTTTGGACGGCAATCCCGTTTGTGATTTTAATTGGTATGGCAATTCCTGCGACAAAAACTTTGATTGCAATGGAAGATGCTAGTAAAGCTGATCTCACGATTAAAATTACTGGTTCTCAATGGAAATGGCATTATGAGTACATGGGTGAAGATGTTGAGTTTTATTCAATGCTTGCTACACCTCAAGATGAAATAACTAATCTTGCAAATAAAAACCCTAATTACCTGCTTGAAGTTGATAAACCTTTGGTGTTGCCAATTAATCAAAAAGTACGATTTTTAATGACCTCAGACGACGTTATTCATTCTTGGTGGGTGCCTGATTTTGCAGTGAAAAAAGATGCTAACCCTGGGTTTATCAATGAAACTTGGACCAGAATTAATGAAGAGGGCATTTATCGAGGGCAATGTGCAGAACTATGCGGAAAGGATCATGGCTTTATGCCTGTGGTGGTTGAAGCTAAATCTGAGCAAGCATTTGCAAACTGGCTGAGCGAAGCTAAGCAGGCAAAAGCAAACGCTGCAATTGCTGATGCTGCATTATTAGATCAAACATTACCAAAAGAAGAATTAATGACACTCGGCGAGCAAGTCTATATGGCCAGTTGCGCTGCGTGTCACCAACCAACAGGTATGGGCTTACCGGGGGTTTTCCCGGCGCTCAAAGGCAGTCCGGTAGTATTAGGAGATATTAAAGATCATATTGATGTAGTGCTTCATGGTCGCCCAGGTACCGCTATGCAAGCATTTGACAAGCAGTTATCAATCAAGCAGCTAGCAGCTGTGATCACCTATAAGCGTAATGCATGGGGCAATGACACTGGGGATGTAATTCAACCGAGTCAGATACAAGCCGCGATTGATGCAACTTCGGAGGCTAAATAATGAGTAGCGTAACAGAGCAACAACATGATCAAGCTGCACACCATGATGGACATCATCATCCAGCGAAAGGTTTTAAACGCTGGCTTTATACTACTAACCATAAAGATATCGGTAGCTTATATTTAATTTTTTCGTTGACGATGTTTTTAATTGGTGGCGCCATGGCGATGGTGATCCGCGCAGAGTTATTTCAACCTGGCTTACAGTTAGTAGAGCCTCACTTTTTCAATCAAATGACCACAGTACATGGCTTGATCATGGTATTTGGTGCCGTTATGCCGGCCTTTACAGGATTGGCTAACTGGATGGTACCACTCATGATTGGCGCACCAGATATGGCATTACCACGGATGAATAATTGGAGCTTTTGGATTTTACCTTTTGCTTTTATTATTTTACTGGCATCCCTGTTTATGCCAGGTGGTGGCCCGGCATTTGGCTGGACTTTTTATGCACCACTGTCAACAACTTACAGTAACGATAATACCGCATTATTTGTTTTTGCTATTCACATCATGGGTATTAGCTCAATTATGGGCGCAATCAATGTGATTGTAACTATCGTTAATTTACGTGCGCCAGGTATGACTTGGATGAAGCTGCCGCTGTTTGTGTGGACATGGCTTATCACCGCTTTTTTATTGATTGCTGTGATGCCGGTATTGGCCGGTGCTGTGACTATGGTATTGACTGATAAGTATTTTGCAACCAGCTTTTTTGATGCTGCTGGGGGCGGTGATCCGGTGATGTTCCAGCACATATTTTGGTTTTTTGGTCACCCTGAAGTGTACATTATGATTCTGCCAGCCTTTGGCATTATCTCGACTATAGTGCCGACCTTTTCACGTAAAAAATTATTTGGTTATGCCTCTATGGTATATGCCACATCTTCGATTGCTTTACTTAGCTTTATAGTTTGGGCGCATCATATGTTTACCACAGGTATGCCTGTCGCTGGCGAATTATTTTTTATGTATGCAACTATGCTGATATCGGTGCCAACTGGGGTCAAAGTATTTAACTGGGTAGCCACCATGTGGCGTGGTTCGATTAGTTTTGAAGTGCCTATGTTATTTAGTATTGCGTTTATTGTGTTATTCACTTTAGGTGGTTTCTCTGGGTTGATGCTGGCGATTACTCCTGCTGATTTTCAATACCATGATACTTATTTTGTGGTGGCGCATTTTCATTATGTGTTAGTGACTGGGGCGATATTTTCAATTATGGCCGGGGCGTATTATTGGCTGCCAAAATGGACGGGAAATATGTTCAATATCACCTTGGCTAAATGGCATTTTTGGTTGTCTTTAGTGAGCGTGAATGTATTGTTTTTCCCTATGCACTTTGTTGGTTTGGCCGGTATGCCGCGCCGGATTCCTGACTACGCACTGCAATTTGCAGACTTTAACGCGATTATTAGTATTGGTGGCTTTGCTTTTGGTTTATCACAATTGTTATTTGTGGTTGTAGTATTTAAGTGTGCACGAGGCGGCGATAAAGTGCCCGCCAAAGTGTGGGATGGTGCTGAGGGTTTGGAATGGGAGGTGGCATCGCCTGCGCCTTATCATACTTTTGAAACGCCACCGGAGATTAAGTAATGAGTCATGCACCACTGCTTAAGCGCTTAGTTTTAATATGTCTTGGCATGTTCGCTTTTGCGTTTGCTTTGGTGCCGTTGTACGACGTTTTTTGTGATGTAACAGGCCTTAATGGTAAGCCTTCGTTAGAGCAAGCAAAGCAAAGTACGAGTGTTAATGAGGCACGAGAAATCGACGTAAGCTTCACAACTCATGCGCAAAGTGGAGCGCCATTTGAGGTGCAATCACATGAGTATAGTGTGGTAGTAAAGCCCGGAGCTATGCGCGAAGTGCTGTTTAGAGCAAAAAATACCAGTAATGAAGATAAAGTTATGCAAGCGGTACCGTCGGTGTCTCCAGGCAAAGCAGCTAAGTATTTGCATAAAATGGCTTGCTTTTGTTTCGATCAACAACCTTTGAAAGCAGGTGAAGAAGTGGAATTTAAACTGCTTTTTTATGTTGATACGCAATTACCTGAAGATGTTGAAGAGTTAACTTTGTCTTATACCGTGTTTGATATTAGCGGGCAGATAGTGGCTAGTAATTAGGTTGCCAAGCTAATAGCTAATTAGGAGCAAACAAAATGGATAAAAATTACGAAAAATATTATGTTCCCGCGCAAAGTCCGTGGCCAATAGTTGGCGCATTTGCGATGTTTTTTATTGCTGTTGGTGCAGGTCTTACCGTAATGCAAGCAAGCAGCGGCGGTGGTGCTGGCCATTATGTGCTTTACGCAGGAATTGGTGTGTTGCTGTTTATGCTATTTCGCTGGTTTAAAAATGTCATTGAAGAGTCTGATCAAGGCTTATATTCAGCGCAAATGGATCGCTCGTTTCGTCAAGGCATGAGCTGGTTTATTTTCTCTGAAGTAATGTTTTTTATGGCTTTTTTCGGTGCCCTTTTTTATGCCCGGATGATCTCTGTGCCTTGGCTTGGCGGCGCCGGAAATAATGCCATGACCAATGAGGTACTGTGGCCTACTTTTGAAGCAATCTGGCCATTAGTTACTACACCCGGTGGTGGTACTACACAGGCTATGGGTTGGCAGGGATTGCCGCTGATCAACACATTAATATTACTAACCTCGTCGGTTACCTTACATTTTGCTCATGTAGGCATGGAGAACAATAAGCGTGGGCCATTAAAAGTATTTATGGCACTGACAATCGTATTAGGGGTCTGTTTTTTAGGGCTGCAAGTCGTAGAGTATATGCATGCTTATCAGGATTTAGGACTGACCTTAGATGCTGGCGTATATGGCAATACTTTCTTTTTACTAACCGGCTTTCATGGCATGCATGTGACCTTAGGAACTATTTTATTATTAGTCATGCTGATCCGCATTTTAAAGGGCCACTTTAGCCCAGATAAACATTTTGCGTTTCAAGCCGCAGCTTGGTATTGGCATTTTGTTGATGTGGTGTGGTTGTGTTTATTTGTGTTTGTATATGTGCTGTAACTTTATCAATTGGTGATGAGTTACTGTGGATGAAACCTAGTTTAAGGGCTGCAATAACAACCACTAAGACGATAACAGAAAACAGCACACGACGGCCTAAATAGTGAGACATAGGCCGTCCATCTGTTTTACCCGATACCATAATAAATAAGGCACGGAACAAGTTAAAAAGTATAAATAGTAGCAACAGTACGATAATAATTTTAATAATCACTGGGTCACCTTTATGCAGTTAATTTTATGGCGTAAACAAAAGCTTAGCTCAATTATTACCATTTGCGTGGTAACCATTGTGGTATTGGTGTGTTTACGCCTAGGGTATTGGCAATTACAGCGAGCTGAAAGTAAAACTGAGCAATTAACACAAATAGCAGCCCTGCAAAGTCAGGGAGTAATGAGCTGGCAGCAAATGCAGCAACTGCCTAGTGATTGGAATAAAACGGGCTTGCAGATAAGTATCTCTGGAGTGCTAGATACGCAGCAATATTGGTTGTTAGATAATCAAGTTTACCAAGGTCAGGTTGGCTACGATGTACTTACCTTGCTGCGTTTACAGCAAAGTAAGCAAACTCTGTTGGTGAATTTGGGTTGGGTTAAAGCACCACTTACTCGCCAGCAACTCCCTAGTATAAACCTACCATCGACTCCTTTGGCAATGACCGTGCAATTAAAGCAAGGAAAGCTCAGTGGCTTTACTTTGCAAGATGCACAACACAAGACGGATACAGCATGGCCCAAGCGCGTACAAATTATCGATTTAGCATTGTTTTCACAGCAAACAGGTCGCGACATGATTGACTTTATTGGTTATCGGCAAGGTATCGCGGATGAGATTGCTGCGCCGCATTACCAAGCTGTGGTGATGAGCCCCGAAAAACATCAAGCCTACGCAGTGCAATGGTTATTGATTGCGATTGCCTGCCTTGTTATTGCTGTATTTGCTTTTAAAAAGAAGGAATTACAATGAAAAACAATCCGTTATTAATATTTATTGGCTGTTGTTTAGTGCCTTTAATACTGGCGTATTTGGCGTTAAAGCTTGAGTGGATACCTAGTGCATCGAGTAATAAAGGGGAATTTTTAACACAGGAAATAAAACTACAAGATTGGAAAAAAACGGAGCATAAACAATGGACTATTGCTTTAAATCACCCAGCACAATGCCAACAAGCTTGTGCACAGCAGTTACAAGCACTAGAGAACCTCTACATCGCTCTTGGTAAAAATCAAGGTAAAGTCGATGTAGCCATCCTTGGCCAGACACAGCAAAAAGAGCTGCCATGGCGTCAGTTACCTGAGGTTGATGTACTGCAACCAGCTAGTTTATATCTAATTGATCATATGGGCTTAGTGGTCTTGCAGTATCCCTACCATAGTGAGCCACAGCAAAACCGTTTGACTCAAAAAGGACTGTTAAAAGATTTAAAAAAATTACTTAACTATTCGCGTTCTAGCTAAATTAAGGAGTGCCAATTATGTATAAAAACTATAAACATTTGGTATTAGCCACTTTTATGTTATCGATCTTAGTTGTTGGCTTAGGGGCTTATACGCGCTTGAGTGATGCCGGATTGGGTTGTCCGGATTGGCCCGGTTGCTATGGCTTTTTAACGGTACCCAAGCATGAGGCTGATTTAGCCCATGTAGAGCAAACCTACCCTGATATGATGTTCGAAACCGCTAAAGCGTGGAAAGAAATGATCCATCGCTATTTTGCCGGCACGTTAGGTTTACTTATTTTAGCGTTATTTATATTGGCTTTATTAAAACGTCAATATCCAACCACGCCAATTAAATTACCCTTACTATTACTAATACTGGTGGTGTTCCAAGCGGCTTTAGGGATGTGGACCGTCACCATGAATTTACAGCCGCTGATTGTATTGGGGCACTTATTAGGTGGATTTAGTATTTTATCATTGGTTACATTATTGTATTTACGGCTAACGGCAAAACCAATTTTTGGCGGCGACGCCCCAGCTCGGCGTTACTTTAAACTTAGTCTAGTCGCATTAGTGGTGTTGGTATTGCAAATAGCGCTAGGCGGTTGGCTTGCTGCTAATTATGCGGCGCCGCACTGCAATGGCTTGCCATTGTGTAGTTACGGACAGCCGTTTTCATTGAGTAGTGTATTTCAGTTGCCATTAGAGCAAAGTACTTATGAATATGGTGTACTTTCACAGCAGGCTAGGATGTCGATCCATTTATTACATCGAATGTGGGCGTTAGTTACCTGTGTAGTATTAGCGCTGATCATGTGGCGCATTTATAGCCGTGCTGTGTCGAGAAAAATAAAGCATTGTACAGTCTCCGTATTGGTCGCGTTGCTGTGTCAAATTTGTTTGGGCTTGGCGGTTGTGCACTGGCATTTCCCGCTCGGCGTTGCGCTGGCACATAATTTAATGGCTGCCATACTATTGTTAACAGTCGTTCGTTTATGTTTTTACTTAAAAGCACGTACATAGGGGCAGTTATGACACCATTAATAGCAATAACAAAGTTAGCACCTAGCCAAATTAGCGGCTTAATAAATGATTATTTAGCGATCAGTAAATTTAAAGTAGTCGCGATGTTGGTATTAACAGCATGGGTTGGTTTAGCGCTGGCACCCGATGTTGGTCGTGGTATTGGCGTACAGTTTATTAGTTTACTGGGGATTGGCTTGTTATCCGCAGCAGCTGCGGTGATCAATCATGTAGTTGATAGCGAAATAGATAGCAAAATGGCACGTACACGCCATCGGCCAGTTGCTAAGGGGCGGTTATCTAAACTGCATGCTTTAAGTTTTGCCGCTGTTATTGGGGTGAGTGGTTTCATTATGTTGATGATCTGGGCTAATACTTTAACCGCTGTATTAACCTTATTTGCGTTAGTTGGTTATGCGTTTATTTATACCTCCTTTTTAAAGCGTGCAACGCCACAAAATATTGTTATAGGAGGACTCGCAGGGGCCATGCCGCCGTTGTTAGGGTGGGTATCAGAAACCGGGCACATGGCAGCTGCTCCTTGGTTATTGGTGATGATCATATTTACTTGGACTCCGCCGCATTTTTGGGCGTTGGCAATTGCTCGCAAAAGTGATTACGAACGCGCTAAGATCCCCATGTTGCCAGTCACTCATGGCATTGATTTTTGTAAAACCTGTGTAGTTGCATACTCTATTTTATTGGCTTTGGTATGTGTATTGCCTTATTTAATTGGTATGTCGGGGCTCATTTATTTAATTGCTGCGACATTACTTAATGGGATTTTTATCTATAAAGCGGTAAAACTAAAAATAGCGGGGAATGACGATACAGCAATGGATTTATTCCGTTTTTCAATTATTCATTTAATGATACTCTTTGTCGCCTTATTTATAGATAAATGGTTCGTTATATGAATAGCTTAGCAGTTAAGCGTGGGGCGAGAGTGTGGTTGGCGTTAAGTTTATTGCTGTTAACAGCTTGTAGTGACAGCGCTATGCCTGACGTTGAAGCTTTGGTATATGAACAAGCCAAACCTTTGAGTGATTTTACTTTACAAGATCAAAATGCTCAGCCAGTAACTAAGCAAACATTGCAAGGTCAATGGAATTTAGTGTTTTTAGGTTATACCAGTTGCCCAGATATTTGCCCTCTGACATTAGCTAAACTCAATGGCGTTTATAAAGCGTTGAAAGATGAATACCCATTGCAAATTTGGTTTTTAGCGGTCGATCCAAAACGCGATACAGTCGCTAAACGCAAAGCCTACATTGATTATTTTAATCCTGATTTTTTAGCGGTCTCAGGGGAACATAAAGATCTATTTCCACTAGTTAGAGAGTTAGGTTTGATTTACGCAATTAGTAATAGTGATGAGCAAGAATATGCCGTTGACCATAGTGCTTCAATTGCGATGGTTGATCCTCAAGGGGCGGTAAGGGCCATATTTAAACCTGAATTTAAACAGGGCAGTGTGCCATTAATTAATGCTAAATTATTAATAACTGAGTTTAAACAGATTGCGGATCATTATTAATAGCATAAGTATATTTTAATTATTTTCGAGGAGCGTTTAGCTCCTTTTTTGTTTTTCTTTTATCCCCCCTGTAAATAATTTCACTCTTTTTTCAACGCATTTATGGCATTTTTACTAACTCAGTCTAAGCTTTTGTTATGAATTGGTTAAACATGGAAAGTGCGAACAATATGATGAAGCTTCCCGCTGAACTAGCAATCACCCAAGTTGAAAACTTACACCAAGATTTATTACAAGAATTACACCGCAATGATGATGTTTGTTTAGACATTAGTGAAGTTGTACGCGTAGATACTGCCTCGATTCAACTATTGTGTGCTCTGCAAAAGCACTTGCTGTGCGTACATCACAAAATTATTTGGGTTGGGCAAAGTGAGCCTTTAAAAAATGCCATTAATCGCTTAGGCCTGAGTGAATATCTAATACTAGAAAATGCAGATTAAGGAGTTCATATGAAAAGAATTTTAGCCGTGGATGATTCGGCATCGATGCGTCAAATGGTGAGTTTTACACTGAAAAAGGCGGGTTTTGATGTCACTGAGGCAAAGGACGGAAGTGAAGCACTTAGCATCGCAAAACAACAAGGTTTTGATGCTGTGATTTCCGATGTCAACATGCCAGTGATGGATGGTATTACTTTGATCAGGGAGTTACGCACCTTACCAAACTATAAATTTACGCCATTGCTAATGCTAACAACAGAATCAGGAATGGACAAAAAAGTAGAAGGGAAAGCTGCTGGTGCAACAGGCTGGATAGTTAAACCTTTTAATCCTGAACAGTTATTAGCGGTTTTAAAAAAAGTAATTCGCTAATCTAGGGGATGGGGTATGAGTATAGATTTAAGTCAATTTTTTGAAGTCTTCTTTGAGGAAAGTTTTGAAGGCTTAGATGCGATGGAAGCTGAGTTATTAAACTTGGTACCTGGCGAAGAAGATTTAGAAACAATCAATACCATTTTTCGTGCTGCGCATTCTATCAAAGGCGGCAGTGGTACATTTGGTTTTAACTCTGTGTCTGACTTTACTCATGTGCTAGAAACCCTATTAGATCAAATTCGTGAGGGGAAACGAGAGCTTACCGCAGAGCATGTTAACCTATTACTTAAATCTGTTGATTGCTTGCGGGAGTTACTTCGTGGCTTACAAGCAGAGCAAGAACCTAATTTAGACGAAGCTATTGCACTGAGAATTAAGTTTGAACAGATTTTAGGGGTAGATCAAGGCGAAAAAAATAAACTGGAAGTCACTGCTAGCCCCGCTCAACTTGCGCTAAACACCTATCAGATTGATTTTAAACCATATCATCATTTATTTAAAACAGGCAATGAGCCACTGTATATGATCAGTGAGTTGGCTGAATTGGGCGATTTAGAGACTCAAGCTTTCAATAATGAGATCCCTGACATTGCTGATTTAAGTCCCGATGATTGTTTTTTATCTTGGCGATTCTTTTTAAACACAGCAAAAGATGAGAGTGCGATTCGAGAAATATTTGAGTGGGTTGAAGATGATGCTGATATTACCATCGCGTTGTGCGGAGGGTTATTTGCTGATGATGATGATGATGATGATGATGCGCAAATTACAACACCTGATGTAATTGAGGAAAACCCTAATTCAACTTCAGCCCCTGCAGTTGTCAATGTTGCTGCGGTTAAACCAATAAAAAAAGGCACTGCGGTCAAAGCAAGCACTCCAGCTGCAGAATCTACTTCAATCAGAGTAGGCATAGATAAAGTTGATTCATTGATCAATATGGTTGGAGAGCTGGTTATCACTCAAGCCATGTTGAGCCAAATTGGTCAACAAGAGATCACCGAAGCGACTATCGCCTCTTTGCAGGAAGGTTTAGCGCAATTGGCTCATAATACTCGTGATTTACAAGAAAATGTAATGCGTATCCGAATGCTGCCAATCAGCTTTGTATTTAGTCGTTTTCCGCGTTTAGTACGAGATATTTCGCAAAAGCTAAATAAGCAAGTTGAGCTAAAACTGTTAGGTGAACAGACCGAGCTTGATAAAACTGTAATGGAAAAAATATCAGATCCTATGGTGCATTTAGTGCGAAATTCGCTGGATCATGGTCTAGAAACTGTTGAACAGCGTCTTGCTGCAGGTAAAGACCCAGTCGGTACAGTCACACTTAATGCATTTCACCAAGGTGGCAATATTGTTATAGAGATCATGGATGACGGACAAGGCCTTAATACTGTAAAGATTAAACAAAAAGCGGTTGCTAATGGGCTAGTAAGTGAAGCTGATGAGTTGGATGATGATGAAATTAATGAACTCATTTTTATGCCCGGTTTTTCAACCGCGGATGAGGTAAGCGACATATCCGGACGTGGGGTAGGTATGGATGTGGTCAGGCGTAATATCCAATCACTCAATGGCTCGGTTGAAGTTTCATCTGCTGCAGGTGTTGGGTCTACCTTCACTATTCGCTTGCCACTTACGCTGGCTATTTTAGATGGTCAGTTAGTGAGGGTTGCAAAGCACACCTATATTATTCCATTAATTTCTATTGTTGAATCATTACAAATAGATATCAGCAAAGTCAGCCGAGTGGGTAAAGACCTAGATGTACTTAGACTGCGTGATGAATACATTCCTATCTTGCGTTTATACAGTATTTTTAATCATCAAGGTGCGATAGAAACGCTTGATAAAACCTTGTTAGTGGTGGTTGAAAGCGATAACCAAAAAATTGGTTTGTTAGTTGACGATTTATTGTCACAGCAACAAGTAGTGATTAAAAGTTTAGAAGCTAATTACCAAAAAGTAGATGGCGTGTCAGGTGCCACTATATTAGGGGATGGTCGGGTTTCGTTGATTGTCGATATCAGCGGCTTAATTAAATTATCAGGATTAAGAAAACCCGGTAGCCAAGAATTGATTATTGAATCGCAAGCCAACTTGGAGGCTTCATGATCTCTGCGCACAGCGAATTAGATAACAAAATAATGCTTGAACAGGCCCAAGGAGTTAAGCAGTTTTTAACCTTTATTATGGCTGATGAAGAATACGGTGTTGATATTTTAACTGTCCAAGAAATTCGCAGTTGGGAGGAGATCACCGAGATCCCGAATGCCCCAGATTATGTAAAAGGGGTGATTAATCTACGTGGCACCATAGTACCTATTTTAGATCTTAGATTACGGTTTGGCTTAGCGACGATTGACTATGGACCTTTAACAGTGGTGATCGTAGTGAAAGTAATTTTTGAGCAAAATAGCAAGATTATGGGAATGGTAGTCGATGCCGTATCTGATGTTTACAGTATTGTAGAGCAAGATGCGAAGACGGTGCCTAACTTTAGCGGCTCAGAGAATGCTGAATTTATCGCAGGGTTAGTGAATGTCGGTGAGAAGATGGTCGCGTTATTGGACCTGCAAAAAACAATGGATATTTAGCCAAATACTAAATATAGCAAATGGTGATCAACAAGAAGGTGATGGGCATGGGGTGGTTTAGTAATTCTAAAAAATCAAATAATGATTTAATCGTTACGGCATTAAATAAGTCACTTGCGGTGATTGAGTTTGAACCTAGCGGCATAATTATTACGGCGAATAATAACTTTTTAGATGTAATGGGTTACCCCTTAGAAGAAATTCAGGGCCAGCATCATTCAATGTTTGTATCTAAAAAAGAAGCTCAGAGCAGTGAATATAAAAGCTTTTGGCAAAGCTTGAAAGGCGGAGAGTTTATTGCTGATGAGTTTCAGCGGATCAGTAAAAGCGGCAAAGATGTGTGGATCCAAGCAACTTATAACCCCGTTAAGGATGAGCATGGAAATGTTATAAAAGTTGTGAAATTTGCCAGTGATATTACGGCGCAAAAGATGCTTGCTGTTGAAGCTGCGGGTCAAATTGCTGCTATTAGTAAATCTCAAGCGGTGATTGAGTTTGGTTTAGATGGCAGCGTGTTGACCGCGAATGACAACTTTTTGCAGACAT
>TARA_R110001606_G_scaffold49204_1_pt1 | contig 33541 bp, 31 predicted proteins | sample TARA_R110001606 | Tara Oceans TARA_R110001606 (sample SAMEA4398315) | marine metagenome | biome: Polar Biome; feature: [SRF] surface water layer (ENVO:00010504); material: water (ENVO:00002006), including particulate matter (ENVO:01000060) such as... | depth 5 m
GTGATGGCTGACTTCGCCTACCGGCGCTCACATCTCGCAGTCGGTACCGTCCCAGGACTTAAAGCAACCGGTCTCGAATAATCTGAGCTCATCAATCTGTTTCCGCAGCCCTGGTATGGCCTCTTCGAGGGTCAGATCCGCTGAATCGCCTCCCATGTCTGTGGCCACCCAGCCGGGATGGTAGATTCCGACAGCGATGCCTTCGCTTTCAAGACTCACTGCCAGGTTCCGCCCCAGATTAATGGCTGCTGCTTTGGATGCGCGGTAAATTAGCCGGTCACCGACCGGTGAGTTCTGTGATCCCATCTGGCTGGCAATGATGGCGATTTTCGGGGCTCCTCCGGCGTCCCGGCTGGCCCGCAAGTTCGGCAGCATCGCCTGAACCATCAAGAAGACACCGGTTACATTAACGGCAAAAGATTGCGCCCAGTCTTCCGGTGCGTACCCCGTTTCCAGATCATCGGATTTATCCAGAGAAACGCCGGCGTTGCAGACCAGAGTGGAGATTGGGCGCCCATCCAGGCGCTGTGCAAATTGCTTGATGCTGGCGGGATCGGAGACATCGAGCGGCTCCATGCCAGGGGAGTTTCGGGCGGTTTGAATGACCTTTTTACCTGCCTTCTGCCACTCCACAGCTAAGGCACTGCCAATGCCGCGATTGGCACCTGTAATCAGTATCGACATCCGAGAATCTCCTTGCCCTCTGGAAAATCGGCGTAAGCTGCCGGAATGGGAGCCCGCCGTCATCGTTATCTTGGTGCTTAATTACCTTTTAACTCTTAACTGGCTACTCTGTATTCATAAGGATCCATACGATGCTTGAGCGCATGGCCCATGACTCCCAGCGTCGCACAAACGGACCTGGAGTGCTCTATGAAGGCTGGCCAAAAGCGTAATGACTCTCTTTCTACCTCTGTTTTCAGCAACCTACAGGGCGTTTGGCGTTCGCAAGGTTACGGTAAAATACTGCAGATAGAGAACGACCGGTACACCCTTTTTGAAGAAACCACCATCAGTTGCCTGAAGCTTTACTCGGGCGCCCTTGAGGAACTCAGTCATTATTACGAAGATCTGGTAGTCTCGCCGGGTGGGCAGGCGTTCAGTGTCCATCGTGTCAGCGGTGTGGCGCGCGTCAGTTTTCGTCGCCTGAAAGCATTACCCGCAAACGTCGCTGAAACCCGGAGACATAACCCGAAAGACCCGGAATACAACTTCGAAATCTTTTGGCGAACCTTCGCCGAGCAGTACGCCCTCTTTGAACTGAAAGGCGTGGCCTGGGATCAGGCGTACCATACCTATCACTCGCAGATTCACTCGGACAGCTCAAGAGAAACTCTGTTTGCCACCATGGCGGCCATGCTACGACCGTTGAAGGACGGCCATATCCGTCTGCATACACCTTGGGGCCACTACAGCGCCGGTGCTCAACCCGCACTTTACCGGCGGCTGACACGGGAATTGGAAGACGCCAACGATGACCGCGAACTCACCAGCTACCTGGGCGACCTGAAAGAATGGCTGCACGATGTCATCCATGAGGACTATCTCGCAAGTGGCGTTAGCCACGGCGGCAACCGTCTCGTGGAGTGGGGTCGCCTTAATGACGCCGTCGGTTACATGAATATCCGGGCCATGGCCGGCCAAAGTGGCAAGACCGGCGAGCCCGCGGCCGACCTGGCTGCCAGCGCTGGCGTGATGCAGAAGGTGCTGGCCGATGTTGGCGAGCTTCCTAACCTGGTTGTGGATCTCCGCAGTAACGGCGGGGGCTATGATGGCGTAGCGCTGCAGTTTGCTGCTTTCTTGATGGATCGCAAGCGGCTGGCTTTTACTAAATCCGCCCGTCATGGCACCGGTTTCACCGGCAAGCAGGCGGTCCATGTCGTCCCTGCCAGCGAGACCTACCGTGGCAACCTGTTTGTGCTGACCAGCGAGCTGACGGCCAGTGCCGCAGAAATTTTCGTGCTCTCGTTACTGCAACACCCGCGCCTCACACTGATTGGCGAGCCCACCCAGGGCATCCTTTCCGATACCCTTGAACGTCACCTGCCAAATGGCTGGCACCTGACTTTGTCCAACGAGATCTACCGGGCCTACGATGGTCAGCTTTACGAAGATGTTGGTATCCCTCCCCATATCCGCCTGCATCATCTTGGTCGAAAGGGCCGTGAGGAGGGCAAAGATCCGATGCTGGAGCGGGTACTTAAGCTGGTCAGGGGGTGACGGGCGAGCTTTTACTGACTTTATTGGAAGTGTAGAATGAGAAAGCCCCTGAAATCAGGGGCTTTCTCTTGGTTGGTGGAGACGGCGTCACGCTAATAACGTCAGTAATAGCATGATAGTAAATGATTAAATTTTTATATGGTTTATGGTTACCCGCAATGTTACCCACAAAATGGAAACGTTAAACTCTGCAGGTAAAGAAGACTAAAATCGCTAGCCGCCATTTTACACTATAGTTTGCCTGTCTCGAACCCGACTCTTTTGCTATGGACCACAAAACAGATCTTTTCAGATAGGGGCCTGCCCAATCAGCTATTTGGAAACAAAGCACGCTGAGGTCGCAAAGCGGACATTCAAACTCGCGGGTAACACTTGCACTGTGTGCACGCAAGAAATGAAGTCGAAGGTGCAATGTAGTGGGCGTCGCCGTTCGTTTAGGGTGACGCTATCAGGCGTCTATTGCATCGGGGGCTTGCCAAGGTTTACCGCAGCAACTCACTCAGGTTACGCTCCCAACGGCTGATAAACCCGTCTTCCGTATACTTCGAAAAGTCGTCCACATGCCAGATCGACACATGCTGAGGAACGTCAGCCAGCTTGCTGTGATCCGGCTCAAGCGTGGTAATCAGCAGCGTCGGTAACTCGCCGGTCAGCACCTGCTCGAATGCCACTTCAGGCAGGTAGCTAGCCTGGCCGAGCGGGGTCAGCTCCTGTCGCCGGACAGCGAACTGCAGGGCCTCCAGCGCGCCGATTTTGCGGTCCAGCTCCAGCTGGATGCCCCGCAACTGCTGGCTCGAGCTGTCGAAACTGCGCTTCAGGGCGTCGGCTTGCCTGGACATGGCGTCCGGGGACAGGCAGCTCTGCTCGACATACGCCAGCAGGTCCCGGTGGATAATCCCCAACATCACCAGTGCGTTGGCCGGGTTCAGCCAGAAGTATCCGGGCTCGCCGCCGGCCATATCGTTCACCGCCACGCGCTCCCCGCCCGGCATCATCGCGGTCGCGGCATCAATCGGGACCACCGAGATATTCTGCATCCGCAGGTAGGGGTAGATATTGATCTGCGGCCAGACCGAGTGAATGCTTAAAACCAGACCCGCCCGGGGGAACTGATCCGCAGGCTGGCGGTCCAGCCAACCGGGTACACGCTTTACGCTGTAACGCGACGGGGCAATGTGCAGGGTCAGAAATGCGGTGTTCCGGGTCAGTGCCGAGGCCATGCAGCGACCAAATGGGCGGGAGTTTGTCAGAGACCATGATTCAGCAAAGCATTTACCAGGCTGGTATAGGGCGCCTCCACCTCCAGAGCATCACACCGTCTGAGAACAGCTCCAGCGATACTTTCCAACTCCAATGGACGGCCTTTTTCCCGGTCAATCAGCATGGATGTTTTAATCGCGTTAAAACTACTGATCAACTCAAACATTTCTTCCAAATCTTTACGGGTCAGGTTTACACCATCCGCTTTCGATGCCTCTACCGTTTCACTCATCATCCCAAATACAACGTGCCGGAACTGGGGGTGGTGAGTCAGGCTTCGAGTATCCAGGCGTGTCAGGGCCGAGAGTGGATTTATGCCGTTGTTGATGACCAACTTGCGCCAGAGTTCATACCGGATGTTTTCAGTCATAGTGGTGGGAATACCGGCTTCATTAAAAGCAACTTCCAGAACCTTGAGAAAATCCGCACGCGGATCGTCTTTCGGTTGCTGTGCGGGCCAGGCGCCCATCACGATCTGGGCCACGCCTTCGGCAAACACCTTACCGGGTTCAGTAATATGGCCACCAATGCGCACGGCCAGGCCACCGAGCACACGCGCCTCACCCACCACTTCGGCAATCAGGGGTTCGTTATCAACGCCATTCTGCAATGACAGCACCGGTACGGAACCGGAACGCAGCCAGTCGCAAAGTTCGCTCATGACGGCACCGGTCGCCGTGGATTTGAGGGCAATGGCAACTAGATCAAAATCGTTCGGATGGTAATCCCGAAGGAGCGTCTGATGATCACAGGCAGGAAGACCATGCCAGAGCACCCGACCTTCATAATCAACGGTCAGGCCATCCGCTTTCAGTGCCTGAAGGTGACTGCCACGCGCCGTCAGCACAACCTGGTGGCCAGCTCCAGCCAGCCTTGCGGCGTAGTAGCCTCCGATGCCGCCAGCACCGATCATCAGTATTTTTAATGCAGCCACTGCAACCTCGATACGTCAGGATGTTGGTCAGACAGGATTCATGGACAACTTCCGAGTATTTCAGGACCGAAACCCAGGCAACGTTCAACTGCCTGGCCAATCGCCAGAAGCCGGCCTTCCTGCCATGGTCCTTTTAACAACTGCAAACCAACTGGCATCCCGGCTTTATCTTTCCCCACTGGCAGGGTCAGTCCACACAGGCCCAGATAGTTGGCCATGGCGGTGTTACGCAAGGCCTGCATGTTTTGCCGTCGCGTAGGCCCCCGGCTCGTCCAGACTATCCACCGCAGGCGGTGTCAGCGTAACCGTCGGCGTCAGCAGGGCATCGATACCCTGCAATTCGGTGGCGGCGCTGACTGACAGGCGCTTGATGAGGTCCAGCCTGTGGATATATTTCCATGCCGGCAGCTCCTCAGCGGTGCGCAACCTTGCCGCTACGTTCGGATCCAACGTGGGCACAATCTCTGGCAGTTCTTGCCGGATAAAAGCCGCCAGTTCCGGCGCCGCCACACCACCCTGAAGAAACAGGCCATAGATTTCATTGAGTCCCGAAAAATCAAATCGAACCAGCCGGGCACCCGCCCTTTCCAGGGACATCAAAGCCTGCTCCACGATTTCGGCAATGCCGGGGCTGCAGTCTTCCCAAAAGAACGCCGAGGGGACGCCGAAGGTGAGACTGGCAAGAACCGGGACCGCTGGCAGCTGCCTGCCTTGTTTCCCGACAACCGGGTCTAGGGCACTGAAGGCATATGCCAGGTCATCGACACGGTGCGCCAACAACCCGGGCGTGTCCAAGGTACTCGACAGGGGTACAATCTGCGATGTTGGCCATCGCCCGGCAGTCAATTTCAGCCCCGCCACGCCGGTCATCGTGGCGGGCACACGAACGGAACCGGCGGTATCGGTGCCCAGGGCCAACGCGGCAGTTTCATTGATCAGGGAAACACCGGCACCGGAACTGGAGCCACCAGGAACACGGTGAACACGCTTGTCCCAAGGGTTTCTGGGTGTTCCCCAGTGGCTATTAGTACCGAGCCCTCCGAACGCCAATTCCACGCAATGGGTTTTACCCACCACGGGCGCCAGTTGGGACTGGAGGGCGTGAATGAGGGGGCCTGTCTGCTGCCAGTGTTCTGGCAAGGCACGGGAGCAACCGGCATAGGTTGGAAAACCGGGCACACCGAACAGATCTTTCACCGACACAGGTATGCCCATCAAAGGCCCGGTGTTACCGCCTGCAGCCCTTACCTTGTCTCCGGCACGGGCAAGTTCGAGCGCAGACTCCGGGCGCCAACTGACATAGGCACCGTGATCACCCGTCTTAGCGGCATCAATGGCCGCTTCGACCAGCTCCTCACCAGTCCGGGTTCTGGACTCAAGCTGTTGTGCCAGCTGCCTTAACGGCGTTGACAATAGTGGCGCTTGAGCCATTACGATTCCTTGGCAAGGTCAATAGCTTGTGCGGCAAAACGGGCGCATTCGATGTCTTCATCTTCGCTACCCCCAGATACCCCGATGCCACCGACCAGAACGCCATCCCGGTAGAGCGGAACGCCGCCGCCAATCATGGTGAAGTCGCCGGCCTGGTTGAGGCCATCCAGCACCCTGGCAGGGGCTGAAGCCAACACGTTTTCAAGATCTACCGTGTTGAGGCCCATACCTGCCGCCGTGATGGCTTTTTTCTGCGACAGCTCGGAAGACACGAGAAAGGAGCCCGCCATTTTAAGGAAAGCCAACTGACGCCCTGAGGCATCGACAACCGACACCGTCGCCTTGATGCCCAGCTCTCCAGCCTTGTTAATGGCCGCCTGAAGCAAACTTAGCGACGCTTGTTCAGTCAAAGAAAACGAGGGTTGTACGAGTGTGAGTTCCTGGTTGTTATCCATAGTTGCTATCTCATCCAGCCAAATCCGGACAGCATCTGTGCCGCATTGTTCATTCCACTGCTGAACATCCGTTGCGGAAACTGCGAGCCCCCCAGGGTAAACGCGGCATTGAGCAGGCACACCGTCGGGTCATCCAGGCGATTGGTTTGGGTGGAGCCCGCAGCATCGCCCTTGAATGACATCACGGCGACCCACTGCTGATCCTGTGCCCAGGCACTGAGTAGCTCCCGTAAATGCCGGTCGTGCAGGGAAACACCGTCTGCTTCTCTATGGCAAGGCTTGTCATCGAGGCAGATCACAAGGACATCCTGTTCCCGAAGCACCTCCAGACACCGCCCGACTCGCCGGTATTCAAGCTCACTCATACCGGTATTAAGGATGAGTTCCGTTAACTCCCCCGGCTCCTCTGCCAGAAGCACCCGGAACAACTGGTGCCTGCTCGATACGTCCCGTGAATGCACTTCCGGCTCAAAACCCTGGTCTGAGAGCAGCGCCTTTATCCTGCCCGAGGTGGAGCCGCTGCCTTTGAGCTGCAGGATTTCCGGGGCATTTTGGCCGGCACTGGAGCTGATCACCACCACGCTTTTGTACTGCTTGCCCCAGATCATCCGTGCAGGCCCTGAGCCGGCTTGTTCCCGGGACTGGATGTTGTCCGCATCGCAGGAGACAAATAACACTGGAAGTTTGCTCATTTGCCTTCTCCTAAAAATCCGCAATCATCGCCGGGGCTTATCGCCCCAGCTTTTTCGCCGACTGCCCGCCAATGCCGAAATGTTGCTTGGGCATCTCGTTGAGAATGACGCGCACACTTTCAACCGGCGCTCCGAGGGAACGGACAATGGCGTCGGTTACCTCGTGGATCAGCATCTCCTTTTGCTCGTCGGTACGACCTTCCAGGATGTTGATTTGGGCAACGGGCATATAACCTCCTTATTCGAACCGGGCCGTGACAGTACCCAGCCCCTGGTAGCGAACGCTGATGTTATCTCCGGCTTCCACCGCAATTGCCGCTGTGATTCCGCCGGTCATAATAAAAGTACCGGCCGGAATGTGTTCACCGCGCTCAGCCAGTAGGTTAGCAAGCATGGCAACGCTAGACGCCGGATGGCCCAGCACAGCAGCACCAGCGCCCACGTCTACCACTTCACCGTTCTTTTCCACCACCACTCCTAGGGTTTTAAGGTCTAGATCGGCCAAGTTCGCCATAGTGCCACCGGTGATAAACCGGCTGGAGGAGGCGTTGTCAGCCACCACGCTCACCAGGTCGAACTTGAAGTTCTCGTAGCGGGAGTCGATCACTTCCACCGCCGGGATCACGAAGTCGGTGGCGGCCAGGACGTCACCGATATGGCAACCGGGGCCATGCAGGGGCGCCTTGGTCACGAAGGCGATTTCGGCTTCGATTTTCGGATGAATCAGTTCCTTGGTATTGACCACACCGCCATCCGGCACGCTGAAGTAATCTGCCAGGAAGCCGTAGATCGGGGTTTCCACGCCCATCTGGGCCATCTTGGCCCAGGAGGTCAGGCCCATTTTCATGCCCACAACCTTGTTTCCACGCTCTTCCTTGCGACGGCGGATTTCCCACTGCACGTCGTAGGCGTCTTCAAAGGTCATGTCCGGATAATCATTGGTGACCTTGGTGATATCGCGGGCGTTCAATTCGGCGTTTTCTACGTGCTCGGCCAGGGCCAGCATCTGGTCATTGTTTAGTGTCTTACTCATGCTTTTTGCTCCTCTTGCGCCTTCAGCAGATCCAGCGCCACGTCCACGATCATGTCTTCCTGGCCACCCACCATCCGGCGTTTGCCCAATTCAACGAGAATATCCACAGTCTTCAGGCCATACTTCTGCGCCGCCACTTCGGAATGGCGCAGGAAGCTGGAGTACACGCCAGCGTAGCCCAGGGCCAGGGTTTCACGGTCAACGCGAACCGGGCGGTCCTGCAGCGGCCGTACGATGTCGTCGGCCGCGTCCATCAGGGCGTACACGTCGGTGCCGTGGTTCCAGCCCAGCTTGTCGAAGGCGGCCATGCACACTTCCAGTGGCGCGTTGCCGGCACCGGCACCCATGCCGGCCAGGCTGGCGTCAATGCGGTCACAGCCTTCTTCCACGGCAACGATGGAGTTGGCCACGCCCAGGGCCAGGTTGTGGTGGGCGTGGATGCCGGTTTGGGTTTCCGGCTTGAGCACATCTTTCAGGGCCCGGAAGCGGTCCCGAATGTCGTTCATGTTCATGGCACCGCCGGAGTCGACCACGTACAGACAGGTGGCGCCGTAGTTTTCCATCAGTTTTGCCTGTTCAGCCAACCCTTGTGGGGTCTGCATGTGGCTCATCATCAGGAAGCCGACCGTGTCCATACCCAGTTTGCGGGCGTGTTCGATGTGCTGTTTGGAAACATCCGCTTCGGTGCAGTGGGTGGCGACCCGTACGATGCGAGCACCGGCGCTGTAGGCGTTATCCAGGTCGTGGACGGTGCCGATGCCAGGCAGCAGCAAGGTGGCGATTTGTGAGTGGGTGACCACTTCGGCCACCGCCTCGATCCACTCCAGGTCGGTGTGGGCACCGAAGCCGTAGTTGAAGCTTGAGCCTTGCAGGCCGTCGCCGTGGGCGACTTCGATGGAATCGACTTTGGCCTTGTCCAGGGCCCGGGCGATGTCCTGCACGTTTTTGATGCTGTACTGGTGACGTACGGCGTGGCTGCCATCGCGCAGGGTCACGTCGGAGATGTAGAGTTTTTTACCGGGATTCGTCATGGTTCAATCTCCTCAGTTAATCAGTGACTCGGCGATGCGCTCGGCGGTGCCGAGGGCCGCGGAGGTCATGATGTCGAGGTTGCCGGCGTAGGCCGGGAGGTAGTGGGCGGCGCCTTCGACTTCCAGGAAGATCGAGGTCTTCAGGCCACTGAAGTGCCCCAGGCCCGGGACGTTCATGGGCTGGTCAGCCGGAATGTCGTCGAACTGCACTTTCTGTTTGAGGCGGTAGCCGGGCACGTAGCTGTTGACGGCTTTCACCATTTCTTCCACTGAGGCTTCCACTTCGGCTTTGTCGGCGGCCTCGGACAGCACGTACACGGTGTCGCGCATCAGCAGGGGTGGCTCGGCCGGGTTCAGGATGATGATGGCCTTGCCCTTGCGGGCACCACCGACCACTTCGATGGCCTTGGAGGTGGTTTCGGTGAACTCGTCGATGTTGGCGCGAGTGCCGGGGCCGGCGGACTTCGACGAGATGGAGGCTACGATTTCGGCGTAGTGCACCTTCGCCACGCGAGACACCGCAGCCACCATCGGGATGGTGGCCTGGCCACCGCAGGTGACCATGTTGACGTTACCTTCGTGCAGGTTCTGCTCGAGGTTCACCACGGGCACACAATAAGGGCCGATGGCGGCCGGGGTCAGGTCGACAATCTTGATGTTCTCTTTGTGGCCACGCAGGAACACTTCGTTGTGCCGGTGGGCACCGGCGGAGGTGGCGTCGAACACGATGTCGATGTCGGCAAATTCCGGCATCTTCACCAGGCCGTCCACGCCTTCGTGGGTAGTGGCCACGCCCATGCGGCTGGCACGGGCTAGGCCGTCGGATTCCGGGTCGATGCCGACCATGGCGCCCATCTCGATATTCTTCCCGTTACGCAGAATCTTGATCATCAGGTCGGTGCCAATGTTGCCCGAACCGATGATGGCGGCTTTCAGTTTCTTGCTCATAATCTTGTCCTCTTTCGGTCCGGATCAGACGAAGCGCACAGACGCGCTGCCAATCCCGCCAATGTCCACACGCATGGTGTCACCGGCTTTCACCGGCTCCAGCGGTACCAGGGAGCCTGACAGGATGACTTCACCTGCCTTCAGGGAAATGCCGAACTCACCCAGGGTGTTGGCCAGCCAGGCCACGCAGTTCACCGGAGAGCTCAATGCAGCGGCGCCGGCACCGGTGCTGATGATGGAACCGTTCTTTTCCACCACCATGCCGCAGGTCACCAGGTCAACATCCCGGGGGGAGACCGCGTTGTCACCGAGCACAAACAGGCCACAGGAGGCGTTGTCGGCGATGGTGTCCTGAATGGCGATCTTCCAGTCCTGAATTCGGGAATCGACGATTTCGAAACAGGGCATGACGCATTCGGTGGCCGCCAGCACATCGGCGTTGGTCACGCCCGGGCCGGTCAGGTCTTTCTTCAGAATGAAGGCGATTTCGCCTTCGGCACGTGGGGCAATCAGGCGGTCGCTGATAGGCACCACTTCACCGCTGTTGAACACCATGTCATCGGTCAGGTAACCGAAATCCGGCTGGTGTACATTCAGCATGTTCATCACTGCCTTGCTGGTGACGCCGATCTTCTTGCCGATGATCCGGGCACCGGCCTGTTGCCGGCGCTCGAGCATGCGCAGTGAGATGTGGTAGGCATCGTCAATGCTAATGTCTTCGCCACGGCTGGTCAGCGGCGAAATAGCTTCCCGCTTGACCATGGCTTCGTACAGTTCGTCGCCAAACTGCTGGATCTTCTGCTTATCCATTACTTGTCTCCGGCAGCGGCCTGATCCGCTTCGTTCAGGAAATCGTTGACCAACCGGGCGAACCGGTCGGCGTGTTCAATCTGGGTCCAGTGGCCGCAGCGGCCGAACACGTGCAACTGGGCACGATCAATCAGCTCAGCCAACTTATATGAGGCTTCCAGGGGAATCACTTCGTCTTCGCGACCGTGGATAATCAGGGTTTCGTGCTGAAGGGCACGGATGTCATCCTCGTTGCTTGCCAGGTTGTCGACCCAGCGCTGGCGCGGGGCCGGAAACATGGCGGCAAAGGATTCCTGAAAGCCGGGGCGAACGCTTGCCTGGTAACGCATTTCTGCCAGTTCGTCGGTCAACAGCCCCTTGTTGAAGGCAAATACGTCCATCAACCGGCGCATGGTTTCCAGCGAGGGCTGGTAACCCCAGACTTCATCCAGGCCTTTGGTGATCGGAAAGCTGACCCCGGCAGAGCCCATCAGCACCAGACGGCGAACGCGCTCTGGATGCTCGATGGCCAACGACAATGACAGACCACCCCCGAAGGAGTTGCCCACCAGATCGACCTGATCAAGCCCCAGCTCATCCATAACACCGATGGCGTGTTTTACCCAACGCTCACGGTTATAGATCTTGTCTTCCGGGCGCTCGCTGTAACCAAAGCCGAGCATGTCTGGCGCAACCACACGGCGGTGTTTGGCCAGCTCGGGAATCACCAGGCGCCAGTTGGCCCAGGCGGTTACCCCGGGGCCGGAACCGTGAATCATCATCAAGGGGAAGCCACCTTCGCCGTGATCGTGCACATTGGTCCGGTAGCCGGCCGCGGTGATCTCACGCCCGATTTCAGGGCTGTCTACAGGTACGTTCATGGCTACCTCACAGTTTGATACAGATGTTTTTGGTTTCAGTGTAGAACTCCAGACCATGCACGCCGCCCTCACGACCAATCCCTGATTGTTTGGCGCCGCCGAAGGATGTGCGCAGATCACGCAGGAACCAGGAGTTCACCCACGCCAGACCAACTTCCATCTGTTCCGCCACGCGGAGAGCCCGGGCAGAATTTTCTGTCCAGATGGCGCAGGCAAGACCGTAGCTGGTGTCATTGGCCAACTCGATGGCTTCTTCTTCGGTGTCGAACGGACGGATGTGACAGCACGGACCAAAAATTTCCTCGCGGATAACACGGGCGTCTTCAGGCAGACCGGTCCAGATGGTCGGTTCAATCCAGGCGCCATCGTTCAGCTCTGCGCCCATGTCGGGAATGCCACCACCAATCTCGACGGTTGCACCCTCTTCGCGAGCCAAGTCGTAATAGCTTTTAACTTTGTCACGATGCTCCAAGCTGACCAGCGGCCCGAAATTCGCATAAGGATCTTCTGGTCGGCCCAGTTTCAGCTTGGCCACCTCTTCTTTCATACGGGCGAGAAACTGGTCAAATATCGAACGCTCCACATAGACCCGCTCGGTGCCCAAACAAACCTGACCACAGTTGACAAACGCGGAGCGCATCGTGCCCTCCACGGCTTTTTCGAGATCGCAGTCGGCGAACACAAGGCCAGGGTTTTTTCCGCCGCACTCCATGGAAACATTACGAAGGCCCACTGCGGCGGCTTTCATAATGATCTCACCGGTACGGGTTTCACCGGTGAAGGTGATCGCATCCACTAATGGATGAGACGTCAGGAAAGCACCCGCAGAGTCAGGGCCAAAACCGTGCACCACATTAAACACACCTGGTGGCACACCACACTCATTCATGACCTCACCCAGCAAAGTGGCCGTAGCAGGTGTTTCTTCCGACGGTTTAACAACAACCGTGTTACCACAGGCCAGCGCAGGGCCCACCTTGAAGGTCATCAACAACAGGGGAAGGTTCCATGGAGACACCACGGCAATAACGCCTTTTGGCGTCCGATGGCCTACGTTTACAGCGCCCGTGCCATCCGGGGTATCCATTCGGAAGCCTTCAGTCGGATGATTCATACTGTCAGCAAATTCTTTAAAGTTGGCTGCGCCACGGGGGATGTCGATATGGCTGGCCATTGAGCGCGGTTTGCCCGTGTCCAGGCACTCTGCAGCCAGGAATTCGTCGAAACGCTCGTTAATGCGGTCCGCAATCTTATTCAACATGGTGGCACGCTGCTTTTGGGTCAGCTTGCTCCACGGGCCCTTCAACGCTGCCTTGGCGGCACGAACCGCTGCATCGACGTCTGATTCACCGGCTTCATGAACCTGACCGATGAGACTGTTGTCCACTGGCGATCGATTTTCAAATGTTTTGCCACTGGCCGAAGCCACGTACTCGCCGTTAATAAAATGTTTGAACTCTTTCATGGCTGCCTAGTCCTGTTAAATTGAATCACGTTCGGCCTGTTCCTAATCAGGTCAACACGGTCAGGAAGCGTTCGTTCAGCACGCGATCGTGGTAGAAAATCGCCTTACCGAGGTCTTCTGCCTTCCAGGTAATGGGTTTGTGATCCGGATAGTGATAGTCGCCGCCACAGAACACTTCGTTGCGGTTTCCGGACGGGTCAAAGAAATAGATGGTCTGGCCGTGGGTCAGCCCGTGACGGGTTGGGCCGATATCAATCGAGGTATCGGTCATGGAGATCAGATCGGCAGACCGCAGCACCGCTTCCCAGGTATCCAGGAAGAAGGAGGCGTGATGAAACTTGCCTTTCTCTTCGTGGTGGATGAAGGCCACATCGTGTTCCTTCATGGAGACGGTCAGGAACTGCGCTACGCGAGTGCCTTCGGGGTCCAGAACCTGTTCCGCCAAGTAAAAGCCCAGCACGTTGACGAAGATGTCATACACGGCGGCCAGTTCAGGGCCGTAGAATAAGGCGTGGTCAAAACGCACCGCCTTCATGCCCTGCAGGCCGCGAGGCCAGGCTTCCGGGTTAACGCTGGACACACCCCACTTTCCGGTATATTTCTTATCAGCATAAAGTTCAAAGGCATGACCGGAGGGCACAGTGAAGCGAACGCGGCGACCGCAATCTTTCAACTCTTCCGCCGGTACTTGCTCAACCTCAACACCGTAATCGACAAGGTCTTTTTCAAGCTGGTTCAGGGCAGCTTCGTCCACCACCTTGAAGCCCATAAAGTCACAGCCCGGCTCATCGGCTTCGCGCAGAACCACAGAGAACTTGTCCACTTCGCTCCAGGCCTTCAGATAAACACGCCCCTGGTCGTCACGATCGGTTTCGATCAAACCCATCAGGTCTGTGTAGTGTTTGACGGCTTCGCCCATATCGAGAACCCGGATCTGGACGTGGCCGGGACGCATTACACCTTTTTTCATGACAGTTACCTCAACGTTTTTGTTTTTGTTTGCTTCGCAAGTGCCGCCTCAGGCAGAGGCACGCACTCCATGGTCAAATCCGTCAACGGATAGATTCTGCAAGCCAGCACCTCCCCCTTATCGATGGCCTCGGCCGGCACATGAGCTTTGCTCATTTTTCCGCACTCGAAATCACCCTCTACAATCCGAATCTTGCAAAAACCGCAGCCACCGCCACGGCACCCGACGGGTACACAGTTCTTACCTGCAAGCTCCATCGCCTTGAGGACGGTTTGGCCCTCTTGGCAAAGGAAGTGATCGCCGGTTGTCCGGTTGCTTACCAGGAATCCTGCCATAGCTCACCTCCAGGTCAGATCTTCTTGAACAGGGCTGAACGCTGGGTCTCTTCCGCACCGTCGGCCGCTGTCAGGAATTTCTCCATGAAGATGTCCCGCTCGAACAACCGGCCTTGCATCAGGGCGGTGATCGCTGCATCAATCATCGGAGGCGGTCCACATAGGTAGGCTTTGTTGCCGGCAAATCGGCCATCAAAGTGTGCCTTGGCAGCTTCGTGCACATAGCCCTGGAATCCGCTCCAGTCGGCATCACCGTCGGACTGGCTCAACGCAGGTACATAGGTGAAATTGTCGTGGCCACGATCGAGGGCTTCAAACAACTCCCGGTTGTATAGCTCAGCTTGGTTGCGGGCACCTTGGAACAACACGATTTTGCGTTCGTCGTTCTGCTCTAGCAGATCTAGGATCATCGATTGCGGGCTCGACAGGCCGGAGCCACCAGCGATGAAAATCAGGTCGCCGGGCTGAGAGCTGCGCACGAAGAACTGGCCGTAAGGACCGGATAAATTCAGCTCGTCTCCGGCTTTCAGTTGCTCGTGAATGTAAGTGGTGGCGGCACCGCCTTCGACCAGGCGAACGTGCAGCTCCACTTCATCAGCTTTGCTGGGCTGGTTGGCCAGGGAGAAAGCCCGGGCGCCATCAACGCCGGGCAGCTCAATGTTGATGTACTGGCCAGACTGAAAGGTCATGGGCCGGTCCAGCTTCAGGTGCAGACCCTTGATGGTCGGCGACAAATCCACGATGTCGGTGACAGTTGCGGCGTAATCCTCAACGGGATGGCCTTCAAAGTCCGGATCAACATCAATGTCGGCTTCGATGGTGACATCGCTCTCGACGGTTGCGCAGCAGGCCAGCACCTTGCCTTCGCCCCGCTCCACGTCCATCAGGGCAAACGGTGAGGCGTCGCCAATCTCGACGTCTCCCTCAAGCACCTGCACCTTGCAGGTAGCACAGGTGCCGTGACCGCATGCAAACGGCAACCAGACGCCCTGGCGGAGCGCCGCCGCGAGGATGGTCTGGCCTTCCTCCACTTCGATCTGCTCGCCAATGGGTTCGATAGTTACGGTATGGCTCATAGCACTACCCTCAGTATCCGACGCCAGCCATGCCTTTGAGGTCAGGTGTTGTGACCGTCAGCATGCTTTTGTGGTCAATGCCGTTGTCGGTCAGGCTGGCCTCGGCATTCGGTGTAAAAGGCTCGTCGTTCAGCAGCCAATGCGCCTTCAGAAAGTCCGCCCTGGCAGAATCCGGGTGCGACGCGGTGGCCGGTTTGATGATGTCGTCCACTAAAGCCCGGAAGGACATGTCTGGCTGCACCAACAGTGCAAAGGGAGCACAGAACATCAGGTGGTCCGGCCAGTAGACATACAACAGCTGCATGCCGTGGAAGTTCTCAACCTTGTCTTTGGCTTCAAACTTGTAGTCGTATAAAGCGTTAACACTCATAGTGGTCACCTTGTTGTTTTTGTGGGCAGGTCGCCCGGCGCCAGCGGCAGCCGGGCGATTCCCGAATCAGTATCAGGCTGCGTTTTTGTCCTCGTCGGCCGGCTTGATGCCCTTGATGGACAGCCAGCGCTTGTGGTCCGGAGAGCCCAGGTACTCGAAATTGTCCTCGCCGATATTGATGTGGTAGTACTTCTGCACCACAGTCTCGACGTCTGCACCTTCACAGTTGCCCTGATAGATCTGGTGCACGGGCAACCAGGCCTGGATGTACTTCTCCGGCTCATGCTCAAAAATTTCACAGCAGGCTTCGGAGCAGAAGTGGTAGCGCTCGCCCTCATACTTCAACTGACGGTGACTGAGCTTGGTGGGCGCGCCCATTTCGGTGAACAGAGTCGGCACCTGGCACACCTGGCACAGCTGCGGCAGGGTGTTGTTGTAGAACCGACGACCAGCAGCGGCTTCTTTCGCCAGATGCTCGTAACGCGGGCGGTAGTACTTGTCGAAAGTGTCCGGGTACTTTTCAGACATCCAGTCCATTTCTTCCTTCTCTGGAATCCAGGTATGGAAGTTGGTGGCTTGGCTGTACTGGTAGAAGGTGGTCCACAGCTGGTGGCTGAGGTGATGCTTGGCATCGTTGGCCACGTCCTGATATTTGGGAGGACGAATGCCATAACGCTCAAGATCTTTGAACAGCGCGCCACCGTTCTGCTCGTAGTACACCTCCCAAGCCTCAGACCAGGACATGACTTTGTTCGGCAGCATGTAGTCCATCATCATGCTGACCAGGCTGAGCAGGCGGAAACCACGCCAAAACCACTTGTCGATCCAGCGCTGAATGATGGGGACATTGTCTTCGTGTTGCTCGAGGATGAACTTGATCACCTCAAGGCCCAAGGTCATGTGGCGTGCTTCGTCTGACTGGGCAGAGAAGCCGAAGGTCACGGTGGCCATGTCGCCGTTGTATGCGGCGCCCGACATAAACGGAACGAACAAGAGGTTAGTCAGCACATACTCGAACGAGAACGAAACGGCGGTCAGGAATTCGAACGGACCAGCGGTGCGGGCATCGTCAAAGAACGACTTGGGCACCGACAGGAACCACACCCGGTCGTGCATGTGCGCAGCATCATGCAGGCCGTTAAAGTGCTTGTTGTAATGACTCATGGCGTGTTGCTGGGTCTGCGAATGACGCAACTCGTCAATCGACTGCATCTGACAAGCCACCCGCGCACCAGTACCACTGAACTGACGACCTGCCTTGGCATATCCCTGGAAGGCCCCATGTTCCAACGGAGATACGGCACTGAGGAACAGCTTCAGGGCGTTGACGTAGCGAGCGTCTGAAATGTTCTGGTGGCCATTATTCTGGGCAAACGCATCAAAAATGGCGTACAGCTTCTTCTCTTTTTCCGCCTGGTACTTCCAGTAAGAATCCATGGTCAGACGGAACGGGTCTTCCCACTGGGACCAGTCGGTGATCTTGATACCTTCAAAGTCCTCGTCCGGAAAAATGTCTTTCTTTTTCTGGTAGGTCGGTTCCCAACCCATGTCGCGGGTCAGATACTGGTATTTGTCTTTGAGATTCAGTTTCTTGTTTTGAACAGCCATGATGGTTCTCCCGATTATTTCCACTCAAGAATGAAGTGGTCATCGTCTTCATCGACATTGCCGCCGATGCTGATGACATTTATGAGCATTTCCTGAACATCCCAATCGCGCCCGAGCTTTTCTTCCATGGTTTCCCGGTTCATCACCAGGCGCTTCTCGGCCTGGATCCGGATCATCGCAGGCTGGTGCTGCATTTCCGCATGAGGGTTATCGTCCATAACCGCTTCGGCGAGATAGCGAGAGTCGTCGTTGTCCTGAAACACAATAAATACAAGTTGGCTCATGCTGAGACTCCCTGGCTCTGCAGTCCGAATTTCTTCAGGCGGGTAGAAAGCTCCGCCCGGGCTTCATCGAGGGCGTCAATACCGACTGAGGCTTCGGCCAGTGGCTTAAGGGCGTTGTAGGCCTGCGGCTCCCACTGATCGATCCACGTCTGGAGCAGCTCGCGGTTGGCCTCACTCTCACCGGCTACCGCTTTGATCATGGCGTTGGTCCAGCGCAGTGACTCTTTGTACCAATCCCGCATGAACTCGGTGAGCATGGACACGTCTTCCGCGCCCTGGCTCTCGAACCAGGCGTCCATCTTGTCGTACACCAGGGTATACATGAGCCCGTCGAGCAGAATGTTCTGTATCAGAGTCAGCTCAAACCAGTCGTCAACCACCAGGGTGTCTTCCACCAGTTTGCGCATGGGCTGCCACAGCTCGTCATCCATCCAATAGCTTTTGGACTCGTCCAGTGCCTTACCGGTACTGCCGTCGATCATCAGAGCAATGCGAGACAGGTACTGGCCAATGCCCAGACGGTCCATCGCGGTGTAGATGTGCATCTGTGAAACGGTGGTGGCTACCGCCTCACCCGCAATCTTGCTGTTGTTCATGTTGGCGCCCAGTTCAACATGGCGCAGGGGCACCAACAGGCGCAGCAGTTGCTTCTGGGTGTCTTCCGGAAGCCGGGTCAGCAGATTACGTTTGTCGCAAAAACCAAAGCTGGTCTCGGCTGCTTCCTGCATTTTTGCCCGGTTACCCACGTAGGCGCCGTAGTAGAACTGGCGGGGATCAGACACCGCATACCAGTCCTCCATGCGGATTACGGTGCGGCGATCATCATTGAGCTCGTACCTTGAGTCCCACTGGGGGCGATAATGGAAATTGGTTTTCGCCTCCAGGTCGTAGCTGGCTTCCTGATAGCGCGTCGCCGGCTTGTCACCGAAACGGCGAGCAATGTGGCTGTAGGTGTGGCGAATGGGCTCCACCGAAGTGGTTTTGATTTCAATACTCATATCAACCTTTCCGTTTTGTTTTTGTGGATCAGAGTGATGTGGGTGTGGCTTAGTAACGCTCTCCCCTCTCCCCAAACCGCCACTTGATCATGTCTTCATCAATCTGGCGGATCATGTCGGAGTCCATATGGACAACGTTGTTGTGCTTGCAGAAAATCTTGAAGGCCTCGCGAGGCAGAACCAGCTCGACAAAAAGCTCTGGATGGCCGATCGCGAAGTCGAATTCGACGAACTTGTCGTCTGGTTGGCTGCGCACCCGGATGTAACGGGTCATTTCGTCAAACGTTTTGGTTTCAGTCTGAGTGGTCATTTGTAGCCCCGGTTATGTTTGTGGTCGGCTAACGGTTACTCAGCAACCGCTGTGCCACTTTGGAAAACTGGGACTCAAGAAAACCGTAGGCATCTGTTTTATAGTCTTTTTTTGAACGCCAACCTCTGAAAAAGAGCACCGAACAGGCGCAGGCAATCAAGCATTCTCACCTTATTTTTTTTCCAAATGATCAAAATCTACCCGCACCTCAGCAAATGCTCGACCATTTGTGCACTTACTCTGGGAGACCGATTTTTTACTATTTGATTGATTTTTGATTTTGATCATGCACTAGATGACAAAACAATAAGCTCAAAAAGAGCCCTTCCCCACCCATAACAATTAAAGGGGGTCTCCGACCATGGCGGTCACTTATAAGCCACAGCTGAACTACACCGACTTCAAGGATCTTACGGAGCAGATCCATTTCCACAGCACGGAAGGCAAAATCTGGTTAGGCGAACAGCGCATGCTGCTGATGAACCTGACTTCGCTGGCTGCGTTTCGCCGCGAGATCGTCAACAGCATGGGTATTGAACGGGCCAAGGGCTTCTTCCTGCGCCTGGGTTATCTCTCTGGCCTGAAGGATGCCGAGCTAGCTCGCAAACTGCGGCCTCACTGCGACGAACTCGACATTTTCCTGGCCGGGCCACAACTGCACTCCCTGAAAGGCATGGTTAAGGTGGTGCCACTGGAGATTGATCTGGACCAGGAGAACGGCAAGTTCTTTGGCCGGTTTGAATGGATCGACTCTTGGGAAGTGGAGATCTGCAAAACCGAACTGGGGCAAATGGATGAGCCTGCTTGCTGGGTACTGCTGGGTTATGCCTGCTCCTTCACATCGTCTTTTATGGCCCGCGAAATTATTTTTCGGGAAATCAGTTGCAGGGGATGCGGAGATGAGAGATGCATTATCGAGGGCAGGCCCGCCGAGGAATGGCCTGACGCCAAAGAGTTTTCCCGCTATTTCAAAGCGGACCCGCTGATAGAAGAGCTCTACGATCTGCAGTATCAGCTGAGCTCCTTGCGCAGCACCCTGCAACGACAGGAGGGCCAGTACTACGGCATCGGCCAATCGGCGTCTTACAACAAGGTCTGCAAGATGATCGACAAGGCCGCCCAGGGTAAAGTATCTGTGCTGCTGCTGGGTGAAACCGGGGTTGGTAAAGAGGTGATCGCGCGCAGCGTGCATTTGCGTAGCGAACGTGACGATCAACCCTTTATTGCGGTCAACTGCGCCGCCATCCCGCCCGACCTGATTGAGGCCGAGCTGTTTGGCGTTGAGAAAGGCGCCTACACGGGCGCCAACCAGTCCCGTGAAGGCCGATTTGAACGCGCAACCGGTGGTACCATCTTCCTTGACGAAGTGGTGGAGCTAACCCCAAGAGCCCAGGCTACGCTACTAAGAGTGCTGCAAGAAGGCGAACTGGAACGCGTCGGAGACAACCGCACCCGAAAAGTGAATGTCCGGGTGATCGCAGCCACCAACGAAAGCCTGGAAAAGGCCGTGGAAGACGGCCGTTTCAGGGCTGACCTGTTTTACCGGCTTAATGTTTTCCCGGTGAGAATTCCGCCCCTGCGTGAACGGGTGGAAGATTTGCCCCTGCTCGCCCGGCACTTTCTCGAGAAATTCCATGCCGAATACGACAAACGCACCCTGGGCTTATCCGACAAGGCGCTGGAACTTTGCCTGAGCTACCACTGGCCGGGCAACATCCGCGAACTGGAAAACGTGATCGAGCGAGGTGTAATCCTTACCGATAACAACGAGTCCATCAGCCAGGACGCGCTGTTTGTAACGCCTCCCGCCCTGGAGACTCAGTCTGTTGAGCATATCGACAACAAGGGCAATATGGTGTCGGGACAACCAGGAGGTGGGCCTGAGAACTGGTCCGAACACATCCTTCAGAGCGGCATCAGCCTGGACGAGGTTGAAGAAACACTGATGAAGCAAGCCATGGAACAGGCAGGGCAGAATGTCTCAAAGGCTGCGCGAATTCTCGGCCTGACCCGGCCCGCGCTTGCCTACAGACTTAAAAAATCAGACATTCTGTCTGAAACCGGATAATCACCTCACCACCCAATCGCAACAAGGATGTTGCTCTTTCCCCCCTCCTGACCAAATAAACAACTCACCTCCTGACTTGATCATTTGATTAAAATCAAACCCGAAAACCAATCAATGTTTTCTGGCAAGTGCCTATAAAAAACCGACCTTTTTTATATTTATCAGATTGTTAAAAATTTTTATTGTGCAATGGCACAGCCATTGCAGAACCACCGTCAGTCGCTTTACTTCACAAAAACAAAGACGGTGACAAAAAAATGCAAAATGCCCTCCTGCGCCCAAAGCGTAAATCTGGCGTGGCTGCAGCGCTCGCCAGTGCATCGATGTTCCTGCTTGCAGGATGCGAGGCACCTCTAAATCTCGAAGCGGTAAAAGACGTTGCGAGTCAGCCCTCGAAACGTACGGATTTCTATCAGGCCATGGCCAGCAACCAGGACATTATTGTGGTGTCCGGAAATGAAGGTGTATTGCTGTCCAGCAATGACCAGGGAGTCACCTGGGATCGCCAATCCAGCCCCGCTGAAACCAGTTTCCTTGCCCTGGATGTCTGCCCTGACGACACCTTCGTAGGCCTGACCTTCGACAACCAGCTCTGGCACAGCGACACCAACGGCACTCACTGGAAAGCTCATGCCCTGCCAAGTCAGGAGCAGATGATGACAGTAACCTGCGCTCCAGACGGAAGCTGGTGGACTGCTGGCAGCTTCACCACGATTCAGTACAGCTCGGACCAAGGCGAATCCTGGGATGAAACGTCACTTTATGAAGACGCCATCCTCAACAATCTTCAGTTCATCAATGACGACCAGGCGATTGCCACCGGCGAATACGGCATGGTGCTGCGCACAGATGACGGCGGCCTCAATTGGGACCTGGCAGGCCAGGCACCAGACGAATTTTACATCCATGCCAGCCATTTTGAGACCGCAGACGAAGGCTGGATTGGCGGCCTGAACGGGTTTATCTACCACACCACTGACGGCGGTCAAAGCTGGGATCAAATGCCTGCGGCTACCAGCGCACCGGTGTTCGGTTTCATTCCAGGTGACACCACCCTGTATGCCCTGGCAGACAACGCCACGGTATTGCAATTGCAGAGAACCCACTGGGAGAAAATCTCCGAATCCAATCAGCCCCTGTACCTTAGAACCGGGCTACTCCTGCCGAACCAGCACCTGCTGGTAGCCGGAGGCCGGGGCCTGCTTTTTGATCTTGAAATCCCAGCCGCCCTTGCAGCCAGTAAAGACTGAGGAAAGCCGTCATGTCCCATTTGCATCGTTTTACGCATTTCATGCACCTGCTGGAATTGTGGATTTTCCGGAACCCACGCAAGGTGCTGTCCCTGATTGCCATACTCACGCTGGTATTTGCCCTGCGCGTTCCCGGCCTGAAGATCTTTACCGATTTCGCCGACCTGCTGCCTCAGCAGCATCCGTACATTGAGCTACACAACAGCATTAAAGACAGCTTTGGCGGCGCGAACGTCCTGGTGGTGGGGGTCGAGTTTGAAGAAGGTGACATGTTCACTAACGACAACCTCGCCAAGATCGATCGCATTACTCAAGCGGTGGACAGCCTGCCCGGTGTCAACCACAACCTGGTGTCCAGCGTTACCCACCGAAACTCCCGGAAGGTGTGGCTGACAGAGGTCGGTAGCATCAACTCAGAGCCTTACTACGACTCTACCCGGGGCGAGTATTCAGCAGAGGCGCTGAACGCGATCCGTGCCGACGTGGCGGCGAACCCAAGGGTTTACGGACCGCTGGTTTCACCCGACTTCAAGATGGCCCTGGTCAAGGCCCAGTTGATTGAAGGCAAACTGGATTACGAGCAAACCTTTGCTCAGCTGCAGCAACTGCGCGCCAATGAAGAAACCGACGGCGTTACCCTCTACGCCACCGGCCAGCCGGTACTCGTAGGTTGGGCCTACACCTACATGGACCAGATTCTTCAGATTTTCATCTTTACCGTGCTGACGATGCTGGCACTGCTGATTTTCCACTTCCGTAAAGCGTACGGTGTGCTGATCCCCCTTGGTGGCGTGCTTATCTCCACCATCTGGGGGCTTGGGATTATCAGTTTTCTGGGCTACAACCTGGACCCACTCGGGCTGGTCATCCCCTTTTTGATTGCAGCGCGCGCCATGAGCCACGGGGTTCAGCTGGTCGAGCGCTATTACGCCGAAGCCGAGGTGTTGGGAGACGGCCCGAAAGCGGCCAAAGCCACCTTCGACAGCCTGTTCCGGCCGGGCTCGCTGGGCGTGGTTTCCGATGCCATCGGGCTGTCACTGATCGCCATCGGCTCCATTCCGCTAAACACCAACCTCGGCATCTATGCATCCCTTTGGGCCATCACGGTGGTGTTCACCGTTCTGATCGGTGTGCCGCTATTGCTGTCGATCCTGCCCACCCCCAAAAACGCCAAAATTCGCGAAACGGCGCTGCGCCACATCGGTGGCACCTGTTCACGAACGGTCACCAAACCGGGCTCCGCCAGGGTCATCCTGTTGATCGCCGGCGTTGCCATGCTGGCGGGCCTTCTCGCGGCCTCCAATGTACAGATCGGTGACTCCGAGCCCGGTTCTCCAATTCTCTATCCAGATCATGACTACAACGTCTCGTCCCGGATCGTGAACGAGCGTTTCCCTGGATCAGAAGAACTTTATATCGTTGCTGAAACCGATGAAAAAGGAGGGCTGAAACGCCCGGAGGTACTGACAGCTTTGGCCGACCTTCAGGCCCATATGCTGACTGACCCGGAGGTAGGTGGCGCCAAGGGACTGCCAGACCTGGTCAAGCAGGTAAACCGCCTGATGCACAACGACGATCCCCGCTGGTTCCAGATTCCCCATGATGCAGGTTACGTGGGCGGTTTGATGTTTACCTACATGGCGTCCAGCCCGATCCCCGGAGCTCTGGATGAGTTCAACGATACCGACGACCGCGTTGCCAACCTGGTTTTCTACTACAAGGATCGTCAGGGCGAAACCATTCGCCGCGCCATTCACATGGCAAAGGAATGGATTGCAGAGAATGGCGATAGCGTAGAAGGACTGACCATTCGGCTGGCCGGGGGCACCCTGGGCGTAGCGGCCGCAATGAACGAATCAGCATTCGAGACCAATGTAATCGTTCTGCCGCTTGTATTCCTGCTGATCTTCGCTTTCGTCATGCTGTTCTACACCTCATGGCACGCCGGCCTCATGATGTTGATGGCTATGCTGTTTGCCACCACCCTGACCTACGCTTATATGGGCCTGAACAGCCTGAGTATCGACATCAACACGGTGCCGGTAATCGCCGTGGGCATAGGTGTCGGTATTGATTACTCCATCTACATGATGGATCGTATCCGGGAAGAAATGGCCAAGTTTCAGAACCTCCGGGAAGCTGTGCAGCGTTCTATTTCTACAACCGGCATGGCAATCAGCTTCACCGCACTGACACTGATGGCAGGAATCATCATGTGGGTGATCTTCTCTGACCTGCGTTTCCAGTCCGATGCCGCGTTATTGCTGTGCGTAATGATCATCATCAACGGTCTTGCCGCAATGCTTCTGGTGCCCTCATGGGTGCTGGTCTTCAAGCCACGCTTTATCACCGACGTCTACGCAGATGAAGACGGCATTCTGCATTCCGAACACAGAAAACCGAAATCAACTCCGGCTGCTGCTCCCGCCAGGAAGCAGGAGGACGGATTTGTGCCAGGAGAACCGTACCGGGCGTAAACCGGTACGAAACTCCAAAAAAACCTGTAACGAGGACAAGCCATGCAAATAAAAACAAAAGGCCTGAGGTTCTGGTGCTACACCCTTGCGGGTGGTGCCTGCCTGGCGCTGACTCCATTGACCACAACCGTAGCGGCAGAAGATACCCGCGTTAACGGTTACGTTGAAAACGCCACCTACGGCCGAGAAGGCGTGGGGCTTTCGAAATTCCGCAATACCTTGCAACTAGAGCTGGAGAAAAAAGCCGGTGATGTGGGAATTTTCAGCAATGTGGGCTTCAACGCCACACTCCGGGGAAGTTATGACGGAGTTTATGATCTGAATGATGATGAGTATGGACGAAACGCAGGGGGTCCGGTTCAGTTACAAGATCTACCTCAAGGCACTGTTCCGCATGGAAGTGGTGTTGGCAGTCCTGCAAGTGCTATTCCTTTGCCCCCTGGTAACACTTTTGGCTTTGATGTTAGCCAGAACCCCAATGATGGCATGGTGGTTCTGGGGGAGCATTTGCATTCACAGAACAACGGTGTCGCCTTCGGCGTTCCGGTGCGCCCTTGTGACAAAGACGACCGCGGCTGTATCAACGGGTATCTGGACAAAGACTCCAACGACCTGAGATTCCAGGAGTTCAACGATCGCGCCGACTTCATCCGGGAACTCTATGCCGACTTCGATATTAACTTCGATAACGGCAACATCCTGAGTACACGACTGGGTAAACAGCAGGTTATCTGGGGCAGAACGGACCTGTTCCGGGTACTCGATGTCATCAACCCGGTGGATTACTCCCGGAACAACATCTACGACGAACTGGAAGATATCCGGATTCCCATGTGGATCCTGCGGACTGACTACCGCATGGGCCCCACCGAAGTGTTCGACGGTCTGGCATTTGATGACCTGAACTTTCAGGTGGTGTGGAACTTCGACAAGTTCCGCCCCCATGACATTGGCCAGTGCGGCCAACCAAACGTGATCCTGGATGCCGGCTGTTTCTTCCGGGGCATGAACAACCTCTGGGAAAATGGTGGAACCGTGGCAAACTTCGCGGGGGCTACTCCTGACGGGGGCCTCGCAACAGACTTCGGACCCGGCCAGATCGGTATCCGCAAGGCACACATGCCGAGCTGGAGCCTGTCAAATACTCAGCTGGGCCTGAAGCTTGAAGGGGTTTATGGCGATCTTGGATTCTCTCTCAATGCCCTGACCTATCGCTCCCAATTGCCCTCTCTCAGAGGGGGCATTCCTGCAACCAATGGGTTCACCGGAGAGACTGCTGTCTGGCCGAGCCTGATCGCTTTCGACATCCACTTCCCGCGCGTGAATCTCGTTGGTGGCTCTCTGGATTATTACTCTCAGGGAATTGACACGGTATTCCGCGTAGAAACGGCTTACACCTCGGGTGAGGAATTTGCCAATACCCTTCGCAAAGAGCTCTATTCAGAATCAGATGTACTCCGTTACGTAATCGGCGCGGACAAAAACATCTTCATCCCAGCCCTGAACGAAAGTCAGGCATTCCTGTTCTCCGGACAGATTTTCGGCCAGCATATTCTGGACCACGAACGTGAGCAAAGAACCTACGGTGAAGCTGGCATTCCAGATTATGAACACAACTGGACCGCAACCTTGTTGATGCAAGGGTTCTACATGAATGGTCGCCTGACCCCGAAAATCATTACAGCCCACGACTTCCGCGCTCAAGCCACCGCTATTGCACCTTCAGTTGACTGGCTGGTTAACGACAATTTCAAGCTGACTTTGGGAGGAAACTTCAAAGTGGGCAACGGTGCCCGTGAATTCGACGATTGTCGCTCCTGTAATCCTTGGGATCCGTTCACCCAAACACCGGGCGTTACGGGCCAACAACCAGGAGAGTCTGCCGGTCTCGGAAGTTATGAGCCTCTCGGCCGCTTCAAGTCAGGCCCCATTGGCATGGCTCAAAAAGAAGACGAAATCCAGCTGACTGCACGTTACAGCTTCTGATAACAAGAGGATAAAAACATGAAACCAAGAACAAAGCCGACAATACTGTCACAGTGCCTCGCAGCTGGTCTTGCTGCTGGCATGTTTGCCACTCAGGTGCAGGCCAACGAGGATGTTATTCATAACTCCTTCTTTCCCTATGAGAACGAGGTTCCGAGCCATGAAGGCCTTAACGTTGGCATGACCATCGACCAGTCCAACGTGGCCCAGTTCAAGGATGTCATCGACCCTGCCTTCTACACCTTTATCGAAAACGGCTGGACATCGATCACCGTAGGCGACACCACTTCTTTTGGCCTGAATGAAGGCTACGTAAATGCCACTCGTGATTCTCTGGGTAAGGTATCCCTGGGCGACCAGCTCGGTGAGATCAACGGATGGCAGGCTGGCAGACCATTCCCTGAGGAACCGGATGAAAGTGACCCCCGGGCCGGTGAAAAACTCGCATGGAACTATAAATATGGCTACAACTGGGGTGATAGTGCTGCCGTTTATCCGTTCTACTGGAAGTATCGGGATATGGATTCCGGCAAGGTGGAACGTACCATCAAGTTCAATTTCCATTTCCTGAACTTCAAGGGCCGAGTGAACCAGGAACCAGTACCAGAGATTACGCCAAACCCGTCTGACCTGTTCCGCGCTATCTACGTGCAGGTTCTGGATCCCGCTGATGTTCGCAACACCCAGCTGTTGATCCACCGCGCTTCCGACGACCTCAAGCGGGACAATTCATGGCTGTATCTGGGCTTCCAGCGTCGTGTACGCCGTCTGGCTACCGGTCAGGTTACCGATGCGTTCCTGGGTTCCGATCTGATGATCGAGGACTTTGAAGGTTATAACGGTCGCATTTCAGACATGAACTGGACCTATAAAGGGACCCGTCACATGCTGATGCCCTTCTATAACCACAATGACATGAAGCTCGATACAGAGACTCACCAGGATGACGATGGCTACCAGGTTGTTGCCTTTGGTGGCCAGGGTGGCTGTTTCCCGGAAATCACCTGGCAGCTGCGCAAGGTGTACGAGGTGGAAGCCGTTCCGGTGGATGACAGCCATCCGCTGCAGAAACGCGTTCATTATATGGACGCACAGACCTTCACTATTCCCCGGACCGTGTCTTACGACCGCAAGGGCAGCCTGTGGAAGACCTTCACCATCGGCCAGGCCCACCCTGACTATCACCTGCCCAAGAACAAAGGTACCGGTGTCTCTATCGATGATGCGTTCAGCATGATTGATGTACAGGCCAGCCATTGCACAACCGGACAGTTTAAAGGTCAGGTTGATCCGGAGCTCTCCAAGCCGCAGATGTTCAACGTCCAGCATATGCGCGCAACGGGAAGCTGATCTCTTCGTTGTTGTCGCTCTCTCTGGGCCCGCTCTTGCGGGCCCCTTTTTAATTTCAGAGCAGGCAAAAGAGATCACGGCATGAGCCTCTCCCGGGCTTGTGCACCTTACGGAGAATGTATCATGACAAAGACGGTCAACCAGACCTCCAACCATCCGATCACTGTCGTGATTTCACGTCGGGTTAGGAAAGGCGAGGAGTTCGCATTCGAGCAACTCAGCAGCCAAATGACCGAAAGAGCAGCCCACTTTCCGGGTTACCTCGGAGCTGCCATGTTCCGGCCGTCCTCACCGGATGATCCCGAATACCGGATTATATTCAAGTTTAGGGATCGAGAAACTCTGACCGCCTGGGAAGAGTCTCCGGAAAGAGCTGAGCTCCTTGAACAACTTGAAGCTTTGCTGGCAAAACCCAGTGAGCGTGAAGTGACTTCAGGAATCATCACCTGGTTTACCCTGCCCGGACAGAACCCGGTTAAACCGCCTCCCAAGTGGAAAATGACCATAGTCAGCTGGCTGGCGTTGTATCCTGCGGTTACGCTCGTTTTCGTGCTATTCGGTGACCTTCTGGCCCAGATCCCGCTGCTGCTGCGCACCATGGCAGTTACCATCGTAGTCATGTTGCTGATGAGCTATGTGCTGATGCCACGGATGACCCGCTGGTTTGCCTTCTGGCTGTTCCCGAAGAAGAACCAGGATGTCCGTTAACGGCGAGAAGGATCTTACCCGGCAATGACCAATCTGCCTGTTAACCGGTCTCAGTGGCTTGCGTTGGCCCTGATTCCGTTATTGTCTGCAGCGTTGCTGTTCAGCCCGGCAGCCGGTTGGTTCGATGGCCCCCAACGGCTCTCGGCGCTGCTGGTGATGGCCGGGCTTGTGCTGTTTGCCACAAGCGCGGTGCCGGAGTTTGTCACCGCCCTGCTGGTGCTGACCCTGGCCATGCTGTTGTCGCTGGCTCCGGCCGACGTGGTGTTTTCCGGGCTCACCTCGACCGCCTGCTGGCTGATTGTTTCCGGGCTGGTGATCGGCATTGCCATCTCGGAAACCGGCCTGGCCCAACGGGTGTCAGACCTGTTTACCCGGCACCTGGATGCCAGCTATACCCGGTTGATCGCCGGCATCGTGGTGATCGGTATTCTGCTGGGCTTTGTGATGCCCTCCTCGGTGGGGCGCATTGTGCTGTTTATTCCCATCGCCCTGACCATCGCCCACAGCTGTGGCTTTGAGCCTGGCAGCAATGGCCAGAAAGCCGCTGGCCTGGCGGCGGCCTTTGGCAGCCATCTGCCCACCTTTGCCATTCTGCCCGCCAATGTCCCGAACATGATCATGATTGGCTCTGCCGAGAAGATTCATGGCTGGAGCCCGATGTTCGGGGAATACCTGTTGCTGCACTTTCCGGTGCTGGGCATCCTCAAGGCTATCCTGCTGGTGGTTGTGTTGGTGCGGTTGTACCCGGACAACCCAAAGCCGGTTCCGCAAGCAGGATCAAGCCGGCCTTTCAATTTCAAGGAATCGCGGCTGATGGTAATACTTCTGGTGACCCTCGGGTTCTGGCTGACCGACACCTGGCACCAGATCTCCGCGGCGTGGATTGGCCTGGCGGCAGCGACCCTGCTGCTGATGCCCGGTGTTGGCATGATCTCTACACAGAGCTTCAACCAGAAAGTGAACATCAGCTCAATTCTGGTGGTGGCCGGCCTGCTGGGCATTGCCGGGCTGATCAACCATCAGAACATCAGCGGTATTCTGGGCGGCCACGTGCTGGGCTGGCTGCCATTGGAGCCGGGGCGGGATTTTGCCAACTTCCTTACCTTGTCACTCACGGCGACCGCGACCGGGATGGTCACCACCCTGGCGGGCATTCCGGCAACGCTCACCCCCCTGGCTGGCCCCATGAGCGAAATGACCGGCTTCAGCCTGGAAGCGGTGCTGATGACTCAGGTTCTGGGCTTCTCCACCATCATTTTTACCTACCAGTCCGTGCCCCTGATGATGGCCATGCCCCTGGCCGGCATCCCCATGGGCCATGCCGCCAGGTTGTGCCTGATACTGGCCGCCCTCACCATCGTGATTCTGTTTCCGCTGGATTACCTGTGGTGGAGGTGGCTGGGGTGGATCTGAGGCGACAGCGCGCCCCAGCCCCGGTTTTGGTTGTCCCTACAGGTGGTTCATCAGTGCCCGCAATTGTGCGTTATCGGGGTATTGTTGCAACAAGGCTTGGGTCACTTGCCGGGCTTTGTCCTTCTGGTCCAGCTGGAACAGCGCAACCGCGTACCGGTAGCCAAACAGCCACTGGCCGGGCACCAGTTGATGGGCCCGTTCCAGATCCGCCAGCGCCGCCGGGTAGTTTTGCAGGCGAATACGGATCAGCCCCCGCAGGTGAATCAGTTGGGGTTCATCAGGGCTGTGTTCCAGGGTTTGATCAATGGCCCGGACCGCTTCCAGGTTGCGGTCGCCGGCACGGAGAATATCGGTCAGCAGGATGGTGGCGGGCACGTAGCCCTGGTCTTTGGCCAGAGCGCGGTTGAGTTGTTGTTCGGCCTTGTAGACATAATCTCCCGCCAACAGGTAACGGGCTTTCAGAACGCTGCCTGCGGGCAGGTCTGACTGCATATCAACGTAGTGCTCGTATTCCCTCTGAACTTCGCCCCAGCGCTCAGGGTCCGGCAGGGTGCCGGACCACACCATGGATTCAAAGGCCGCCAGCCTGACCGCCAGGGAGTCATCAGCCAGACCATTTTCAGCAAGCTCCCAGGACTGGCTCATGTCGCCGTGCCTGAGCACACGATAGGCGCTTTCGCGGATGACCGCATGATCGCTCTTTGCCAGGCTTGCCAGGACCGCCATGTGCCGGGCCACCAGCCCTTGCCCGTGCTGTTCCAGCAACGTTGCCCGGCGAATGGCAGGCTCATGATCATCGGCCAGATAGGCCAGAACCTCTGACAAGTTACGTTGCTGAACGTGATGCCAGGTATCCGGTTGGTAAAGATCCGGGTACCAGCTGCCGACGGTTTCCATTGACCAGGCGCGATCCTGGTTCGTGTGGCACGCCAGGCAAACATCCGGGCTGCCGGATGCCTTGGACACATCAGGCCGGGGCACCATGAAGCTGTGCTCCCGCCGGTTGTCGATCCTCATAAACGAGGCTTCGGGCATGTGGCAACTGACGCACTGCGCACCCGCGCTGTTACGCGGATGGTGATGATGATCCGGGGTATCGTAGTCACCGGCGTTGTGGCACTGGGCGCAGACACCGTTGCCCTCCATCTTCAGGTTGCCGCTATGGGGGTTGTGGCAATCCGAGCAGACAACTCCAGCCAGGAACATCTTGCTTTGCTCAAAGGAGCCCAGCACAAACACCTCTTCCCGGACGCGCCCATCGGAATAGTAAACCGCTCAGGACAAGGGCTCCATGCAAGCAGGTCTTCTTACTGTATCTGCTTGAACAGTCTCGAATCAGCCCCTATTATGCCGTTCAGCCCCGACCAAAATCTGTGCCCTCCGGAGGCAAAGGTCTCAGGTTCTAATCCTGACGGGCGGGCCATTATTATCAAAGGCTTGCGTGAAAACGCAGGCCTTTTTTGTTTGTATGTGACCAAATAGTGCCGTGACAGCGCCCGATCATTTTAGGCTCGAGCACAACCGCTCATCAGGTTGAGCCTTTGCACGGATTCCACCTCACAGTATTTGTGACTCAGCCACAATTAACTATCCAAGCAAAAAAGCTTACTAGGTGTTGTCAGCTTTCGGTCGCAAAGCGAACATTCGAAGTGGTGCCCAGAGCGCCATCTTCCAGCCGTAAAAGGCCAGGGATTTCGTTGAGACCGAAACCCAGCTACTGCGCCGTTTTCACAAACTTCAGCCTATCAAACTCGCCAGATACTACGCGTCTGTTAAGTAAAAGTATTTGAAGGCTTCTCGATCACTCTACCTTTAGATTTTGCTGGTATTGCAGCATTTGCTCCATCATCAGCTGCATTTGATCCATGCGCTCCTGCATCATCTGAATTTGTTGCTCGTTAGACAGACTACCACCATTCTTTGATTTACCGCCGCCGTTCATCATGTGCTGACCTCCCATCATGCCGTTTTGTCCACGCATCATGCCGGGGCCCATCATACCGTGATGCATAAAACCCATTTGCTCTTGCATCGCCTCCCTGTGTTCTCGCATCAATCGTTGCCGTTCTTGCGGTGAAGCTTCATCAGGAATGCGTTGCATCAGCTGGTTCATGTGAGACCAGTTCTGGTGCATCTGTTGCATTTGCTCCTGATCCATCATCATGCCAGGACCATGCCCTTGCCATGAGCCTTGATCACCATGCGCTAGCACGAATGCAGGAAAAACCAACAACGCAGCGGTTGCTGTAAGTCCTTTAAATGAAATCATAAAGTTTACCCTCGAAATAAAATTAGACATCCACACCATCGCACTTATCATTGTAGATCTTTATCCAGACAAACGCCGATTTTGACGACTACTAGTGTAGATTAGTTATTGACCCTGTAGTGGCTACAGGGTTTTAAATTGCATCATTTGTACGAAAACCGGAGCCGAGAAAATGAGCAAACCCTGCAATGGGCAGTGTGGTAGTGAAGACTCTGTCGTAGATGACAAGTTTCAGGGACGCGCCACCGCCGAAACAGGTAGCCAGCTAAGCACCTACAAAATACCAAAAATGGATTGTCCCTCGGAAGAGCGAATGATTCGAATGGCACTGACTGGCGTTGAAAACATTCAGTCGCTGTCATTCGATTTATCGGGTCGTACATTGGAAATTATCCACCATGGAGAAACCGGTCCTATTACCAGCAAACTGGAAAACCTGGGCCTGGGTGCTTCCTTGCAGCGGACAGAAGACGCCAGCGCTGAATCCGTCAGAGCGGCTGAATCTTCTAAGGCCAACGAAAGCGAAGAATCCGGCACTTTATGGATACTGCTGGCAATCAACGGCCTGATGTTTCTGGTCGAGATGACGATGGGCCTGATCGCCCAGTCCGCTGGCCTGATTGCAGACTCGCTAGACATGCTTGCCGATGCCGCCGTCTACGGTCTCGCACTTTACGCCGTTGGGCACGGCATCAAAATGCAGGTCAGAGCGGCCCATGTGGCAGGCATCCTCCAGCTTATCCTTGCCGCTGGGGTATTGGTTGAAGTTAGCAGACGTTTTCTGTTCGGCAGTGATCCTCAGTCGTTAATGATGATGGCCGTCGCCTCTGTTGCTCTCATTGCGAATATCAGTTGCCTGCTCCTGATCGCAAAACACCGTGAAGGCGGTGCTCACATGAAAGCCAGCTGGATATTTTCAGCCAACGACGT